>RCNG010006632.1_pt1 | contig 10572 bp, 8 predicted proteins | sample 2041371 | NCBI WGS metagenome assembly RCNG01 (sample SAMN09708227, study PRJNA481090) | Marine sediment metagenome, whole genome shotgun sequencing project. | biome: marine sediment; feature: ocean; material: sediment; isolation source: Sewage treatment plant 1 marine sediment (STP1) ... | reverse complement strand
TGAAAATATCTTTATTGAGCTAGGATCAGAATTGAGGCATAATTAAACGAAAACGAGTCAATAACTCGTTATGTGTCAAGGGTAAATATGTAGCATGTCAGATTTAAATATCCGCACCGTAAATGAACAAGACCTAGATCGATGTTTTGAAATTGAAACTGTTTCTTACTCGGGCGATGAAGCTGCAACAAAAGATAAGATTTTAAAGCGAATAAATACTTATCCAGAAGGCTTCATTGTTTTAGAAAATGACAAGGAGATAATTGGTTTTATTAACTCTGGAGCCACACAAAAGGTCGAACTCTCGGACGAAGATTTTAAAGAACTAGTCGGCCATGACTCTGAAGGCAAACATATTGTCATATTCTCAGTTGTTGTTCATCCTGCTTACCAAGGTAAAGGTATGGCCAGCAAGCTGATGAAAAAGTTTATAGATAGAATGAAGAGCCTAGGTAAATCTAACATCTATCTGATTTGCCAAACAGAGTTAATCGATATGTATGCAAGATACGGATTTGTTGACATGGGAGCATCAGACTCAGATCATGGGGGATTGAACTGGAATGAAATGTCCTTGTCCTTATAAGACGGAAAATGCCTAGTTACTGGTACTGCGATAAATTGGCGACACCAGCTGCTTAGCTATGACCAAGTCATTGCGCAATAGTAATTACTGCTCAAGGTAGACAGACCAGTTGGATGGGATATTTCTGCCACCATTCACCCATTGCTGGCAGCAAGAAATGGAGTGTGTCCTAATTCAATTGACTTTGTTGTAGGTCTCTGGCAAATTACTTCATCAGTTCTACGATCCGGGAACATCATTGGGATACTATCCAGAATTTCCTGCTTCTCGCATGATGCCGCTAAGCGCAGACGATTCCCTTTAAGGTGGAGCCATCGTGTTCCACACAGACTTTTCGAGGAGAAAAGAATGGCGAACATCAAGTACCACCTTGGAGAAGAAATCCCTCTAGAAATGCACAAAGTACGGACCGTTCAGCGATTGGACCTGGTGCCCATCGAGCGACGACTCGAAGCGATCACGGAAGCGGGCAACAATACCTTTCTGCTGTTCAATAAGGATATCTACCTCGATATGCTGACCGACAGCGGTGTCAACGCCATGAGTGACCGGCAAGTGGCTTCCATGATGATAGCCGACGACAGCTATGCGGGTTCGTCCACCTTTACTCGCCTCGATGACAAGCTCGGCGAGATATTTGGCAAAGATCATTTCCTTCCGGTCCATCAGGGCCGTGCTTGCGAACACTTAATCGCGAAGTACTTCGTGACCGAGGGCAGTGTCGTACCGATGAACTATCATTTCACCACGACCAAAGCGCATATCATGACCTGTGGCGGCGAAGTGCTGGAGCTTTACAAGGATGAGGCGCTCAACACCATCAGTGACGACCCGTTCAAAGGAAACATGAATATTGATGCCCTGACTGCACTGATAGAGAAGGAAGGCACTGAAAAAATCGCCTTCGTCCGCATGGAAGCTGGAACTAACTTGATCGGCGGCCAGCCCGTTTCGCTTGAGAATTACACTGCTGTCAGCAAAATCTGCCGCGCTAACAATCTTACCTTCGTCATCGACGCAAGCCTGTTGGCCGACAACTTGCATTTTATTAAGACACGCGAAGAAGCATGCCGGGATATGTCGATTCGCGAAATCACCAAAGCGATCTCCGAGCTGGGAGACATCGTCTATTTCTCAGCTCGCAAACTCGGTCATGTACGCGGCGGCGGCATCGTCACCAGTAACACCGAAGTATTTAACGGCCTGCTTGAGATGCTGCCGCTGTACGAAGGCTTTTCCACCTATGGCGGCATGTCCGTTCGTGAGATGGAAGCGATGACGGTCGGCCTCGACGAGACCATGGATGAAGAGATGATCAATCAGGGACCGATCTTCATCAAGTACATGGTAAACGAGCTGGTAAAGCTCGGCGTTCCTGTTATAACGCCTCCCGGAGGGCTGGGATGCCATCTCGATGCAATGGCTTTCCTCTCCCACATGCCGCAAGAGCAATATCGTGCTGGAGCCCTGGGAGTCGCAATGTACCTCGCCAGTGGCGTACGCGGCATGGAGCGAGGCACGATTTCGGAGGAACGCAACCCTGATGGCAGTGATCACCTCGCCGCCGTCGAGCTGCTTCGCCTGGCATTGCCGCGTCGTGTATTTACACTGTCACAGGTCAAGTACACCATCGACCGTATCGCCTGGCTCTACGAGAACCGCGAACTGATCGGCGGACTTGAGTTCTATGAGGAACCCAAAGTGCTGCGCTTCTTCTTCGGTAAGCTCAAACCCACGTCGAACTGGCAGACGAAACTGGTCGAGAAGTTCCGCACCGATTTCGGTGACAGCCTGTAGGTCATACGCCACAATCGTGAGGCCTCAGCAAGCCACCGGGGCATGGGCAAGAAGAATGGGGGGTAGGACTTGTTTTTTTCCGCTCGCCTATGCTAGCCTGAGCAAATGGCGAGACCACTGAGAATAGAATATTCAGGCGCTGTATCATGTGACATCACGTGGTGATGGTCAGGAAGATATCTATCTATCTGAATGATATGGATAGAGAAATCTATCTAGAAGTATTGGCGGATGCTAAACATCGCTTTAATTGGAAAATTCACGCCTATTGTTTAATGTCCAATCCTATCAGCATATAACAAATCATTTAAAACATCAGGGCAAAAAACTGCCCTTCTTGGATGCCGCAAAGCGGTGCCATTTAATTCAAACGTTCCTGAATTACTGCTTTCTTAGTTTATTTTATAACCCGAAAAATTGCTCAAATGTCTGCTTAAGGTCATTTGCAACTTGATTAAGAGCTGATCAATATTTGAATTTTAGATCGTAATTCTCATTTCATCTGAATGATAAAATAGCCGCTTTCGCCCACACCGGATATATAAGGAAGCTCTAATTCTTCTGCTGTGGGTCGATTCCTGCCATATTAGACAACTTCCTTGTATCTAATTGCAAATGGCCGCTAATTGGAAGTTTGAGATTCATTCTTATTTAGCTCGAATCGCTGCTTGAGGTCAATACCGACAGCATTAAGAAGTGCTAATATTGCTACTATGAGTTGGAATTCTGCATTTATAATGAGTGTCTGCAATCACCACACAGAAGACGGTCAAGCACAACAAACTGACGGTCTCTTTAATGCTCTAAGCGGACGTATGAAAATAGCTGGCATCGACCCACAGCCGAATATTTAGAGTTTTCTTATATATTCAGTCTGGGCGTTTAGCGGTAGAAATGGCAGCAGTATTATTAATTAAATGTCGTGGACAGTATGAAAAAGATGGTGAAATAATCCCGCCATTATCAGCAGAACAGAACCAGCTATTTAAATATTTATCACAATTTAGCATGACACCAGCCGATAGAAACAACATTTCTATACCAAAGAAAAAAGAATCTAATGCCTGGGATGAACTCTAAGCACTCCTCGAATAATCAGCGTTTTACCTTTCGCTGATTATACTAAGCCTGGTGATTTGCTCCACATCTCCCAGGCTTTTTTAATGGAGTTAATCGTAGTTTATGATATTGATTTAATTGCAACTACTTTATTCTTCTCATGCAAGTCATGCTCCTATTTGTAAGTATTAATTCACTTGTTTTCAAAAGATATGTTTCTACCAATTCACCAGAGAAACGCAGACTGCAACTTATTCAATTTAAACTTGAGCAGGCTGAATGGCGGGAGGTGGGTTGAATCCACAGGTAATTGCCAGCCTTCGATAAAAATGCGGGTTTGACCTAAAGTACTATCCAGGAGTTAACCACTTACAATCTATAAATTATCATAACCAGCAGTTTTTAATAATTTTTAGTATTTTACGAGACTTTTTTAATCTGATATAGTTGCTACAAACATTAGAGTACAACTAAAGGAAATAATCATGAAAAACAAACTTATATACGGTTTTATTCCAGCATTGCTGATATCTTTCTCTGCATCGCAAGTTATTGCTGAAGATTCGACCGGGCCCGCGGATGCGGATACAAGTAAGCCGGTGGATTGCTCAACGGCCAAAGCTGATATTTCCACACTGGAGCAAGAAAAGAAAGCAACCAGTGATAAAGCAGTGGGCGGAGTTCTTGGCTTCACTCCTATCGGACTAGTTGCCAATGTTGCAACGGGAGGCGATAAAATGGATAAGGATCAGAAACTGAGTGCCGAGGAATACGACAAAAAGATTGATGAAAGAATTAAACAAATCAAGTCGGCTTGTGGTGATGATGCCTTACCAACTACCGACTAACCATTAATAAGAAGGCCATCTCATTTGGGGTGGCTTTTTTTGAATTAAAAAAACAGCAGCACTAAGTTAGAAGGTAGGTGTCAGTGAAACAGTACTGCCGTACTAAGGAAGAATATTTAGTATAAATATTAATTCTAAAAATATATGTAGGAAATAACCCTTATTCTTGAAGGGTTTTATTGTACCGATAAAAGCGAATGAAAGTCGTAGTATTTCAATAGTATTAATTTTGAAATTCTCACCAAGCTGGATCATGCATAATATTAAGCACAGTGAAAATAAATTAGTAACCCAGCCGTAGTCTTAGCATTGCACCCCTGAAACCCTTGCTGTTACTGCTTACTTTAATTACGCCCTGAATGACTGAATAAGGAACTGCTAATTATGCAGCCTGGGTCGAAAGCGGCATTTTCACCAGACGTCTGCTTCACCACATTGCTGACTGTTCAACTAACGATATGTGCTCAAAATGATGATTAATCTTTACTGCTAAAAGGTGATTTATTCGATTTATTGAATGGCCGCTTTTTGCTCTGGATTATCTTTAGGAAAAACCAGCGAATGGCTGCTAAGTACAATGAGCAGAGTAATTTTAGACTGACATTTATACGGAGTTAGAATTAGTGCTTTGGGACAATTCCAGCTGTTACATGAGTGTCCGCTATGAGCATATTGCTGTCGGATCAACTTCCTGTTAGTGCTCACTTCAAATATAGAAAAAATCCTGATACCCATTTTCTTAATTATTGTGAATGGCCGTTTTGTAGAAATAAATCTGTGAAGGAATTTCTTCATAAATTGCCGTTATAGGTCATATGCAGTCGCATACTGTAATATTCAATATGACATTACCTGGTATGAAACTTTAATACTCAACTACAGTTTGGTTGCTTTTTGCTACTATAAAAATACTCAACAGAGAGAGGATCAGCTATTTACTAAGCACCGGGTTTGAGGATGCCGGGGGGAATGCTGAGCTTTGAAAATTTGAATTTGCTATTTCATGGGTGCGGGCCGATGGCGTAAACAGCCGGGTGTTGTTTACCCGGTAATTGCCGACCTTCAGGTGAAATAAGCCAGCTAATAAACGCCTTTACACCCTGGTGATTGAGTTCAGGATAGCGTTCTGGATTCAAAGCAATGACGCCATAAGGATTATATAAAGCGGGATCACCGGAAAACACAATTTTCAGTGCCAGCCTGCTTTGTTGTGCGTGTTTATAGGCCAGCCAGGTGCCCCGATCGGTGAGGGTGTAGGCCTGTAACTCATCGGCCATTTGCAGCACTTTGCCCATGCTCTGACCTGCTTCACGATACCAGGCGTTTTCGGTTGCCTGTCCAGTTCCATAGTGCCAATTGTTTTTTATGGGTGCCCGAATCATCACCTCTGGAAATAAACAAAGCCCGGTGACGGGCAATTTTTAGCAGCGCTTCCTGGGCGGTTTTTGCACTGTTAACAGCCGCCGGATCATGCTTCCGGTCCAACCAGGACAATATCATTGTACATTACGTCATAACACTTTTTACCATAGCCTGCCTGATTAAATTGCTGTTCAGCAAGCGGAGCATGAACTATCAGGACATCCACATCGCTGTCCTTACCCATTCTCAGCGCCTTTCCAGTACCTACGGCAATAACATGCACCTGATAGCTACTGTGTTTTTCGAATTCGGGCAAAATATTTTGCAGCAGGCCGGAGTTTTGGGTACTGGTAGTTGTGGCCAGGCGTATGATGGAGCTGCTTTTAATAGCAGAACCCTGGTAAAATGACATACTGCTCAACATCAACAGGCTTGTCAGGGTAAATGGTTGCGTAAAAAAGCACCCATGTCGGGACATAAAAATATCTTCCGTATTTTAAAATTTATGAAGTTGACATTTTACTTACCCTGCTGCCATAATTTCAATAGATTTTTATAAGGAAGAAAAACTGTGACTGATAATATAAAAGATAAAGCCGTTATAGAAGCTCTGATGGAACGTTTTCAGAATCGGCGCCTGCCACGCGTCCTGGATATCAAGAAAAAGGTTGATCAGGGAAATAAACTGGATAACTTTGATATAGAATTCCTGGAAAAAGTGTTTAATGATGCCCGGCAGAATGAGCACTATATGGAAGTGGCGGATGAAGAGTTTAAAACGCTGTTTATGAAAATACTTTCCCTGTACAAGGAAATCACTCAAAAAGCGATGGAGAATGAGCAAAAAAGCTAGACGAATTTCTTATTATCCAGTCTGCCCAGAGTGATTTGTAAAGACTCTTTGCGTTTTTGGGCCAGTTTTATCCAGTTGCTGATTTCATCCAGCAAGGTTTCTTCACCGACTCCATGTTTCGGAGCCCCCTGGTTAATGGAGTTATCCAGGCGACCTGAATTAATGTAGGTCCATTGCTCCCGGTTTTGTGAAATAACGCCAGTGTGTCCCCTGCTTTCCAGGGAAAAGGACAGCAGATCGCCTTTTTGCATCAGACGCTGCATTTCTTGATAAATAGCCCGGCTTTGCTGGTCTATATCTTTTACCTGGATGACGGACCTGGTGTAGATTTTTTCCCCCATAGCCTGGGTAATACCTTCACCGGTGAAAAAGGCATTCTCTGCGCGACCTTTGGCCTGGGCCATCTGCAGCAACTCCCTGCTGAGACTATCCTGACCTCTATAGCGGACGCCCATTTTTTTCAGGCCATGCACCACCAGGGTGTAACAATCAATGTCTTTATAGTCTGTTCCCATAAAGGGTTTTACTGCATCATCCAGTCTTTGTGCCAGAAGTTGTGTGTGACTTTCGCTGTGCACAGAACCCGAAGGCAGTGAAATTTCCCGGGTGTTTTTAGCTTTATCATCAGGTGTTGTCCAGGACAGTTCCCGACTTTTGCTGTCAATATAAATGGTGCTGCCTTTGGCAATTTGAGTGAATGATTTGTCTTTGTTTAGCTCAGAATGAATAATATTCCAGTGCTGTGATTTAAAGTCATTATGTTTGAATAACAGGTGTGAAACGGTCGGCGAATCCTGATTGATTTTTCCCAGAACGATTTTGTGGCTGTCAGTAGCGGGCAGGGTTTTCCTCGATGCCACAGGCATTTCGGTCTGCCTTGATGGACTTGTTCCGAGCGTGTTTGAGGCTAAAGTCTGGCTGTGCCGATGCCAGGACAGCTCTCTGCTTTTCTGGTTATAATAAACAAGACTACCAGCCGGGATCTGCTGGAAGGGTTTGCTTTTGTTAATGGGGTCATGAATGATGGACCAGGTGCTGGCTTTAAGTTCCGGATTGGCCAGCAGGAGCTGAGCTACGGTGCTGTTATTTTTTGACAATACACCTAGTTTAATGGTGTTGGTAGCGGATACGTCAACCGCATTTGGCGTCGGGACTGTATTTGCCGCAGTCAAAGTGTCGATTTTTTGACTGGCTAAGGATTGCTGACTTGATGCCTGAGGCTTTATATTTGCTTGTTTTAACTGCTGATTTTTTAATACGCTGACAAAATCCATTGCGCCTAAGGTATTGTTATTACTGCTTTTGGCTGCAATACTATGCTGATTGTCTGTAGTGTGGATGCGCATAATGATTTCTCTGGTCAATTACTTTGTTGTTCAGGCAGTTTGTTATGATTAATTCTCCTGTATTCTAAATTAATACTGCACATTGCGTGCCAGAAAAGTATAAGTTGCTGAATTTATCAGGCCTGGAAATTATTGATGAGGTATTGAAAAAAGATGCAGCTTTTTTTCAATCTCTTCGGCACTTAATGGTTTATAGTAATAATAGCCCTGGATTAAAGAACAGCCTGCCTGTTTTAAAAACGCATCCTGGTGTTTATTTTCCACGCCTTCTGCAACAGTCTCCAGATTAAACTGATGCGCCAGTTCAATAATGGCCAGGGTAATGGCTTTATTATCCGAGTCATCAGGTATACCGTCAATAAAGCTCTTATCAATTTTTAAGCTATCAATAGGAAGTTGTTTTAAGTAACTCATGGAAGAGTAACCCGTGCCAAAGTCATCAATACTAATCTTGATCCCCAACTGTTTTAAATAGGTGAGTTTGTCTATACTTTCCTGGGTATTTTTCATGACCGCCGATTCGGTTAGTTCCAGTTCCAGAAATTGAGGGTCAACTTGGAGTTCGTAGAGTATGGATTCAATTTGCTGCACAAAATTTTTCTGCCGGAAATGAAAGCCGGAAATATTAAGCGCTACACGTAATGTCTGATTGAATTGTTTGTTCCATAATTTGACCTGAGTCAGAGCGGCTTTGATAGCAAAATCTTCCAGCTCCAGAATTTGACTGGATTCCTCGGCAATGGGAATAAACCTGTCGATCGGTACCGGGCCAAATTTACGGCTATGCCAACGCAGCAGGACTTCCAGGCTGGAGACCTTTCCGGATTGGCAATGAACCTGAGGCTGGAAGACAAGCAGTAGTTCATTTTTTTTGATTGCGGTCTTCAGCTCTGTGGCCAGTAAGAATTTTTTTGCTTTGTGCTTGTACAATTCATGATTGTAGAAGTGATAGGAGTTTTTGCCGTGCTCCTTGGCATAATACATGGCCAGATCAGAATGTTTCAGCAGAGTATGGATGTTTTGACCGTCTTGCGGGTAAAGAGCAATGCCTATGCTGCAGCTGATATAGGTCTGGGTTTCATTAAAGGAATAGGGCTGGGATATTGTTCTGATAATATTATCGGCTATGGTTTCTAATTCCTCTTCTGAGGGGATGGATTTCAGGATGATGGTAAATTCGTCACCACTGATTCGGGCAATAAAATCATCAACTCGAATGCTGTCTCGCAAGCGGGATGCCACTTCAATTAATAAAGTATCGCCAAAGTCATGTCCCAAAGTATCATTAATATTCTTGAACTCATCCAAATCAATAAAAAATAGCGCAAAGGACTCAGGGTTGATTTTGTTTCTGCTCAGTGTCCGCTCAAGGTAGGTATAAAAATGATGGCGATTGGGTAATTGGGTCAGAGTATCGTAAAATGCCAGGGTTTCCAGTTCATTGGTTTTTTCCTTGACCTTGCTTTCCAGGCTTTCGTTAAGGCCCTGTAACTCCAGGGACTTGCTGAACAAATCATTTTGTGCCTGAATCCGGTGGTCTGTTTCTTTCGATAATTGCACTTTCAAGGCGGTATTTTCAATTTCCATCGTGAAGGCAGAAACCAGACTATGATTAAAACGCATGACCGCATTTCCGGTAAAAAGAAAGATGATCAGATAAGCATAAAGGTGAAATGACTGCGTCTGGCTCAAGTGAGTCAGATAAAATACCACAATCGGTATGGACATGGCCGCAAGATAAGTAAAGAAAGCTTGCCTGATAACCCCCAGTGAAGCAATAGAAGCAATGATCATGCTGCTTAGAAGTAATAAAACATAGGTGTAATAGTAATCCAGGGTATCGGGAACAATAAAAATTAATAAAGCAGAAATTGAGCCATTCAAACAGGCACTAAAGATAAACAGATGAATCCATTGAAAAGGCTTGTCAATTTCCGAACCCTGTTTAACTGTAGTTCGCTGATAAAAAACATTCAGTATGACACGTGCCAACAGGATGAAAACATTGATGAAGTACCAGTTTAGTAATGGCTCACGGATTTGTGTCACATCCCAGAACACGTACAGTATCAGAGAAATGGCAATAAAAATACTGAGCACCGTAAGGTTCAGGTATTGATAAAGATAACACACCTGTTTTTGAGCAAGCAAATAGGACTTTTGTTCCATGCAGTATTGTTTATTCTATTGGTTCGGTTTGCAAGCAAAATCACACCTGTGCCACAGCGAGTTCTCTTTTCAGTATCGGAGACAGAGAAAATATTATCAAGGTGATACGCCCACAGGAGAGGAAATTGTTCTATAATATTTATACCAAGATGAGCGGTATAAATATGTTTAGGACTTTAGGAAATTTATTTCCGTAATAAGTCATTATCCAGCTTGTCCGGGTTAGGGGAATAAAAGTATACCAGACCCTTGTGGGTCAGTGTGCTTAATGTGGGTAAGCCTTAATGCGTAAAATTATAATATTACTATTGACGGCACTTTTGTGTACGACTTTCGTCCCGTCCCTTTTTGCGGAAGAGGGGGCTGAAGGGGATGATGACTGGGGAGAGGATTGGGACAATGGCTTTAATGATCAGCCAGTTATTCCTGAAATTGTCTATCCTGACTGGTTCAAACGTAGCTTTCTGGAATTAAAGGATGATATTCAGGAAGCTGTCAGTGACGGCAAGAAGGGAATTATTGTCTATTTTGGACAAAAACACTGTGCTTACT
>RCNG010002443.1_pt1 | contig 10572 bp, 9 predicted proteins | sample 2041371 | NCBI WGS metagenome assembly RCNG01 (sample SAMN09708227, study PRJNA481090) | Marine sediment metagenome, whole genome shotgun sequencing project. | biome: marine sediment; feature: ocean; material: sediment; isolation source: Sewage treatment plant 1 marine sediment (STP1) ... | reverse complement strand
CGCCTATGTGAAGACCGGCGAGTGCTCGGCCTATGCGTCGGTGGCGCTGGTTTGCGGAGTCAACTACCTCGAAGAGGCGATCGACCTCTACAGCGAGATCCACGGCGAGCCCCCGAGCTGACGGCCCGGCAGGCTCCGATGTGAGCCGGTACGCTGCCGGTCGGAGGAGGTCATGGCACGAGTTGTCGGTGCAGATGTGTGGAAGAACGGCTGGATCGCAGTTGTCACGGTGGACGGTTGGATCGCGTCGATCGACGCCTATGACACGATGTCCGATCTCGCCTCTGCCGAGGCGGATGCCGAGGTGATCGCCGTCGATATCCCGATTGGGCTGCCGGTTGCGCCGCCGCGTCCGGCAGATTCTGCGGCGCGGCACTTCATCGGTGCCCGTTCTTCGAGCGTGTTCCCCACACCGCCGCGCGATGTGCTCGAAGCCGAGACGTATCAGGATGCGCTTCGGCTCTCCCGCAAGCGCTACGGCATTGGCCTCACCTCGCAGAGCTACGCCCTGCGGCGTCGCATCCTCGAGACCGACGATGTGGCGCGTGCCGATCCACGGCTGATCGAGATCCACCCGGAGGTCACCTTCCGTTCCCTTGCTGGGCGTCCTCTGGCGTTCTCGAAGAAGAGCTGGAACGGTCACAGCGAGCGTCGCCGCCTCTTGTCGGGAGTTGGCCTCTCGATTCCCGACCGTCTCCCCGATCCGGTTGGGACCGTTCCCACCGACGACGTTCTCGACGCCGCCGCCGCTGCCTGGACGGCGGCACGTTACGCGTCCGGGAAAGCCAGGACCCTACCGGAGGAGATTCCACTCCCCGGCTTCGGCGAGGTGATCTGGTACTGAGCGAACCCGCCCCAGGATTCCGCCGCTCGCGGCTCCCGATTGGCCGTTTCTGTCACGGGGACTCCCTACGCTGAGGTCTCGACGTCGACCAAAGGAAGAGAGGCCGTTGCCGTGGAAGTCGCACTGATCGTTCTGGCCGTGGCTCTGGTCGTGGTCGCCGTCGCGATCGTCTGGGTCGTGCTGCGCCGCGACGACGCCACGAACAAGGAGATCGACCAGCGCATCGCCCAGTTGGTGTCCGCTCAGGATCGCTCGCAGGAGAACCTGTCGGGTCAACTGAAAATGATCAACGACCAGCAGAGCGCCACCGCTGCGGCCACGGCGAAGGCAGTCCAGGAGTCGTCGGAGCGCCTCACGAAATCGATGAACGATCGACTCGAGCAGGTCCAAGACCGGATGGGCCAGAGCCTTACGAAGTCGTCGAAAGAGACTGCCGAGTCTGTCACGAAGCTGACGGAGCGCCTCTCGGTGATCGACCAGGCACAGAAGAACATCACCAAGCTGTCCACCGAAGTCGTCGGCCTCCAGCACATCCTCGACGACAAACAGGCGCGGGGCGCCTTCGGGGAGGTGCAGCTCGAAGCGATCGTCGAAGACGCGCTCCCGGCATCCGCCTACGCGTTCCAGAGCGTGCTGTCCAATGGAAAGCGGGCCGACTGCCTCATGAAGCTGCCGAATCCTCCGGGTTCGGTCGTTGTCGACGCCAAGTTCCCGCTCACTGCCTACCGCAACATGCTGAACGCCGAAGATGACGCCGCTCGCGCCGCCTATGCAAAGCAGCTCGGCGAGGACGTGAAGAAGCACGTGCGCGATATCTCCGAGCGCTACATCATCCCCGGCGAGACCGCGGACTCAGCGCTCATGTTCCTGCCGTCCGAGGCGGTCTACGCCGAGCTTCATGCCCACCACCCTGCGATCATCGACGCGAGCTACAAGGCCCGGGTCTACATCGTCTCGCCGACCACGATGATGGCGACATTGACCACGGTGCGAGCGGTACTGCGCGATGTCGAGATGCGAAAGCAGGCAAGCGTCATCCAGGCCGAAGTCGGCACCATGCTCACGGACGTCGGCCGGCTCTCGGACCGTGTTACGAACCTGCGCCGACACTTCGACCAGGCCAACCGGGACATTGACCAAATCGAGACGTCGGCGACCAAGGTGCAGAACCGCGGGACGCGGATTCACGAGCTCGATCTCGGAGAGACCGACAAGGAGGTCTTGCCGTCCCCAGCCCCCGACCCAACCCTCCTCGACGACTAACGCGTACCCAGGGTTCGCAACGTCCTATATGACGTCCTGAGCCCACAGAATGAATGCAGAATGCAAAGGCGACGACACCATGCACGTCCAAGGCATTGAATCAACCAACCGGATCCCCCGCCATGAACACCGGGTTCGTACGTTCAGCCGCAACTACGAGCTCATCATTGGTGTCGGCGATCGCTACGCCGTCGAGTCCGACGAGGCCCGCGATCTCGTCAGGCGGGTCTGCTCGGACTACGACATCCCCGAGCCCGAGCTTGCCTTCAACGCGCGCCGCCGACACGACACCGGCCAATGCTGGGCGCCACGGGCGCTGGCTGTCCGGACATACGGCGAGGATCGCGTCGTTGCATGGGAGAGCCACTACCGCCGGCCCTACCCCGAGACCGGACAGATTCGCCTCAGCGCCACAACCACGGTCCGTACCCTCGGCCACGAACTCGGTCACCACCTCGTGCACCTGCTCGAGCCGACCCGCACCCCGGCGCACGGCAAAGTATGGGTCGAGCGATTCGACGATTCGATCGAGTGCATCGCGAACCATCTCGGCGCAGCGATCGCGCTCTGAACATCGGCCGGTCGGCCAGAAGCGAACTCTCTCGACGGAATAGTCGGATCGGTGACGATTCAAGCATGCCCGGTTGCGGTGCTGGGTTCTCTTGAAATGACTACATCCATCCAGGCCAGTTCCGATGTTCGACGTGCCCTCCAGTGGGGGGTCGTCCTTGCCGGTCTCTGGCTGATCGTCGCGCTGGCGCGGCCAGAGACGACCTTCCACCTTGCCCCGTTCCTCATTGCGGCGGCACCGCCGATCCTCCTGGTGCTCGACGATCGAACGTTCGCTGATCGCCCTGATGTGGCTCGAGTTGCGCTGGGTGCGCTGGCAATCGCGGCCGTGGCGACGATCGCCGTATCGGCAGTCGGCGCTATGCAAGGTCCGGCGTTTGAGGCTTTCGGAACCCCCGTGGTCGAAGCCGTCGTCTTCGCGCTGTTCGGCGGTGTGGTCGGCTTCGGATTCGCCTGGTGGAGGACTCGCTGATCAACGACCGGCGGCGACCATCAGCGTTGCACGGTCGGCCACTGATGTGACGCGATAGCCGGTCTCGACTGCCCCGACCTCGCGCAGTTCGGAAAGGGCTTGGTTGACCGACTGCCGACTCGCCCCGAGAAGCTCTCCGAGGCTCGCCTGCGACAGATGGAGATCGCCGTGACGGTCCGATTCGTCAAGGATCATCTCCGCCACCTGCTCCTTCACCGTTCCGCGCATTAACCGCAGAACTCGGCGTTGCGTCGCCTCGAGCTGATCAAGGCCCGCGACGAGCCACCGCATCGCGATCCTCGGATGTTGGAAGAGAATGGGGAGCAACTTTGTCCGGTCGAGTCGGAAGGCCTCGACGGGAGTTACCGCGCGAGCGCTTGAGATGTACGGCTGGCCGCGCAGCAACGCGATATCCCCGATCACAGCTCCCGGGCCGACCCGACCGAGGACGAGCCGGCCCTTCGTCCGATTGCGAAACAACTCGACGTCCCCACTGCGCACGACGTAGGCCGCGGTGGAGTCTTCGCCCTCCTTGAAGAGGTGTGTTCCTGGGTATTGCTCCACGTAGGCTCCGGCACCCGACAGCGCAGCGAGATCGGTCGACGAGAGGGGCAGATAGTCGGTGCGACCAAACGATCGGGCGAGCCATGCAAGGTGTTGTTCTTCGACGACGTCCATGCCATGCCAACACCGCTTCGCCGGTTCGTATTCTCCGGCGAGGCCCCAATTCCGGGTGCAACCTACGGCTGAAAGCGCACCCAGCGGCGAATCGCGGCCTGCGCGGCCACGTCGTCTTCGTTGTACTCGAGAAGCCGGAGTCGCTGCTCGTCGTCGCCCGCAACTGCATCGACGTACCAGAGCTCGGATTGCGCGCCTCCGGGATCGTCGTCGCGCCAGTGGAAGCCACAGAGCGGTGCGATGACCTTCAGCGAGTAGCCGTTGGGTGAGACGAATCGGTACTTGATCCACGACCAGAGGTCGCAGGCATACTCGTCGAACCAGGCATCGACCGATGGTGCCGAGCGCAGCGCGAGGCCGTGGCGGAGCGATGCTTCGTTGAGGATCGTGCGCTCGTATCCGGTCCAGTGGTAGACGACGGCGTCACCGCGCTCGGCGACATCGTCGAAGAACTGAAGGAGGTCGTGGAGGACGCGGCGTTCACCGTCTGCGGTTCCGTTCCACTCTGAGAATGGTCGGAACGCCGCACCATCCGGTTCGTGGAGGAGGAGACCGGCCAGATACAAGGTGCCCCGGTAGGTCTCGACGTCGAAGTCGATCTCGGTGGTGGCGTCGGGGAGGTCGAGATCGACGCCGGACCGGCGGAGGAGCGAACCGGTGGCCAGGGCCCGCGCTTGCAGCGTCGCCTCTTCGTCAACCTCGTATCCACCATGCACGCTGCCCGGCACGAGATCGGCGACTTCGGCGGTCGTGGAGATGCCTGCGCCGAGGAGTTCGCGGGTGTCGAGCGCGGTCACGGCGGGAAGCAGCGAAACGTGGTCGATCGCTTCGAGCTCGGCTCGACAGAAGTCGGACCACGGACAGGAACGGCACTCACCTCGCCAGACTGCCTCGATGGCCGGCCGGTCCGGATGTAGACGACCGACCATTGCTACGTGGATGGCCTCGTCGAGGGCTTTCTGATATCGCTCGAGGATGGGCGGTCTGCCCGTCGCCAAGTCGACCCAAACCACGATCATCGACGTCTCGGCACCAATGATTCCCCCGAGGTGTCGCGGATTGGCGAACCCGGCACGGTCGAGGAGTTTCCAGTAGTGGGCGACCTGGAGCAGGTCGTTGGTACGGTTGGTCCGGAACACCCGCTCAGCCCCGTCGGTGTCGTCGAGGCGATCGAGTGATGTGACACGCACCGGGATGCCGGATTGGCCGATGGCCTTGTGATGCTTGACGTCGATCGGCGCGTAGCCGTCGTCGAGGCGCACGAGGATGTCGGGTCTCCCCACGGACTGGAGGGGCTCTGCCGACAGTCGTCCACCGAGGATCAGCGGTGCGCCGCAGCGCATGGCCTCGAGCGTGATCGCCTCCCGGTCGCGACTGCGAACCTCTCGAGGTATCACCATCGGCTCGTGGGGGTCGACGGGGGAGCCGGGCTGGGTCGCGACCGTCGGCTGCGTGCCCTCGAGGAGCTTCGCCACCACCGTGCCTTCCCACTGCCGACCCGCGGCGATGCGGTGCTCGACGACCGGGTCGGTCGTGCGCTCGGTCGTGTTGTACCGGTCGTGGTGGATGCGCGTCGGACACCGTCCGAGCTCGCCACCGCCGACCATCACGGTTCCACTTGGGCTACCTGTGCGATTCATTGCGACCATCTTCGCAGCGGAGGGTGACACGAAACGAAACGGAGTCGGATACTCCCGGTGGCCGTATCGACCCTACGGGCACAGCACGCCGGGAGCTTCGATGCGATCACAGGACTATCGACGCCAGCTCTCGCGGTTGAAGAGGATGAGGATCGGGAGGATCTCGAGCCGACCGACGATCATCAAACCGGCGAGCAGCCACTTGCCGAGCATCGGCACCTCGAGGTAGTTGCCGGTCGGTCCGACCGAGCCGAGCCCCGGCCCGACATTCCCGATCGAGGAAGCAACCGCCGACACGGTCGACACGATGTCCATGTTCGGACCCCAGATCGAGCTGATCACAGCGAGGGCGAAGCTACCGGTCATGAATGCGAACATGTAGAGGAGGAAGAACGTCTGCACGGCCTCGACGAGATCGTCCTTGAGCGGGTCTTTCCCGATCCGCGCAACGAAGATGCCGCGTGGGTGGATCAGCCGGCGGATGTCGGCACGCGATGCCTCGTACAGCACCTCATGTCGGTAGACCTTGACGGAACCGGCGGTGGACCCGGCCATTCCACCGATGAACATGAGCCCGACGATCATGATTTGCAGCGCCGGCTTCCAAAGCCCGAAATCGGCCGTACCGTATCCGGTCGTGGTGATCATCGAGGCCGAAGTGAACAGGCCGTCTCGGATCGTGTCGTGAACTGATCCACCCCATGTTCCGATGATCATCACAACGGCTGCTGCGAGAGTGATGCCGAGGTAGACCCGCACTTCGGTGGTCTTCCAGTAGACGGACGGCTTGCGCAACGCCCGGAAGTGGACTGCGAACGACGTTCCTGCGAGAACCATGAACACGATGACGATCCACTGCGAGTAGTTGCTGAACGCCGCGAGGGATCCGGCATTCGTGCTGTACCCGCCCGTTGACATCGTGGTGAACGCATGGTTTACCGACTCGAAGAGTGTCATCTCTCCTATCCACAGCAACAGCATCTCGATAGCGGTGAGAGCCACGTAGACGACCCAGAGGCGCTTGGCCGTCTCCTTGAAGCGAGGCGTGAGTCGGTCGGGCGTCGGACCGGGGGACTCGGCTCGTGCCAACTGCACCGCGCCCATTCCGAGAAGCGGCAGGATTGCGATCGACAAGACGATGATTCCCATGCCGCCCAGCCATTGCGTGAACGACCGCCAGAACTGAATGCCGTGAGGCAGCGCGGCAGGATCGGGGATCACCGACGAGCCCGTAGTTGAGAATCCTCCGACCGTCTCGAACACGGCATCAGTGACGTTGGAGATCGATCCGGTGAACAGATAGGGGAGCGCCCCAACGAGGCCAATGGCGATCCATGCCAAAGCGACGGCAGCGAACCCCTCGCGTGTGCTCAGCTCACCTGGGCGATCGAACCAACGCCACAGGACGAGGCCAATGGCCATGGTGACGAAGGCCGCGACGGTGATCCACAGCGCGGTGGACCATTCCTGGTAGATCAGTGAGACGACAGCCGACACGAGCATGAGAACGCCGATGGCCCCAATGACGGCGCCGACGACGTTGAGCAGGTGCCGCCAAGACATCGCCCGTCAGCCCGACAGGCTCTCGGCGGCGGCGATTGCCTCCGGCCGTGCAATGACGATCAGGTGGTCGCCCTCTTCGATCACCGTACTGCCCCTCGGGACAAACGCCTTGTTGCCCCGCTGTACACCTCCGATGATCAGTGACTCCGGGGGATTCAGTTCGTTGAGTGACTTCCCGATTGCCGGGCTTGTCGACCGAACTTCGAGCTCGATGGCCTCGGCGTCTGAGTCGGAGAACGTGGTCACCGAGTGGATGATGCCGCGTCGCACGAAGCGGAGGATCTCGTTGGCTGCCGAGAGGCGGGAACTGACGGTGGCGTCGATACCGGCGCCGCTGAGGAGACCGACGAGATCGGTGTTGGTGAACCGAGCGATCACCTCTCCGGCTCCAAGCTCCTTGGCAACGAGGCACGCGAGCAGGTTGTTTCCGTCCCATCCGCTGAGGGCGAGCACGGAGTCGGCGGCGTCAACGCCTTCGGCCATTAAGAGCTTCGGATCGGTCGGGCTTCCACACACCGCCACGACCCGCGGGAGTCGCTCCGCTATCAGATGGCACCGCTGCCGGTCTTCATCGATGAGAGTGGTTGATATCCCGTTGTCGGCCAGCATGGCGGCTGTGATCTGCGCCAGTCGAGTCGCGCCGAGCACGATCGCCTTCTCAGCGGCTTTGTCACTGATGCCGAGCAGGTCGTAGGCCTCGGCCGTCTTGTCGGCGCGGGCCATCAGGAGCACGTGATCGTGGGGCTCGAGGATCGTGGAGCCGCGAGCGATCATCGTCTCACCGTGTCGGATCACAGCGACGACGAGCCAGTTCCAGCCGTCGACGGCACGGCGGAGCTCCGCGAGGGTTGTTCCGACGAACGTCGCCTGGGGATCGACGTATGCCCCGAGCAGCACCAGTTGCCCATCGGCAAACTCCACCAGGTCCGAGATCGCACCGCGTTTGACGAGCCTCAGAAGGTCACGCGCGGCCGCTTCGCCGGGATCAATGATGAAGTCGACGCCGAGTTCTTCGACCTCGGCCTTGAGTTCCGCATCTTCGACGCGGGCGACGGTACGCGGAATCCCGATGTTGGTTGCTGCGCTGCACGCCAGCACGTTGATCGCATCAGACGAGCTGACGGCGATCAGCAGGTCGGCGTCGTCGAGGCCAGCCTTGACCAACGTTGACGCGGATGCTCCGTTTCCGGTGACCACCATGCAGTCGATCGTCGACTGAACCTCGGCGGCGCGACCGGCGTTGGACTCCACCAGGACGACGTCCTGACCCTCCAGTGCGAGGCGTTCGGCCAGATACGATCCAACGGCGCCTGCTCCGACAATGACAACTCTCATGAATCTGACAGGATAGGTCCACCCAGCGGCCGGTACGAACCCCTGGTCCGCCGCTGCCGGCGGGGTTCCGGGGTTCGCGGATGGGTTGGGCGTCAGGACACCTCGCCTCGCCAACGCGACCGATATCCGCGTTCGTCGCCACGGAGACGTGGCAGCCTGCGACTCATGCTGATCGGCACGCCTGAACGAGGTCAACAGAGTGCTCGAGACCCGTCGAATCCGTGGCGCATTCGGCGTCTCTCTGGTTGGAGTCTCAATTGAAAGGAGATCCTGATGAAACGGATGACGCTTCTCACGAGCCTCGTGATGGTGTTCTCTCTCTTGACGGCAACGGTGGCTTTCGCAGGACCAGGCGACAGCGGACCGGCCGGCGAGACGGTGATGACGCAGACCCAGGAGGGCGAGCACGACGGTGACTGTGTCGGGACTGATACCGAGTGCGAGCCAGTCCAAGAACGGACGCAGACCCGCGAGCAGACCCAGGAGCGCGAGCTTGATGGTGACTGCGTCGGTACTGATACCGAATGCGAGCCGGTCCAGGAACGGACACAGACGCGGACGGAGGCCCAGGTACGCAACGACGAGGGTGCGTGCGCCGGGACCGACACCGAGTGCGAGGCCGAGCTGGACCGTGATCGGCTTCGTGACCAGGACATGACGCGTGCCGCGAACGGTGCCTGCGCCGGGACCGACACCGAGTGTGAGGCCGAGCTGGACCGTGATCGGCTTCGTGACCAGGACATGACGCGTGCTGCGGACGGCACGTGCGCCGGCACCGAGTGCGCCGCCGAACGCGCAATGGTGCAGACCGAGGAGCGCAATCAGGTCATGGAGCGTATCGCTGCCGTGATCGGCGATAGCGAGGGTGGTGGGTACCTTTTCGCCATGGTGCGCTGGATGCTGGCCCACATGTACGGGCCACTGTCGGCACTTTTCCTGTAGTCGAGTTGTGGAAGGCATGTGAGCGAATACCCGGAACTGGACGCCATCATGAACGGAATCCGATCCCGCAGCGAGACCGCATTTGCCACGGCATATCGGTGTACTGCCAACCCCCTGGCGTCGTTCGCCAACGGGATGGTTCATGATCAACGCTTCGCCGAAGACGCGGTGCAGCAGGCGTTCCTTGAACTCGTCAAGGCCGCCCCGAGAGTCAAGGGCGACGGTCGCTCGCTTCGGGCGTGGCTGTTCCGCAGTGTTCGGTTCACGTGTCTCGACGAACTGCGGCGTCGATCGCGCCGCCCCGAACACCTCACGGCGACGGTCCCTGAGGTCGGTGTCGATCCTGGTCTCCCCCCGGAGCTCGACATCGACCCGGACCTCGCCGCTGCCATGTCACAGCTGACGTCCCAGCAGCGTACGGTGCTCGTCCTCCGCCACGTGGTCGGCATGGACGGCAGCGAGATCGCTGAAGTCGTCGGCGGCAACCGCGTTGCTGTGTACGCGATGGCCCGGCGGGCCGAGAGCCGGCTCCGGTCCCTTCTCGATTCGACCGAAGCGGAGGATGCATGATGGCCGGCAAGGACCCGCTCGATCGTCTTTCGTCGGCCTACCGGGTCGAGGTTGAAGACGACACGAGGAATCGACATCTCGCTGAGATGGGGGCGGCCATTCGCACGGCGCCTCCGACCCCCGTTCCTACCGGTTTCGCGCTCCGCCGCCGGCTGGCCGGAGCTCTCGCCGCGGTCGCCGTTGTTGTCGCACCGATCGGGATGGCCGTCGCGGCCGAGGAGTCGGTCCCCGGCGACTTCCTCTATCCCATGAAGCAGATCACCGAGCGTGTGCGCGGATTCGTCGACGACGACATCGGGGCCACCCATCGGGTCGAAGAGGTCGAACGACTGATGTTCACCAGAGCTCCGGGAGCTGCAATCGCCCGAGCAGTCGAGCGCGCCGAGACCGCCACGGAAGAGCTGAACGACCCAACGCCGTTGGATTCCCGCCTAGAGCGGATACGCGAACGTCTTCGTCAGCAGGAGTCAGACGGGGCACCTCCACCGACATCGGACGAGCCTGACGGGTCCGAGTCGTCGCGAGAAGGTTCACCGTCCGGTCCGCCGGATGAGCAGGGTCGGACGGACGATTCCGGCCAGAACCAGGGATCCGGCCAGGGTGAGCAGGGGACGCCCACCCCGGATCCCGGTCGCCCGAATGAGGGCCCCGGGGGCGAGTCCTCTGGCGAAGGGCCGATGACGACAACCACCCAT
>RCNG010002349.1_pt1 | contig 10573 bp, 10 predicted proteins | sample 2041371 | NCBI WGS metagenome assembly RCNG01 (sample SAMN09708227, study PRJNA481090) | Marine sediment metagenome, whole genome shotgun sequencing project. | biome: marine sediment; feature: ocean; material: sediment; isolation source: Sewage treatment plant 1 marine sediment (STP1) ... | reverse complement strand
GCAAGCTCATCAACATGGGCTATCCGGTAGCTGGTACCGACGACTCCAATGCGATCCAAACCTGCGCCCTCCCGGGGGAAGATGATAACCGAGATGGCCTCTCATTTGGTCACAGTGGGGTAAATAATGGATGCACCTCGGATCCCTCGCACGCCGCAACCGGCACCAAGGCATCAGAACGCCATCGCACCATTGCGGGGATGAATCGCAAAGAGCGCAAAGATCATCGAATATGAGAGTGGGTGAGGCGTGGCTTGAGGGTCGTCAGACTTCGTGGTGGCGCGTCTCTGACCGGGAGGAGTCTGAAGGGCAGGCAGGATGCCCGCCCCCACAATGGTTCCGTTGTGCTGTTGTGGAGCGGGCTTCCAGCCTGCTCACGGTACGATGAGTTGTGTATCATCTCCGGCCTTCTGGGCCGCCCCCGGCGACCCAGCGTCGCACGTGCAGCGTGGTCATAAGAGAGAGGCCGGAAAGACTGTGACCACGCTGCCCGCGCGAGCGGCGGCCTCCTTCTGAGCCGGGACACTACACATTCAGCTCTTTTCCCGTGGATTGCCCGGCACGGACATTGTGCGGGGCGGCAGTGGTTGCTGAGGGGTTGTCGGGGCACAATGCCGAGCCCGGCACGTCCCGGTGAGCGTTGTTTCCACGTGTCTGGTGACGGACTCGGGTGGAGGAGGTGGCACGCACCAGGGCCGCGTGGTGTGGTGCCATTTGTTGCATTGTTCGGCCGTAAGCGGTCCGGCAAAGGTCAATCGCCGATGCCGATCAATGCTACGGGTGGCACCGGAGAACTCGTCACGGGCGTTCCTCGACCGGGCCGGGACAGCGGCCACTGATTCGGCCACGGAATCCGTCGGGAGAGGGAGAGGGAGAGGATCATCACGGGATCGGGATCGGGAACGGGATCGGGAACGGATTTGGTGACCCGCATCTTGCATCTTCGCACTTCGTTCCTGATAACATGCGCGTCGATGTTTCACATCGATTATCGACGGGAGGCTGAACGCGGACGATGAAACTGATCACAGCTTTGTACGGTTCGACGCTCGGCAAGAAGATCTTGATGGCCGTGACCGGCATCATCCTCTTCGGGTTCGTGATGGGGCACATGATCGGCAATCTGCAGCTCTATCTGGGCGCCGAGACCCTCAATCACTATGCCGAGTTGCTCCAGAGCAACAAGCCATTTCTGTGGACGTTCAGGCTGGTGTTGCTCTTCTGCGTATCGGTCCACGTCTTGGCGGCGGTTCAGCTGTGGCTTCGAAATCGTCGGAGTCGGCCGGTCAAATACCGGGTCTTCAACCCGCCCGCGATTGACTATGCGGCTCGGACGATGATTTGGAGCGGACCCATCATTCTGCTCTTCATCCTTTACCATCTGGGGCACTTCACCGTTGGATGCACCCACCACAATTTCATCCGGGGCGATGTCTACCACAATGTGGTCTCGTCGTTTCAGATCTGGTGGGTTGCGGGGATCTACATCGCCGCCAATTTTCTGCTGGCGATTCACCTGTACCACGGTTTGTGGAGCCTCTTTCAGACTTTCGGTTGGGACCATCCTCGGTTCGGCAATCTCCGCCGCTGGATCGCCATCGGTTTTGCGGTCTTGATCGGCGCCGGCAATATCTCCATGCCGCTGGCGGTGCTCACCGGCGTGGTTCGGTGAGGAGGGTAGGACGATGAAACTCGACGCACGAATTCCGTCAGGTCCTCTCACCCAGAAATGGCGAGATCTCCGCGATCACCTCGCGCTGGTCAGTCCCGCCAACAAACGCAAACACAGTGTCATCGTCGTCGGCACCGGGCTCGCTGGTGGTGCGGCGGCGGCAAGCCTGGGAGAACTCGGCTATCGAGTCAAAGCCTTCTGCTACCAGGACAGCGCGCGGCGCGCGCACTCCATTGCGGCTCAGGGTGGGATCAACGCGGCCAAGAATTACCAGAACGATGGTGATTCGGTCTTCAGGCTCTTCTACGACACCATCAAAGGCGGCGACTATCGGGCGAGAGAGGGCAACGTCTACCGGCTCGCCGAGGTCTCCAACGAGATCATCGATCAGTGTGTCGCCCAGGGGATTCCCTTCGCCCGCGAGTACGGCGGCTATCTGGCTAATCGCTCCTTCGGCGGCGCCCAGGTGTCGCGCACGTTCTATGCGCGTGGTCAGACGGGTCAGCAATTGCTGCTCGGCGCCTGCTCCGCCCTCAACGCCCAGGTCGCGGCCGGAACCGTCGAGGTCCACGCCCGCACCGAGATGCTCGATCTGGTGGTCGTGGACGGCAAGGCTCGTGGCATCATCACCCGCGACATGGTCAGCGGTGAATTCGAGTGCCACCTGGCCGACGCGGTTCTCCTGTGCACCGGCGGCTACTCAAACGTCTATTTCCTCTCGACCAACGCCAAGGGCTGCAACGTGACCGCCGCCTGGCGCGCGTATCGCCGCGGCGCCGGTTTCGCCAACCCGAGCTACACCCAGATCCACCCGACGTGCATCCCGCAGTCGGGCGACTATCAATCCAAGCTGACCCTGATGTCGGAGTCGCTCCGCAACGACGGGAGGGTGTGGGTTCCCAAGGCGGAGGGGGACGACCGCGATCCCAACGCCATCCCCGAGAACGAACGCGACTACTACCTCGAGCGGATCTACCCGTCGTTCGGCAATCTGGTGCCGCGGGACGTGGCGTCGCGAAATGCCAAGAAGGTCTGTGACGAGGGACGCGGCATCGGCCCCGGGAAACGCGGGGTCTATCTCGACTTCGAGGAGGCGATCGGTCGTTTGGGTGAGGATGTCATCCGCTCCCGCTACGGCAACCTCTTCGACATGTACGAGATGATCACCGGAGAGAACCCTTACAAGGTGCCCATGCGGATCTACCCGGCCCCGCACTACTCCATGGGCGGGGTGTGGGTCGATTACTACCTCATGAGCACCATTCCGGGGCTCTTTGTCCTCGGCGAGGCGAACTTTTCGGACCACGGCGCCAACCGGCTCGGGGCTTCGGCGCTGATGCAGGGGCTCGCGGACGGCTACTTCGTGATTCCCTACACCCTCGGCGAGTACCTCGCCGGGGCGAAACTCGAGGATGTCTCCGTCGATGACGACGCCTGCAAAAAGACCATGACCGATGTCGAAGAACGGACGCAGAAGCTTCTCAGTGTCAACGGCTCACGAACGGTGGACAGTTTCCACCGCGAACTCGGCTTGCTCATGATCGATGAGTGCGGCATGTCCAGGACGGCCGAAGGGCTCAGCGAAGCCATCGAGAAGATCCGCACCCTGCGCGCCGAATTCTGGGCCGACGTCAAGGTTCCGGGGGATGAGACTGATCTCAACCAGGAACTCGAAAAGGCGGGGAGGGTCGCCGATCACTTCGAGCTCGCCGAACTCATGTGCATGGATGCCCTCGAACGCGAGGAGTCCTGCGGTGGACACTTCCGCGAGGAGCACCAGACCGAGGAAGGTGAAGCGCTCCGCGACGACGAAAACTTCCGTCACGTCACGGTCTGGGAGTACAAGGGAGCCGATGAGGAGCCGGTTGCGCATCGGGAGGAGCTCGAGTTCGAAAACGTGCAGCTGACGCAGAGGAGCTACAAATGAAGTTGACGCTTCATGTCTGGCGGCAGAAGAACGCGAAGGACACGGGCGCATTTGCAACCTATGAGCTGGAGGACGTCAATACCCACATGTCTTTCCTGGAAATGCTCGATGTCCTCAACCAGGATCTCATCGTCAAGGGCGAGAATCCGATTTCCTTTGAGCATGACTGCCGGGAGGGGATCTGCGGCGCCTGCGGTTTTGTCATCAACGGCGTCGCCCACGGGCACCAGAAGGGGAGTACGGTCTGCCAGCTTCACATGAGGCACTTCTCCGATGGTGACGAGATCACCATCGAGCCGTGGCGGGCCAAGGCATTTCCGGTGCTGTGCGATCTCGTCGTTGATCGGTCGTCCTTCGACCGGATCCTCCGTGCAGGTGGGTTCATCACCGCCCGGACCGGGAGCGCTCCGGATGCGAACACCGTCCCCATCCCGACCGAAACCCTCGAGCACGCCATGGATTTTGCCGAGTGCATCGGCTGCGGCGCCTGTGTGGCTTCGTGTCCGAATAGTGCCGCTATGCTCTTTGTGGGTGCCAAAATTGCACATCTGGGGATTCTGCCGCAAGGTCAGCCCGAACGACATAGTCGGGCGCTCGCCATGGTCACGGCCATGGAGGAAGAGGCATTTGGCGCCTGCACAAACTTCACGGCGTGCGAAGCGGTGTGCCCGAAGGAGATCTCCATCGCGGGGATCGCACGGATGAACAAGGACTACCGAAAGGCTCTGTTTTCGGGTGTCGGCCGCGCGAGTGGGAAGAAGCGCTGACGGCAATTTATCGCAAAGGCGAAAATATCGCTAAGGTATTTTTAAAGCTTTAACTTGCGGTTCTTCGCGTTCATCTGGTCCGAGTCGTTTCATGGTGCGATGATGCCTCTAGTCGCCGAGGAGTGAGGTGATCACGAGGCCGATGGCGAGGACGATCAGAAGGGCTCCGAGTCCGGCCATGAAAAGCTCTCCCGCGGTGTAGTATTCACCGCGGCCCCATTTCGGTTTTTTGGAGACGTTACGTTTTTCGGACGCACGGTTGGGTGATTTTCTTCTCGCCACGTTTCGATTCTATCCCAGCCGATCGGAGTTCCCACGAAAACACCCAGCTCTAATTGAGGAACTTTGCAGTTTTCGACGGAGCAATGGGATGGCGATGATCTCTGAAAAAGAGTGCGGAAATGCGCATATGATCAAGCAGTAATGATTCATGTTTTGTATACAATGAAACGACTTTTCCATGACCCTCTATAGGTGAATAGGAAATTTCTATTCTTGCGACAGTCGTTCACCACTGCTGAGTTGTCAGAAGAATGGAGTCGGTGGGTGGCAGCCTCCGGATTCCCTGATACCGGAGGTTGCCGTGATATGGTAGGCCAATAGTAGGTTAAATTGGCGGGCTAAAATGGTGAGCGGCAGATGGTCTGCCGATGCAAGGTGGGCATGCGATCGGTTCTTGAAGCCTTCCGGACTCCCTCGACAATCGACGAGCAGGGTTTGATAACCATAGACCACATGATACTGAATACGATGCAAATGCCATGCCAACTTTTACTCGTGAAACAGATCAGTGATTCGTCCCGTATTGAGAAGTAGGATGTGTGGGTGTTCCAGATGTACACAAGGAGGCAGAAATGAATATTGGCGTAGAAGGTGCGCGCGAGCGTCGCAATCTTCTTGAGCGGATCGGTTCCAAGATCCCGGGATTCCAGGGTTACCTCGAAGCGGAGCTTCGCCGGGATGTCGACAAGATGCAACGTGATTGGCTTGCGGCGCAGGTTGATCGGGGGCGCGGGGCCCTCCAGGAACAGGTTCGTGACTGGAGTCGGTCCGGGAACCTCGCCAATCTCGATCTCGCTTCGAGCGCCGACAAGGGCCTCGATCGTCTGGCCAACCGGATCCGTCACGCTGATTATGGTTCGAGCGGGTTCTTTGACCCCGTCAAGATTCGTGAAGCGGAGCTCGATCGGCTCTACGCCTTCGACCTGGCTCTGATCACCACCGTCGAAAGTCTCGCAGACCGCATCGAGATGCTGCCTTCAACAGCAGCCGAGCCGGATCTGCGGACGCTGCTCGACGCGGTTCACGCGGCGGATCGCCAGTTTGACGAAAGGGCAACCGTCTTTGAAGACGTGACCCAGAAGGGAGGCGTGTGATGGCTCTGCTTGAAATTATCGAACACCACGATCCGACCGGTGAGGAGATCGTCTACCGGTTTCCACCTCAGGGCAGCACGGACATCAAGCTCGGCGCCCAGTTGGTGGTTCAAGAGGCCCAGGAGGCGGTGCTCTTCCGCGACGGCAAGGCGCTGGATGTCTTCGGGCCCGGCCGCCACACCCTCAGCACCCAGAACATTCCGCTTCTTGGAAAGGTCATCGGCGCGCCGTTCGGTGGTGAGTCGCCGTTCCGCGTATCGGTGGTCTTTGTCAACAAGCGGACTTTTTTGAATCAGAAGTGGGGAACCAGGGAGCCGGTGGTCTTCCGCGACAGCGAACTCGGGATGGTTCGGCTCCGCGCCTTCGGTAACTACGCCTATCGCATCGACGACACTCAGCTCTTTGTCAACACCGTGGTCGGGTCCCAGGGTCTTTTCGACACCGACCGCCTCAAGGATTTCTACCGCGATGTCATCGTCTCCCGTCTCAACGATCTCCTCGGTGAGACGCTCAAGACGATCTTCGACCTCGCCCGCTCTTACGACGAGCTCGGAACGGCGGCCAAGGCCCGGCTGTCCGAGGACTTCGCCAAGTACGGCGTCGATCTCACCGACTTCTACATCAACTCCATCACCCCGCCCGACGAGGTGCAGGAGAAGATGGACGAACGATCCGCCATGGGTGCGGTGGGTGATATGAACACCTATATGCAGTTCAAGGCAGCGCAGGCGATCCAGGATGCCGCTGAAGGTGGTGGCGAGGGTGGCGGTGCAGCCAGTTCGGGTATGGGTCTCGGTCTCGGGGCCGGATTCGGCGCCATGATGCCGGGGATGATCACCAACGCCATGAATCAGGCGGGTCAGGGAGGCGGCCAGGCACAGGGAGGTGGGGCTCCCGCTGCCGCCGGTGGCGCGGCCGTGGCGTCCGGTGGTTTCTGCTCCGATTGCGGGACTCAGATGCCGCAGGGTGCGAAGTTCTGTCCCGGTTGCGGCAAGGCCCAGGAGAATTCGGGCTGTTCGGGCTGCGGCCAGCCGGTGCCGGACGGAGCCAAGTTCTGCCCCAACTGCGGAACCAAACAGGGAGAGTAGTCGTTGATCGCCGCGTGGAGACTTGAAGGGTCTGCCGGATGTCTTCGATCGGGTGTTCGTCACAACCACGAAGGCACAAAGACACAAAGGGATTCACAAAGGAAATTTCTTTGTGTCCATCTTCGTGCCTTCGAGTCTTTGTGGTTGCGACGGGCGCGGGGCCGTTAGGTGTCGGTTTCCTGCACCCAGTGCGGGGCCTCCATCGAGCCGCGGGCCGACGAGAGATTGCTCGTCTGCCCGTTCTGCTCGACGGCGCTCGTCCTCGATGGATCGGCGACCCTCTTCCACGAAAGGATGTTGCCGACCATCACGGCCGAGCAGGTTCCCGCACACCTGCGGCGCTTTCTCGGCGGCAGCTCGACAGTGGCCGATCTCGACCGCAATGCTCGTCTCGAGGACCCACAACTCGAGTACTTCCCGTTCTGGGCGTTCACCATCTCAGAGGCTGGGCGTGAACGCGTCGTCCTCCAGCCGGCGGCGCCGTCTTCGTTGCAGGGTCTCCAGGGTCTCGAGCTTCCCGCGGGGACCACGACGCCCATGACCGATGACGGATCTTCGGGAATCCCGGTGATCGAACCGGAGGTGCCGGCGGAAACAGCGCTCGGGTGGCTGCAGGCACGCTTTGGGGACGAGGTGGCCGTGAGAAAGACGGTGCTCTATCATCTGCCGCTCTATCGCACCCCGTACTCGTGGAAGGGGCGGATGTATCAGGCCGCTGTGGACGCCATCTCCGGCAAGGTCTTCCCGGCTGATTTTCCATCCAAGGCGGAATCACCCTTCATCCTGGTCGCGGTCGTTGCACTCATCATCTTCGGCATCGAAGGACTGGTCATCAGCAATCCGTTTTTCAAGATCGTTGTCTATCTGATTTCAGCGGTGCCGATCCTCGGACTCGCGTGGCTGACGAGTCGAAAGGTGTAGCGGGTGTCGCAGCCGCAGATCCCGCCGCCACCTCCGCCGCCGCCTCCCGGCGCCGACGGTGCCACGCCGAAGGCCGAGGCTCCTCTTCAGAAGAGGAAATCCGGCAAGAAACCCAGGGTGCTCACCGGCCTCACCTGCGCATCCTGCGGCGGAACGGTCGATGTCCAGGAGGGCCGGACCAATGTCGTGTGCCGCTATTGCGAAACCCCGCAGGCGGTTGTCGGAGATCGCGGAATCGCCCGTGTGATGGTGCTCAATAAGCTCGAGAGAAGCCAGGCAAGCGATGTGGTGCGTCGCTGGCTGAGAGAAGGCATTCGCAAGGATCCCGCCTTGAAAAGAGAGGCGGCGGTCCAGGAGGCCTTCCTTGCGTGGTTCCCCTTTGTCCGCGCCCGCCTCGATGCCATCGGGTGGATCCTCGGGATCAGGCACCGAAAAGTCAAACGAGGCAAGCGTTGGGAAACCGTCAAGGAGCCGGTTGAAAACACCATCGAGCGAACGGTTGACTTCACCTTGCCGGCAGCCGACATGGCGGAGTTCGGGGTTCATCGCGTCAGTCTTTCGGGAGACGAGATTCTGCCCCTCGATGACGAGGCTCTTCGGTCCCGCGGGATGGTCTTTCGCCCCAGCCGCTCGTTGGAGGAGATCGGCGAGCGGCTCCGGGAACGGGCCATGGAGGACGCTCGGCGGGCCAACAGCCTCGATGAGGTGAGCTTCTCGTGGTTGACCTCGGTGCGACGTCGAATCACCCTCGTCTACTACCCCATGTGGGTCATTCGCTATGGTTTCCGCGACCGGACCTACCAGGTGCTCGTCGACGCCGAAGATGGCACGCTCGCCTATGGAAAGGCGCCGGGGAACCACCTCTGGAGGGCGTTCTGTCTGGTCGGTTCGTGCGCCGGCGCTTCATTTCTGGGCACCACCATTTTGCAGCACGCAAATGTACTTCTCCGGTCGGATGATGGGCTCAAAGGACTTGCCGTCGTCGGACTGGCGCTCGCGGGTCTGGTCTATTGGGGTTATCGTCAGTTTCGCCACGGGGGAGTGGTGGAGGAGGGCACAGGTCTCGACACCGGCAAGGAGCAGGCCGGGCTCACCGCGACCGTTAAGGACCTGATGGAGCGGTACCAATGACCCTGCGACTGGTCAGCCTCGACTGCCCGTCGTGCGGTTCCGCCATGCGGGGGGAAGGTCTCGACACGATCTTCTTCTGCGGCCACTGCGGCGGCGCGGCTGTGCTCGATGACGAGCAGGTCCAGACGGTCGAAGCTACGGCATTGCTCGCCGCTCCGGGTCACCACGCCGGTGTCTGGCGGCCTGCATGGAGGCTTGAGGTGCAGGCTCGGGTCCATCATCGGGTCCGGTCGGATGGCCGAGTCACACCCGACTCGGAGGGGAAAAAGACCTTCTTTATCCCGGCCTTCAGCCTCTCCCTGCCTGATCTGTCTCGCCTCTCACGCGCCCTGTCGAATGTCTCCGAGGCCGCTAGAGAGGTCCCGAAGGAACCGATCCACGGCGGCACGCTCTCCGTCGACGACGCCCTGACGCTGGTCAGGCACATCCTGTCACCGCTCGGACATGCTCGCCTCGGTCACCGTCGATGTCGAGGAAATCTCTCGCGGTCTTGTCGCGCTGCCGTTCGAAGAAGTCGAGCAGGGTCTGCGCTGCGCAGTGACCGGGGTCGTCATTCCGAGCGCCCGGAGAGGAACGTCTGACTGAGACCGTGACCGTGACGTTTGCCTCAAACTTCTTTCACAACTTGTGACATCTCCATTGGTTGTAGTGAATTACAATCAAACCTCTCAGAAGAAAACTTGAGAGGAGGGGGTACGAATTATGAGAAAACTTGCGATGTGTTTTGTGCTTGTCCTCGTGGCGGCAGCGGTGTCGGTATCGGCGGCCGATCTGGGATTCTATGTTGGTGCAGGCTTCGGCCCCTCGTCTCTGGATGTCCGAGACTTCAACCCCGACTTTGCCGATCTTCGCTTTGAACAGGAGGATTTTGGATACAAGGTCTTCGCCGGCTATCGTCCCTTGAAGTACCTGGCCGTCGAAGGAGGGTACACCGATTTCGGCAACGTCAAGTCGTACGAGGGTGGCAACCAGTTGTTCTATGCGGAGTCGAACATCGACATTTCCATGTGGAGCCTGTATGCCGTCGGTCTCATCCCCGTGGGCGAAAAGGTGGATTTCTTCGGCAAGCTCGGCTATGCCTCGTGGGATAACGACAATGTCGTCTACAGGTCTTTAGAAACCGAGGATCGTTCGACCAGCGGCACTGATCTGGCCTGGGGTCTCGGGATGAACTTCCGGTTCAAGAAGATCGGCGCCCGAATTGAAGGGGACTGGTTGAAGATCCCGGACACGGGCGGTGTGTTCTTGTTCTCTGTCAGCCTGATGTACAACTTCTAGACCGCACGTCCCACATGCTGGTTGACCTCGGGTCGATCGACAAACAGTCAATGAACGCCGGGGCGACGATTCACGTCGCCCCGGCGGTTTTCGTTTCAGGATTCGCCCGATCCCGATATGATGGAGCCGTGATTCCGGTGAAACAAGAGGGCCCGTTTTTTGTATTTCTTAACATGAGTTAGTGACTTTTATGTATCACTAAGATTTTGTGGAGGTGCTTTCGTGACCACGACAATTCTGATGTTGGCCGCCGTTGTTATCCCGGTTCTGGCGTTCTTTGCCTACCTCCTGATCAGGGTCCGCTATAAGAAGGCGGGGCCTGACGAGGCGCTCAAGAGTATCGTATCCGTTCCAGCCCGCATCCAGGGTTATCACCTCGCAGAGTGTAGCCCATCCCTCCACATACAGTCCGT
>RCNG010001851.1_pt1 | contig 10576 bp, 12 predicted proteins | sample 2041371 | NCBI WGS metagenome assembly RCNG01 (sample SAMN09708227, study PRJNA481090) | Marine sediment metagenome, whole genome shotgun sequencing project. | biome: marine sediment; feature: ocean; material: sediment; isolation source: Sewage treatment plant 1 marine sediment (STP1) ... | reverse complement strand
TCCTACGGGTGAAGTCAAAATGTTTTGCAAAGTCTTGAAGATTCAGTGCATTGGGCGTTTGTAATAGGTTCAACTGCTTTTTCTAGGTTTAATTACTACTGTTTTAATATGTTGCTATAACTTTTCGTTCAGTGGCGCACAAAAAAATACAAAACAACCATCATTAGTTGAGAAGCTCTATTCTAAATTAAGGTAATCACACAGTTTTTCAGGTAAAATACTGCTTTTTTGATAGATATTAAGACACCACTATGATAGTTACAGATATTTTTGACAAAGGCGGCATTATTGTCTGGGTTCTGGCCGGTTATTCTTTCATTGCGCTCACAATTTTGTTTGAACGTTTGCTGCGTTTTACTTTTATGGGCAACCCCGGTCGAAAAGCAGAAAAACGCCTGCTTGATGCACTCAAACAAGGCCAGGCTGAAAGTGTAGTAAGTAAAATGCGCGGTCCCGAAGGTCGACTGATACGAGGAATATGGCAAGCCTGGAAAGAAGGAGTCCATGATCTGAGTCGAGTTGCTGTTCGCATTGGCAGTTGTGAATTAAATAAAATGGAAAAAGGCTTTCGTACCTTATCCTTTCTTGGCAACACAGCTCCATTATTAGGACTACTGGGGACCATTATTGGTATGATCAAAGCCTTTATGGTCATTGAACAGGCCGGTGGACAGGTTGATGCTCAGGCACTGGCAGGCGGAATCTGGGAGGCTATGCTCACCACAGGTGTCGGCCTGGGCGTTGCAATCCCGGTACTGCTTTTGCTGCACCTTCTGGAATCTGCCGCTGATAAACGGGCACATAGTATGCGTAATTATGCTTCCCTGATGCTGGAAAACCTGCCAGTCAAAGATGATAAACAGTCGGATCTGTCCAGTGACTCCAAAGCAACGCATCATCGCAATGGTGTTGTCCATGCAGTTTGAGGGTAGACGTCGCACCAGTTATGTACCCAATCTGACACCGCTCATAGATATTGTCTTTCTGTTACTGGTATTTTTTATGCTGACTTCACATTTTGTACGCGATGAAGTGATTAATATTGATCTACCGGAAGCTGAGAGCGGAGAATCGCTGGATGAACCTGAACAGATAGAAATTGTAATCAATGAAGCGGGCAAATTTTTATTCAACAGCCGGATAGTTACACCGGATTCACTTGAAGACATTCTACGCAATGAACTCAAGGATCAGAAAGAAAAAGTGGTCCGGATACGAGGCGACGAGCATGTGGAGCTGGGTATAGCCATCGCAGTCCTGGATGCAGCACGCAAAGCCGGAGCATCTGGAGTTGATATTGTTACAATTGATACCCCGGCAAGAACTCCATCAGACAAGCCTGGCCCCGAACAGACACAGTAGACATGAGTAATACCCTGAGTAGCAATTACCTTACAAGTACACTGCAGGATAGTACTATCTGGCTGTTTTCCATAGCATTATCACTGTCACTGCACTTCGCATTATTTCTTCACAGCCATAAGCAACTCGTTTCTGCACCTGCCACAGTCGTTCAGGAAACCATTACTCATGTGCGTTTTTCAACTTTGGCCCCGCCGCCAGTTAAAATTATTGAGTCAGTGGTTAAAGCGCCAAAGCCTGAGCCTGTAGTTCCACCTGAGCCTGTTGTGCAGCCAAAAGCAAAGCCCAAGCTCAAGCCCAAACCCAAAAAGAAGAAAAAACTGAAGCCCGTGGTAAAACCCAGGGTAAAAAAAGCAGCCAAACCCAGGCCGCCCAAAAAAGTAGTCAAACCGGTCAAACAAAAACAAACGCTATCACAGAACATCAGTTCGCAGAAAAAACAGTTCAAGCAGTCACCTGTTGTTGCAAAGGCCGATCCGAGTCTTGCACAACAGGCACGCATAAAATATCACGCACTGTTAATGCGTCATATTGAAGTCCATAAACAGTATCCAAGAATAGCCCGCAAACGAAAAATTGAGGGCAACATTCTAGTTTCTTTTACACTTATGGCCAATGGCAGCATCAAGAATTTACACATAAATGGCAAAAAAAGTATTCTGAAAAAAGCCACCCGGCAGGCCGTTGAAGATGCTCTGCCTATGCCGGAACCACCCGGAAATTTGTCATTACCCATGAAAATCGAGTTTACTATGAACTATTTTCTGAAATAATCTACTCATTTTTTAACAGAAGGTTTTAGAAAAACTTTATTTCCTGACTTTTATTAGCTATGGTAAAGAGAATTTGTTGAAAAAATTTCAAGGGACATATAAAGAGTAATATTATGAGCAAAAGCAATGACAATAAAACAAAAAAAGTAGCAAAAGTAGCAAAAGTTAAACAAGTAGCAAAAGTTAAAAAAATTAAAAATAAAGTGTATGAAAAAGAACTACTCAGACTTCAGACTGAGCTGGTTAAACTTCAGGAATGGGTAAAGTTTAACGGATTGAAAGTTGTGGTTGTTTTTGAAGGCCGGGATGCAGCCGGTAAAGGCGGTGTGATCAAACGCATGACCCAACATCTGAGTCCTCGCATTTGTCGTGTGGCAGCACTTCCGTCACCTACAGAAAGGCAAAAAACCCAGTGGTACTTTCAACGTTATGTCCCTCATCTTCCTGCAGCAGGTGAAATTATCCTGTTTGACCGCAGTTGGTATAACCGTGGCGGTGTTGAGCGGGTCATGGAATTTTGCAGCGATGATGAATATCGTGAATTCCTGCGTTCCTGCCCGGAATTTGAACGCATGCTGGTGCGCTCTGGTATTATTTTAATTAAATACTGGTTTTCTGTTTCTGATGAAGAACAGGAAAAACGTTTTCAAAGCCGCCTGACTGATCCTTTAAAACGCTGGAAACTGAGTCCAATGGATCTGGAATCCCGCTCCCGCTGGGTGGAATACTCCAGAGCAAAGGATGAAGTGTTTGCTCACACTGATATCAAACAGGCACCCTGGTTTGTGGTAAAATCCGATATAAAAAAACATGCCCGCCTGAACTGTATCTCTCATCTGCTCAATATGATCCCGTATAATGACATCACTCCTGAGAAAATTAAGCTGCCACAACGTAATACTGGTGCAGGTTATGTCAGACCCCCTATGTCTGATCAAACTTTTATTCCAGAAATTTACCCTGAAGTCTGAAGTGAGTGCCCTGTGATAGTGGTTGATAAATATCACCGGGCAACTTGGTAATAGCTATTATATTACCTTAGTACTCTCTTTGCGCTTAATGGCTTTTATTCAGTTATCCAGCTGATTACTTTTATTCAGCTGATGGCTCTATCCAGCTGATGGCTCTATTATCCAGCTGCTGTTGATAAATATGCGCCTGTAATGCCATAAGCGTAATATTCTGATCTCTTAACATTTTTTCCCGATCACCATGCTCAAGGATCTGTGTACCCTGAAGTTCATAGAAACCATACTGATTCTCTTTTAACTGCAAGTCAACCCGACTTTCCCAGGCACAATTATTGACTTTATATTGCACAGCATCACCTCGATGCCAGCCTTTTTTAGATGCGATTTCGCTAATAAAGATATCGATCGCCTGAATAGAATAATGTTCCATAATTATCTCCTGAACACCTGTCCCCCTAGATTCCCGCTGATTGTGTTATATTTTTGACAGCGTTATTTTCTTGAATAGTTGTTTTCTTGAATATCAGTGCAACTCTTTTTAAGCTCTTTTATGAAAGAGATGCATATTACGCACCAGGCTGCTCATGCTATTGAAAACTGGTCATTTCTGTATAAAGTTTTCCCGACACTCCTACAAAAATGTAAAAATACTTGACACTATTGATTGAAATAACGAAGTTTATACCAGTAAAATCCAATAATTTCATGCAGAGCCAGATAATTTTGCCACAATGACTTGCTGTTAGGCATAAAATCACCGGGCAGAAAATCCATACTATTGTGATAAAACCCCATTGGAGCCGGTATAACCCCCTCATTATGTATACTAAAAACCGACAGTGCTCTGGGCATATGAAACGCACTGGTAAGCAGATAAAAACGCTTAAACTGTTGTGATACTAATATCTTACGGCTATAAAAGGAATTTTCGAAAGTATTCTGACTTTCCTGCTCTACAAAAATTCTGCCCGAAATGGCGTACTCATTTTGCAGTACCTGCTTCATTAATGCTGCTTCAGTATAGCCCTGTTTTTCTATTCCACCGGTCACCAGTATTGGCAGGTTGGTCTTTTTTTGCAGCCAGGCGGCATAACGCAGGCGCAACTGTGTAAAATAACCAATATCCGGGCCATGATATTCTTTTTTATAAGGCTTGATACCTCCGGCTAAAACAACAATCACATCAGCTTTATTGTCCTGTATTTGCTCCTCAGTCAGGGCCGGAATGCTTTCCAGTAAAGAAAATAAATAATGACTGGTGACCGGAATGGTCAATAAATAAAGCAACAGAATTTGTAAAATTAATAGACGTTTCAGTGTCTGCAGATTTTTGCTCAGTAACACACTCAGCACAAGTAACCATAGAAAAACCCCGGGGGGAAGAAAAAACAACTCAAACAGGCTGGTTAAATAATTGCTCACAGGCATTCCATTATTTATAACATTGGCTTTTTCGTCGGGCTATCTTGTATTATAAGCTTTTGCAAAGCAACCGAGAGAATGAATTTCATTGGCAAACAGGGCACCTACCTCATTTGAACTCTACCTCTGTGAAAAGCCTTCACAGGGACGCGATATTGCCCGTACCCTTGGTGCCAGGCAGAGAAATGAAGGTTACTTTCAAGGTGACAAGCTGTTAGTGAGCTGGTGTATCGGCCATTTACTGGAAATGATCCCTCCAGATGCTTATGACGATCGATATAAACGCTGGTCGCTTGCTGATTTACCTATTCTGCCCCAGCATTGGCAGCTGGAAGCCAAAAAATCCACCCGCAAGCAATTGACTGTTTTGAAAAAATTATTACAGCGCTGCCATAGCGTGGTCATAGCAACCGATGCGGATCGCGAAGGGGAAACTATTGCCAGAGAGGTGCTGGAATATCTGAAGTTCAACGGTTCTACCCGCCGTCTGTGGCTGTCTGCACTGGATCCGGTCAGTATCCAACGCGCCCTAAATACCATCCGGCCTGGCCGGGAAACTGAACCACTGTATCATTCCGGACTGGCCAGAGGCCGGGCTGACTGGTTAATTGGCATGAATCTGACCCGGGCTTTTACTCTGTTAGCCAATGATCGTCATGTTCGTTCGGTCGGCAGAGTGCAAACACCGACACTGGCTTTGGTGGTCAAACGGGATCGGGAAATTGCCAATTTTAAGCCGCTGCCTTATTACGAGATCCAGGCTTTTTTTAACACCAGTAACGCCCCTGAAGATGGCAGTGAAAGCGAATTTCTGGAAACCAAATGGCAACTGCCGGAACTCACACAAAAAAACAAAAAACCGCTTGATGAGCAAAGGCGCTGCCTGGATAAACAACAGGCTCAAGCGGTCATTGATCGCTGTCAAAATCAATATGGTACGGTCACAACGGCCACAACCCAAAGAAAAAAACAATCCCCGCCACTGCTTTATAATCTCTCCGGTTTGCAACAGGAAGCATCACGGCGCTGGGGATATGGCGCCCAGGAGGTTCTTAACATCGCACAGTCCCTCTACGAAACTCATAAACTGACCACTTACCCCAGAAGTGATTGTGAATACCTGCCCCTCAGTCAATTTAATGATGTCAGTCTGGTGCTGCAGGCGCTGTGTAAAAATGACCCGACTCTTTGTCAGTTAATTGCTCAGGCAAACCAGAGCCAGCGCTCCAGAGTCTGGAATGATAAAAAAATCACCGCTCACCACGCCATCATCCCTACCCAGGCTACACCCGGTATAGCTCGACTCAATAGCAAAGAACACAATCTTTATAATCTGATCCGACGCCGCTATATTGCCCAGTTTTTTCCCGATTATGAATACGATCAAAGTACCATTTTAGTCACAATTGCAGAAGATCAATTCAAGGCCAGTGGCCGCATTTCCCGAATCAAAGGCTGGAAGCAAGTGCTGGGTACAGACACTGCCAGCCATCATGCAAGAAATAACACGGCTTCAGCCATCACAGCTGAAAGCAATGAACGGGAATTACCTGCGGTAACAAAAGGTGAACAATTATTGTGTCACCATCTCAAACTGCTGGATAAACTCACCAAACCACCCAGACATTACACCGAAGGCACATTGATCAAGGCAATGGAAACCATTGGCTCTCAAGTCACCGATAAGGTCATGAAAAAAATATTACGCGAGACCGCTGGCCTGGGCACTCAGGCAACCCGGGCCAATATCATTCAGACCCTGTTTCAACGCAAATTTATGCACAAGGAAAAAAAATTAGTTAAGGCCACAACGCTGGGCTTTGATCTTATTGATGCAGTACCTGAGAGCATCAAAGATCCCCTTTTAACCGCACAATGGGAACAACAATTAGAGGATATTGCCAATAACAAAGGTCTGGACATTAACGGCTTTTTACAACAGCAGATAAATTTGCTCAAAGCCATAATTAGCCAGGTTAAACAGCCGGGCTATAAGCCATCAAGCCAGAGAAAAAAATCAGTCACTCGGCAAACAAAACACTATAGGGCAGGAGAAGCCTGTCCTGAATGCGGTCACCCCCTGGAAGTGCGTCAGGCCGTGCGGGGTAAGAAAATCGGCCAGGATTATATAGGCTGTAGTCATTTTCCGGATTGCCGGTTTTATTTCTGGCCAGACTAGCGTTAAGTTCTAAGGTACGGTGATCACTCTCACCATGTTGGTTCCGCCAGCCTCATGGCCTGGCCCTGCGGTAACAACAATAATATCCTGTGATTTAATAAATCCGTAGTACTTACCCTCTGCCAGGGCATAATCCAGCTTCTCTTTATTATTGCTTCCCTCTTTATAGAGGATAGAATAAACGCCCCAGTTCATTGCTGAACGCAATACCACTGATTCCGAGCCTGTTACGGCAAGAATTAAGGATTCTGGACGATATTTTGAGATCTGTCTGGAAGTAAAGCCTGACTCGGTCAAACTGATAATGGCAGCTGCGTTTAAATGATTGGCCATGGTAATGGCTGCCTGACTCACCGCTTCAGTGACCACATTACTACTATGAGGACGAATTTTCTGTAAATAGCCAAATTCGGCCAGAGACGCTTCTGCCCTCACAGCCAGAGTAGCCATCATTTTAACTGATTCAACCGGATATTTGCCCACAGCCGTTTCACCGGAAAGCATAATGGCCGAACTGCCATCTAAAATGGCATTGGCAACATCACTGGCCTCTGCTCTTGTCGGTTTGGGATTGCTTTCCATAGAGGCCAGCATTTCAGTTGCCGTGATAACGGGCTTGCCATTAGTCACTGTTGCCTTGATAATCCGCTTTTGCATACTCGGTACATCGGCCAGTGGCAGTTCCACTCCTAGATCACCACGAGCCACCATTGTGCCGTCTGCGACGGCCACAATGGCACTTAAATTATCTATCCCTGCGCGGTTTTCAATTTTAGCTATAATGGGAATGCTAACCCCTTTATCTTCCAGGATAGCACGCATTTTAATCACATCTTCGGCATTCTGGACAAATGATGCGGCGATATATTCGACATTATTTTCTGCTGCAAAAGCTAATTCGCGAAGAATTTCCTCCTGATTTTCCGGGCTGACGGCGCTCATTTCCAATTGAGTATCCGGTAAATTGACACTTTTATTTTCCCGCAGCTGGCCGCCATGTACCACCCGGCAATGCACTTCACCACCATGTTCCTGCTGGATTTCTTCAACTTCCAGTTCGATGGCACCGTCATTAAGAAGAATAGGTGTCCCCTTATTCACCTCATTATGTAAGTTGCCGTAATTAACCGAGACGCCCTGCTCATTGCCTTCTCTTCTATAAGAATAAAGAATAAACTCGTCACCTGCATTAATTTCCGCTTTTTCATCCCGCAGCTTTCCAGTACGGATCTCAATCCCTTTAGTATCTGCCATAATAGCGATAGGACGCCCCACCTCCCTGGCAACCTGACGGATGAGATCCAGACGCTGTTGTTGTACCTCATCCACACCGAATGACATATTTAACCGGGCAACATTCATTCCCGCTTCAATCATTTGTCTTAATATTTCTGGAGAATCGCTGGCCGGACCAATGGTGGCAACAATCTTTGTCTTGCGTGGAGCTGGGCTGTTAGGCATTAGGTTTTTACTTCTTAATAATTAAATTCAGACAACTATTTTACCTTAAATTAACCTGTTAAAACAAAAACCCCGCTTAAATATCACTATTTCGGTGGAATTTCGGGTTAGACTGTCCTGTGGGAAAATTAACAGGATATATAATTTTAGACCTTGCATTACAGCAACGACCCCGACAGTGACTTTCACCCTGCAAGATACACCGGGCTTTGCTCGGCGCGATAACGTTCAGTTGAGGGTTCGCAAGAGCTTCCAGCGAAGATTATGAAAAAGGAAAGCCGCTCGTCACACTGTAATTTTTCATTAGTCGCTAAGCCCCTGTGATACACCCCAACTGCCGGTTGTACTATATTTATTGAGAGTGAAGCTCCTGATCAATTTTTTCTGATAAAAATATTTTTAGTAATGACTGGTATGGAACATCACGTTTATTTGCCAAAAGCTTTAGTTCATCAATCATAGTTTCTGGTAACCTCAGAGAGATTTTCTTGGTTGATGGTTTGAGATTTGGTAATGTTGTCTTTTTAGATTTAGACCAATCAATATATTCTGTTGAATCAGATTTTGACCAAAATTCTCTTTCTTGATCTTCTGTTTCAAAGTTAGGAAGTTTCTTTTTCATTTTTGATACACCTCTCTTTCTTTATTATTCATGTCTCTTGCTGAAATAACACGAATAAGATTTTCTCTAATTGTGTTTACTATGAATAACAGTCTGGCATTATCCGTTTGTCCAAGAGTAAAGTATCTTTTTTCAATTTGAGAATGATTTTCATCATCTCCAATAATAAGAGGTTGATTAAAAAAGACTTGTTCACATTCGAATTTGGTGACTTGATGAGAAATCCAGTTTTTTTCTGAATTGCCAGCATCCCATTGAAAACCAGTGCATTCTAAAATTTTATGACTCATCACAAATGTATATCATGAATATATACATAATTCAAGTAAATTGACAATAGAATACTTGCAATTGTGGTTAATTTAAAAGTACAACGCCATTAATAACGGGATTTTTGGACTCCCAGTGAGTGTATTTAAAAAGGAAAACCTTGATTTACGCTCTGAATTTTTCTTTGTGAATTTTTTGTTGTGGGTCTTGTTTATGCTCAACTGTTTTTTCCTTGGAGTTTGCACAAGATCGGGTTAAGTGTAAATAGTTAGATTTGACCCTTAATTATTACGCACCCAGCAGTGGTAGATGTTTAATGTTATGGTAGTTTAGAGACAATGAAATACAATGCTTTAACTCATTAACGGGTATTATGTCATTTTCATTAAATACAATGGCTCTGTTGCCAGCGAATATAAACAGATCTCTATAAAGCTCTTTAAAGGTATCAATCAATTTGGTTTTACAGTGAAAATAAAGTGCGTATTGCTCCGGTTTTGATTTCTTCCAGTCCATCCTTATTGTACTTCCATTTTTTGTAATAAAACTTGGCTCACCCCATTTTAATGTTTCTTCAATGTCCAGAACGCCATCTGTTTCTAATGCAGTGTCTAGAACTAATTGACGAATAAACATCATTTTTTCTCGTATATTCATTGGGTAAGCATTGAATATTTTCTCTACCTCCGGGTTATTGAATTTATCCATATTTGATACTTTGATTTTTATACATAACGTTCATCATTTTGCAGGTGAATCCCTGCCCTTTTTTATTGCGAGTGTCTTGTTTATTTTTGTTACGTTAGAAATTTGCCAACCCATTCTATTAAATCATTTCCTCGTTTAGCCACAATATAATGTGCTTAACATTTTGATCTGGTGGGAATACAGGATAAAAAACTTTACGAATTTCGCCGTTTACTGCTACAATCGTTAGTCGTTTTATCATTTTAACCCCTTGGTAGTTGAACGTGGGGAGGTTAAGTGATTCAGTTAACTTAAATGCAGAATCATTTAAAAGCCCAAAAGGTAATTTTAAGCGAGTAACCGCCTCATTTTGCGCTTCGATAGCTTGGGAACTAGCACCAAAAACCTTAGCTCCTAATTCAGTTAGCTGCTTATAGGAATCTCGAAAAGAACATGTTTGAGGTGTACAACCCCTTGCGCCAGGTATTTCATTCCAACCTACCATTGGTGGTGAATCTGGAATTCCAGTCATCGGGTAGAAGAAAATTACAACGATACCTTTTTCAGCCGAAAGATCAACTGAACTATCGAAGCTTGTTTTGAGCAATAGAGATGGTAGCAACATTCCTTCAAGATGATCACATGCTCCATCGTCAACTGGAACAGGCAGGTTATCAGGTAGTCTGTACAAATCTTGCATTTAATTCTTCCTTAAAACATGTTGTTTCGCACAGCTTAACCGCGGCGCTGACCGGCGGCGAGTGCCGTGCAAGCAAGCGCAGCTTGGTTGTGCGGTGCTCGGTGTCCGGTCCAGTGCCTTGTTCCGGCG
>RCNG010001850.1_pt1 | contig 10583 bp, 8 predicted proteins | sample 2041371 | NCBI WGS metagenome assembly RCNG01 (sample SAMN09708227, study PRJNA481090) | Marine sediment metagenome, whole genome shotgun sequencing project. | biome: marine sediment; feature: ocean; material: sediment; isolation source: Sewage treatment plant 1 marine sediment (STP1) ... | reverse complement strand
CCATGATCTCCGGCTTGCGGCTGGCATTGATCACCTGTTCGCCGCCCAGCAGATTGCGCACCGCGGCGGTGGCGACCGCCGTGCGCGGCCACAAGGCGTTGAAAGCCACGCCTTTCTCCTTGAATTCGACGCTCATGCCCAGCACCCACACACTCATGGCATACTTGCTCAGGGTGTAGGCCGCAAACTCGGCAAACCACTTGGGATCTAGGTTCAGGGGTGGGCTGAGGTTCAAGACGTGGGGATTGTCGGCCTTGAGCAGGTGTGGCATCGCTGTCTGGGTCACCATGAAGCTGCCGCGGGCGTTGATGTCGTACATGCGGTCGTAGATCTTCATCGAGGTCGCTTCCAGCCCGGTCAGGCTGATGGCGCTGGCGTTGTTGACCACGATATCGAGGCCGCCGAAGTGTTCGACGCCCTTGGCGAAGGCTTCCACAACCTGCTCTTCAAAACGGATGTCGGTCTTGACGGCAAAGGCCTTGCCGCCAGCCGCTTCGATCTCGGCTGCCGCAGAGTCGATAGTGCCCGGCAGTTTGGGATGCTCGGTGGTGGTCTTGGCGGCGATGATGATGTTGGCGCCGTCCCGGGCCGCGCGCAGGGCGATGGCCTTGCCGATGCCGCGGCTGGCGCCGCTGACGAAGAGGGTTTTGCCCTTGAGGGTGCGGTCGGTGCTCACGGGGAGGTCCTTTCGGTCAGATGTCGGGCGGTGTCGGATTGCATACGGTCAGTAATGGCCTCCGCGGGGCGTGCTGTCAAGTGCCGGCCAACGGGTTTCGGGTGTTCCACTCCAGCTTGAATAGACCGACGACGACTCCGAAGCCTTCGCCAACGTGAACCGGCGCAGCGTGCTGTCATTTTCCAGTACCACAGATGTGGGAAAGGTCCTCTTCTATTTGCCGAGCTTGCTCACACCCCTGCAAATCGAGTATCATGAATCAAGTCCTATCAAATCCGCCATTCTGAGGAAATTCATCCGTGCCTACCCAACCCCAGGTTACCCGACTCCTGCTTGATATCGAATCTGGCGACAAGTCGGCCTTTGAAGAGCTGGTGGTCGTCCTGTACGACGACCTGCGGATGCTGGCCCGGCGCCAGTTGCGGATACGCGGCAACATGGTCACGTTGCACACTTCCGGGCTGGTGCATGAGGCCTATCTCAAACTGGTGGATCAGACCCAACTGGCCTGGAACGATCGGGGACATTTTCTGGCGGTCTACGCGCGAGTGATGCACAACATCCTGATCGACATGGCCCGCCACAACCAGGCCGCCAAACGCGGTGGCCAGCAGGTGCAGGTCACCATGCGCGACCACTACGCGGTCATCAATGCCCAGGCCGATGAGTTGCTCGCAGTAGACAGTGCCCTGGTTCAGCTGGCCCAGTTGGATGAGCAATTGGCCCAGGTGGTGGAATGCCGCTTTTTTGCCGGCTTGACCGAAGAAGAAACGGCACTGGCATTGCAGGTTTCGGACCGCACCGTGCGCCGGTACTGGATCAAGGCCCGCACGATCCTGCACGGAATGCTGGGTGAAGATGCCGGAAAGGCTGACCCGGCGTGAAGATGAATTCCTGGAGCCCGGACCACTGGCGCCGAATCAATGCCGTGCTTGATGCGGTCATGGACCTGCCTGATACGGAACGGGCCGCGGCGATCAAAAAATTGTGCGCCGGGGACGATCAACTGGCCATCGAGGTGCGCAAATTCCTGGACGAGGCCGAACGCAGCAGTGGCTTCATGGAGAAATCAGCCGGCGAGACCGCAGCCTCCCTCATTTCCCAATCAGCCGAAAGTTGGCAGCCCGAATCCCGCCTGGGGCAAAATCTGGGGCCCTACGAATTAACCGAAATTTTGGGCGAAGGTGGCATGGGCGTGGTCTATGGCGCTCGGCGCTCGGATGGCCAATACGACGCCGAGGTCGCCATCAAACTGATGTTGGCCATCTCGGCTGATCACCCCCTCAGGGCACATTTTTTGGCCGAACGGCAATTTTTGGCCCGGCTCGACCACCCCGGTATCGCCAGCCTCTTCGATGGTGGGCTGGACGCCGAAGGCCATCCGTATATCGTCATGGAAAAGGTCGTGGGGCGCACCCTGCTGGAACATTGCGAACAGGCCGGCCTGACCGAGCGGCTCGATCTTTTTGTTGAAGTCTGCTCGGTGGTGGCCGCCGCCCATCGGCGCATGGTGCTGCACTGCGACTTGAAACCCTCGAACATCCTGGTGACGGCCGAGGGTGATCTCAAATTGCTCGATTTTGGCCTCGCGCGCTGGGTGGAAAACGAGAAAGAGGGCGCCGATCCGGAGTTGCGTCTCAAGATGTACACCCCCGGTTACGCCTCACCTGAGCAACTGAGTGGCGAACTGCTGAGTACAGCCAGCGATGTGTACAGCCTGGGGGTTTTGCTGCGTGACCTGATCGACGGACCTCAACCGTGGACCAGGCTCTTGCAAGGAGATTTGGGCAACATCCTGGCGCGGGCGACGGCCGAAAACCCCAGTGATCGCTATGGCACGGCCGACGAATTGGCGGAAGATCTCCGGCGCTATCAGGCCCGCTTGCCGGTCCGAGCCACACCACCGACACCGTGGTACCGTTTCGGCAAGTTGGTTGATCGCAACCGGGGCGCGACTGTCGCCCTGGCCTTGGTCGCAGCCCTCATCACGATCGGCGTGACGGCCACGCTCTGGCAGGCCCGCATCGCCGCGACCGAACGGGATGTGGCCCGGCTTGAAGCCGCTCACTCGGCCGCCGTGACAGATTTTCTGGTGGGCCTTTTTGAATCGTCTGATCCGGTCACCAATAAGGGAGCAGACGTAACGGCACGGGAAGTATTGGAACAGGGAGCAACCGAAATTGCCGGCTTGGCGGACCAACCGGCCCTTCAGGCCCAACTGCAATATGTCATGGCCGACGTATTCTTCAATCTCGGTGAATTTGACCAGGCCACCGCCCTGTACCGGGCCAGCCTGGAAAACCAGATCCAGATTTCAGGCAGCCAAAGCCAGGACGCGACCAATACGCGATTGGCTTTGGGAGTCTCCCTGCTCGAAGCCGGGCAGCACGAAGAAGCCGAAGAACAGCTTCAAGCCTGCCTGGAAGCCCGGCGCGATCAGGACTCAGCGGACCCGACGTGGGTCTCGATGCCGCTGCGAGCGTTGGCCAGGTTGCGTTGCGAACAAATGCAATACGTCGAAGCCGTGGCCATATTCGAAGAAGCCCGGTCTCTGGAGCCTGCGGCAACCACGGTGGCCACCGACGACTTGGGTCGCTACTACAACAATTTCGCCGTGGCCTTGAAGAATGTCGGGCGCCTCGCCGAGGCAGACTCCACCTACGGTCTGGCTGAACAGGCCTATCTCCAGACTCTGCCGGCCCATCATCCCCACTATGCGGCTTTGTACAACAACTGGGCCCTGGTGGTCGACGAGTTGGGACAGAAATCCAGGGCGGAGACACTCCACCGCCGGGCCCTGGAATTCCGGCGCAAACTGAAGCACAACCGGGTCGATATCGGCGTTTCGTTGATCAACCTGGGCAACCTGTTGGTCAAGATGGACCGGGCCGATGAAGCGGTGCCTCTTCTGGAAGAGGCCGTGATGATCCAGAGGGAGGCCTTTGGCACCAAACATTTTTACGTTGGTGCGGCGATCATCAATCTGGGGCTGGCTCGCTTGAACCAGGGCGAACCGGCCTTGGCCGCGGCCCATTTTTTTGAGGGATACAACATTTTTGTCGAGGTTTTCGGAACCGACAACCCGGCCGTGGCCATTGCCCTGGCCCGCCGCGCCCAGGCCGCACGCGCACTGGGAGATCCGGAACAAGCCCTCGCCCTGCTCGAGCAGTCGATCACCACCCACAGGCCGCACCTGCCCACTTACCGGGTCCGTTTTGCCGACTCGGTTTTTTTGCGTGGCCAGATATTCGCCGAACTGGACCGTGTGGCTGAAGCCCGAAGCGATCTGCAGGAAGCCGCCGACATCTTTCGGGACGTCTACGACGGCGACCATGCGCAAGTCGTTGCCGTCCAGCAGGCGCTAACGTCTTTGCCTCCAAAATAGCTCCCAACTTCTCTTCAAAAAGACGTTTGAGGCCAATGGCCCGACGGCCGGGGTCACCGGTTCGTGGGATTGAGAAATGAGGGCAAGTGCCCGGTTCCCAGCCACCTAAGGCGCCACGAACTCGACAATGGCCTCGGCAACACCGGTGCCCGGGGCCGCGTGGTACTGCACCCAATCCGCACGTTCGTCCCGCGCGGTGACGACCACCCGGAAGAGTGACCCCACGCCATCGGGCATGATGCGGGCGCGCCGGCCGAGATTCCACATTTCCGCCTCGGTACCGTCTTCGGCCACGAAGAACTGGTGGGCCGCCGTCGGATCGGACGGCCGGTAATAGTGCCACCTGTAGTCGGCCAGTTCCGGCACCAACTGGTCAGGATCAAAAGGCGACGTGTACTGCTCGGAGCGGAAACTCGTGGTCAGGTAATAAGTCCATTCGCTGTTCAGCGGCACCTGCACCTGGTCTGCGACCCGCACGCCATTCTCGTCGATGATTTCGTACCAGGTCTTTTTGATGCTCGGGTCATCGAGGTCGCTCTTTTTGGCATCATATTTTTCCACCGCAGCCACGGCCAAGCCCAGAATCTCGGTGTTGTGGTTGGTGTTCGGCCCACCCAGGCGTCCGGTGTGCCGGATGGTCAGGTTGCGGGTCACATCGACCACCTGATCGGTTTGCAGGGTCGCCCGAAACCGCACCTGGCAGGCAAAGCGGTCGCTCAAGGCCCAGGTCCCTTCGCGCTCCAGGTCACTCATGGCGGCCAGGTCTGCGGGCGTCAGCGCCTTCAGCCAAGCGTCAACCGCGCTGCGGGTCGGTGGCGAACCAGCCGCCGGACCGATCAATTCGCTGGCTAAAAACACCATCGTCGGATCGGTCAGCACTTCGGGCAAAGCTGACGTGTACAGCAGCGCCGAGTCGGGCACCACCCAGGAGAAAGTCTGGCTCACGAAGCCATCGGCATCGGCAACCGGCAGGTCTGTCGTCAGGTAGCGATAGTTGCGTTCGGTTTCTCCGGTTTCGTACAGGCCCAGGTCGTAGTCCAGGGCCACCTTCCACATGATATCCAGTTCATCCGGTTGTGGGGCGCGGGCCAACAGCGTCACCTGCACCGTTTCGCCTGGCGCCGCTTCGGCCGGTTCGAAGGCCACAGCGTAAGGCCTGATTTTCTGGTCAAGTCCGAAGTGCATTTCTTCGTCGGGAAAGCCTTCGTTACAGCCGGTCAGCGCCAGAGCCGCCAGCAACAGGGTCAGTCGTAGGTACTTCATCATGGCCTCCTAGAATTCCACCTGCACGCCCAGGGCCGGGACAAATATCCAGCCGTAGGAGGTGCGTTTGGAGTAGTCGTAGTTGTAGGTGTAGCCCTCGGGGCTGTTGTAGACCAAGGCGTTGGCGTTCTGCAGATCCAGATAAACCGACCAGATGGAGTTGCGTTTGATGAACTTCTTGTCCACCCGCAGGTCCATCCGGAAATAGGGCGCGACGCGGTCTGAGTTGTAATCGCCTTCGACCTCGGCGTAGCTGCCGGTGTCGGCATCGTATTCGGATTGGCCCTCGGTGAAACTGAGGTTGGGCGTCATCGGCACACCGGTCACGTACTGCATCCTCGAGCCAAAGGACCAGTTGCGGCCCAGTTGCCACGAGCCCACCGCTTCGATGTGATGGGTCTGATCCATGTTGTGCAGATACCATTGCGAAGAGTCCCAATCGGTGCCGTTGCCCGGATCGCGAGCGAAGCGCCGTTCGGAGCGCCCGACGCTGTAGGCCAGCCAGCCAAAGAATCCGCCATCAGACTCATGGCGCAGCATGAATTCCAGGCCGTACATGCGGGCCTCGGCGTCCGGCAGGAAGTTCACGTCGTTGGTATCGGCGAAAGCCGGCACCTGGTCCTGGGTATTGTGGTACCCCTCGACCTTCAGGGACAGGCGATCGCCCAACCGCCACTCGTGGCCCAGGGTCAGGTGGCGAGCCGTAGTTGGCGGCAGATCAGGGTTGCCATAGATCGCATCAGTGGCCTGTCCGATAGGCTGCGGCGCCTGGTTGTAAGTACCGGCTGACGCGGTCAGGGTCCTGTTGCCGCGGTAGTCCCACCGAGCCGAAGCCCGCACGCTGGCCAGGCCCTCGTTCAGGTGCTCGTAATAATCGTAGCGCACGCCCGGCGTGATCAGCAGGTTCGGCACCGGCCGCCATTCGAAATTGACGTAGGTGCCCAGATCGGAAAATTTCTTCGCTTCCAGTTTCGAAGCGGCGTATCCGTTGATCTCGACCTCGTAGCTGTAGGGCGAGTAGAGCAGGTCGGCGCCCACATGCGAAACCAGGCCCGGCCGCCAGGTGACCGCCAGATCATCCCGCAAGCCGTAGACCGGCCCCTTGCCCTCAAAACGGAATTCGCCCAGGATGTGGCCCGTCTCCCGGTTCCGGCCCGCCGATAGGCGCAGTTCGTTGTGCACCCGGTCGGACAAATCGGCGTCATAGCCGAAGATGAAGCGGTTGAAGGCCAGGTCCAGTTCGACTTCGTCTGTGGCTTCGTTCACCTCCGGGCTGCCCGAAGCATCTTCGGGAAAAATCATCTGCAGACGGTCGTTGGCCGAGAAGTAGGTCAGGAAGAGCCGGTGGTTGCCGCCGTTGTCCCAATCCAGGCGAGCCTGGGTGTCCCAGTAGTAGGGCGCCACCGACAAATTGACTTCGTCGTTGTCCTTGAGCGCGAAACTGGCCAGCTCGCCGATGACACTGCGGCGGGCGCTGAGCGTCAGGGCAAAGCCGTTGCCCAGCGGGCCCTCTGTGTGGAAGCTGACGTCCAACAGGCTGGCGTCCAGGACCGTGCGCCAGCGGTCGGTATGGGCTGGGCGGCCGCGCAATTCGACCACACCACCGATGCTGCCGCCGTAGCGGGTGCCGAAGCCGCCGGGATACAAGTCGACACTACCGAGGCTGAGCGAATTGTAAGTCGACTTGACGCCACCAAAGTGGAACAGCAACGGGATGTCCACGCCGTCGAGCAGGAAGCGGGTATCGTAGTTGCCGCTGCCTCGCACCACCACGGCGCTCGGGTCACTCATCGTAGGCCGTGCCACGCCAGGCAAAGCCTGCAGGGATTTGACCACGTCGCCACCGAAGCCGGGCAGACGTTCGACTTCGAAAGCCGACAGGGATTGGCGGGTCACTTCTTTTTCGGGCCCGCGGCCATAAACTACGATTTCGAATTCGTTGTATTGGGTGCGTTGCAGATGGAAAGTGGCGTCGATCAACTCGCCAGCCTGCACCGTTTCTGTGGTTTTCAGCGGGGCATACCCGGCATTGGGGAAGGTCAGTTCGACCTCGCCTGAAGGCAGGGAATGGAAGGCGAAGTGGCCAGTCGAATCGGCAAAGGTGACCAGGCGGCCTTCTTCCTGAAACTGACCGGGAAACTCGCCCAAACGAGTCAGATACGCCGACCAGGGCATCGTCAGGGCCGCGGTGTCAGGGGCACTGAAGGCCACCACGATCATCGCGCCGGGCACCGACTGGCGCGTGCCCATCTCCACCACCTTGCCACGCAGGTTCACCCGCGGGTCGATGGCCTGAGCCTGTTCGGCTACCGAAAAGGTGTAGGCGAACTGCACATAGACGGGCACTGGCTCCCCAGCAACCGAGGCGGGCGTGAACAGGCAACCGGCGGCGGCTTCGACCGCGGCAGCGTCGAGGTCTGCGGCCAGGCCTTCGGCGACAAAGACAGAGTCAACAACGCCCGCCGCCGTGATGAGCATTTCCAGCAGGACGGTGCCTTCGCGTCCGGCCCTCAGGGCGGCCGGTGGGTATTCGGCTTCAGCGAAGTGCAGCAAGGTGGGCTCGACATCGGGCGCGGCCGGTTCCACTGGTGCATCCGACCCCGGGTTGTCTTGAGCCCAGCCCGTGCCGGCGGTCAAGATCACCAATAGAATCCAGAGACAGCGTTTCATGATCATTTACTCCTGAAATTCAAAACGTATGCGGTGCAGAATCCAGACTGCGACCGGTTCTCCATTTTTGATCGCGGGCCGGAATGTGAAACGCCGCAGGGCCTGCGTGGCCACCTGCGCCGAATCCCATCCGATGTCCGCGGTGATCTTGACGTCCTGGACCGAACCGTCGGCGTCGACCAGCAGGTAGGCTGAGACGACGCCTTCGGCCCGGGCCTGGCGCATGTCGGGGGAGTAGTCGGGCTTGGCCCGGTGCAAGGGTTCGGGGGCTTGGTCGATGGTGCTCAGGGCCGCCAGTTCACCTTGCAGGTCGGCCGCCGTGGCGGTCAGGGAATCGCGCTGGCCGCCGAGGGTATTGCCCTGTTTGGTGACCAGGCCACCGGTGCCTGTCGCACCGGCACCGAGACCCTTGGCGTAGACCTTGCGCACGCCGTACACCCGACGTGGCGGTTCGGCCGGCGCGGGTTCCGTGGTTTGCGGGGCAACGGCCGCCGGTTGTTCGGACTCAACCGCAGGACGGTCAACCGGGGCGGACAGGATCGCCTGCGGTTCCAGGCGCGGGATCTCATCGACTTCAGGTTCTGCAACGACCGGTTCCTGCGGCTCTTCCTGAATCGGAATCGACACAGCGTCCAGGCGCAGGCGAACCTGCCTGCGCACGGGGTTGGCCATTTGGCGCAATGCCGGCACCTGAGCCGTCATCAGGATCAAACCGAGGGCCATGACCAGCGCGGCGCTGCCCAAGGTCAGGTTGAGGGCGAGGCGATCGCGTTGCGGGCTGTCTTCGTCAGCGGTGAAGCGGACCAAAGCGCGTTGATGGGCAGCCTGGATGATGGGGTTGGCCGCTGAAGCCGGCATGTCGGTGGCCAGATACAGCGGGCTCATGATTTGACCTCCAGCACAACCAGGGTCACGTCGGTCCAACCGGCGGCCGAACAGGCGCGCAGGATGCGGCTTAGGTGGTCGTAGTCGAGACCGCGGTCAGCCTGCACCAAAACCGGAGTGCCCTTGGGCCTGGTTTGCGCGCCACCCAGAGCGGCGAGCAGCTTGGCTTCGACCAAATCGTCGCCGTTGGTCAGGTCGGCCGTCGGCAGTATCTCGCGGCCATCGATGCGCACCCGTTCGGAGCCGACTTCGATCATGAGCCCGGCTTCCAGGTGCGTTTGGCTGGTCGAGGTCGGCAACTCGAGGCCAGCCGCCGGAGTCACCAACTGGCCCTCGACCGAGAAGCTTTTGAGCAGGAACACAACCAGGATGACCATCATGTCGACCAGGCTGGTCAGTTGCAGACGAGCTGGCGCGACGCTCACGACCTTGCTCTTGATGAGACTGCGGGTGGCGTTCATGGGTTTTCCTCCCCGGAAAGGATGACACCCGTGCCTGCCGCCAAGCCCACATCTTCACAGCCGGCAGCGGCGCAGGCGTCCAGGCAGGCCACCACTTCGGCGGTGACCACGGGGCCGTCTACCGCAACGACCAGGCGTTCGGGATTCTGGGTTTGCAGCAAGGCCGTCAGCCCGGCGAGATCCAGGCCAGCGGACCGGCGAGGAAACTCGGCCACCACGACATCGCCCTGCACCACGAGGATACCCTCGGTGCCGACCGCAACGGTCAGGGGCAAGTCGCTGCGTTCGGTGGCGTGGTCGCCGGCTTCGTCGCCAGGCAGGCTGAACTCGTGGGCCGCCAGGTGGGTGAAGGCCGTCATGCTGATCAGGAAAGGGATCAGGATGATGAACATGTTCATCACCGGGGTGACGTCCAGTTCGGCCACACCGGCCAGGGTCGAGGGGCGCCGGGCCCTGAGGGATGAGGTGCAGGTTTGCATGACGGCTCCTAAACCGCTGTCCGGCGCGCGGTGCGGTTGACGAATTGCCGTTCGCGGGCGTCGAAAAAGTTGAGCAGTTTGACCACGGCGGCGTCGCAATCTTCAGTGCGGTGCTCAGCCAGGCTGGTCAGACGGGCGTGCACCGCCAGGCAGGGCATGGCGACCATCAGGCCAAAGGCGGTGGTGTTCATGGCTTGGGAGATGCCGGCCGCAAGGACAGACGACTTGTCAGCGGCTTCGGCAATCGCCAGCGAACCGAAGGATTGCTGCAGGCCGAAGATCGTGCCCAACAGACCGGCCAGAGTAGCCACGTTGGCGAGCATGGCGAGATAGTTGAGGCGCCGCCCATAGCGGGGCATTTCCCGCATGGCCAATTCTTCGACGGACTGCCGGATGTCCGCGGCCGCCAGGCCTTCCCAGGCCGACTCGGTGGCGCGGCGCATCAGGCGGCGGGCTGGTCCACCGGTTTCGCCGAGGGAATTCAGGGCGGCGGGAATCTCGTTGTCATTGATCTGGCGGACAGTCGTTGCACCCAACTGGTCGGCTTGGTCGGCGGCGGTGCGCAGATAGAAGGTGAGGCGCTCGACGATGACCGCCAGGGCGAGCGCTGCCACCGTGAGGATGACCCACATCATGGGTCCGCCGGCCTGAAAGAATCGAGCTACGGTCGTGAACATTGTATTGGCTCCCTGTGCAGATGGTTCAAATCGGGGTTGAACGGACTACTGCACCGGATGTGCCACGATAAGGAAGGGGGTGTTTTT
>RCNG010001849.1_pt1 | contig 10584 bp, 9 predicted proteins | sample 2041371 | NCBI WGS metagenome assembly RCNG01 (sample SAMN09708227, study PRJNA481090) | Marine sediment metagenome, whole genome shotgun sequencing project. | biome: marine sediment; feature: ocean; material: sediment; isolation source: Sewage treatment plant 1 marine sediment (STP1) ... | reverse complement strand
ATCAAGATCATGCTGGAGCGCTTGCTGATTGGCTTGTGCCTCTGCGGTCTCACCACGGTACTGTTGCTGAAACAGGGGAATCGGGACCGATTTCAAACTGGGCAGGAGCTTTGCTTTCTTCAATTGGTGCCTCCACCTGGTTGCGCGGGTTGATCTTGGACGGGGTGATCGCTGGTGTTGGCGGTGTGTTGGTCTTTATTCCTGGTCTCGTAGTCCTGTTTTTCTTTATTGGCTTGCTCGAGGATAGCGGTTATTTGGCGCGAGTTGCGTTTGTGATGAATCGCTTCCTCTCGTTCTTGGGATTAAACGGGAAGAGCTTCGTGCCATTAATCCTTGGCTTTGGCTGCGCGGTACCGGGGATTTATGCCACGCGGACTCTCGAGAGCCGCCGCGACCGCTTACTCACTGCGTTGCTGGTACCCTTCATGTCGTGCGCCGCGCGGCTTCCAGTGTATGTTGTCTTTGGGATGGCTTTCTTTGGGCGAAGCGCGGATTGGATCATTTGGGGTTTATATGCGCTTGGAATTGCCATGGCGGTCTTGTTGGGTTTTTTCTACTCGCGGACGCTGCTTCGATCTTCTGAAGAAATGACTTTCCTGATGGAACTGCCGTCGTATCGCCTACCAAGACTGAGTAATTTGTGGATCCACGTCTCGTTAAGGACGGGCGAATTTCTACGCAATGCAGGGACACTGATTCTGGCTGCATCCATGGTTGTGTGGCTGCTTCTGAACGTTCCACCGAAAGCACCCGGGTTGGAGCAGAGTGTATTTGGGCAAGTCAGTGGTTTTGTCGCACCCGTACTGGAACCCGCAGGTTTTGGGACCTGGGAGGCTTCAGGATCGCTCTTGACGGGCATGGTCGCCAAAGAGCTTGTGATCGCGACGATGACACAGATCTATCTAGATGAGAACGTAGCGACCGAAGCAGAAAGCGAGATCAATCTGCTTAAGGATCTGTCAGATATTGGAAAAGGTTTTATTGGGGCTACCATTAGCGCGGGAGAGCGGTTATTAGATGCCCTCACTCCCGGAGTCCAGCTATTCGGAGGTGAAGGAGAGAGAGAAGAAGGAGGTACGGCGCTCAGTTATTCCTTACAAAGCTCTTTCACGCCTCTTTCCGCCCTGGCGTTCATCGTATTTGTCTCGCTTTACACACCTTGCGTGGCCACGCTGGGGGCAATCCGCGCCGAGTTTGGTGGGCGGTGGGCTCTTTTTTCCGCGGTAAGCCAGACCGGGATGGCCTGGCTCGTGGCGACGCTTATCTTTCAACTGGGCAGTTTGTTAGTTTTGACCTGAGCGGGGCACAGAAAACATCTATGCTGGCGCAAATCATGGCGGAATTTGATCGCGAACGACCCCCTCTATCGAGCCGTGAGCTGGCAGATAAGCTCGGCAAAGACCTCGCGGTGGTTGAGGGAATGCTTGAAATGTTGGTGAGGTCAGGGCGGTTGGTGGAGCTGAGGCGTGATGGACTCTGTGATCAATGTCCAGCACAAAGTCTTTGTATTGTTCTCCCCTTGGAGGGACGTCGATTTTGTCTTGTTCCGTCCGAAGGGTGGGAGCTCCCTGACGAGTACGGAACTTGCTGGGAAGCAAGCGACCGAGATAGGGAATAATGAACCTGTTTTCCTGGAATGTTAACGGCATACGCGCTGCGCAGAAAAAAGGGTTCTTGGAGTGGGTGACCAAGATTCGCCCGGATGTTATTTGTCTCCAGGAGACAAAAGCCCAGCCTGAGCAGTTAGATCCTGAGCTGCTCGAGCCAGAGGGCTACCGATCTTATTGGTCATCGGCGGAGCGCAAGGGGTACAGCGGGGTCGCCCTCTACACCCGTACTGAACCGCTGAGCGTGCAGATAGGTCTTGGGCTAGAGGAATTTGACTGCGAGGGACGAACTATCCTGGCGGACTTCGATGACTTTGTCCTGCTGACGACCTATGTTCCTAACGGCTCCCGCGACCACAGTCGGGTCCCTTTCAAAATGGCGTATAAAAAAGCGCTGCTCGATACCTGCAACGCTCTGCGAGCCGAAGGTCGCAGTGTAATATTCTGTGGGGATATAAACACGGCTCATCGCGAGATCGACCTAGCTCGCCCCAAACAGAACCAGAAATCGACCGGCTTCCTGCCCATCGAGCGAGAGTGGATCGATGCGGTCGTCGAGCAAGGCTACATCGACACCTTCCGCGAACAGCACCCCGAGCGTGCCGCGTATAGCTGGTGGGCTTATTGGGGCGGAGCGCGCGAGCGCAATGTAGGTTGGCGGCTGGATTATTTCTTTGTCAGCGCGGATCTCTCAGAAAAAATCGTCTCTGCCGAGATACATCCCGATGTCTTTGGCTCGGACCATTGCCCCGTGAGCCTAACACTGCGATGATGCGCGATCTGGGCTGATCGTTAACCCCCATCGATTGAGATAAACCAAATCCACCAAAGCAGATTCCCATCTACGCTTGACAGACGCATACTTTATTGCATGATAGTAGTTAGCCGTCGAAACACACTATTGGGCGGGGCGAATCTAGATTTGCTTGCAAAAATTTACCCGGAACAATAAAAGGTATTTAATGGTTTAATGCCAGTAATGAAAAAAGTGGACTGAAATGGATACATCCCTCTTAAATGCGTTCTTGGCAGCGGTGATCACTATGTTGGCGACAGGGCTTGGTGGGCTGCCCTTCGTCTTTGTGCGCCGCTTTCCGGCCCGGCTTGCCCACCTGGCATGGGCGGTTGCCGGAGGGATGATGCTTGCGGCGTCTGTATTTAACCTGATCTACCCGGGGATCGAGGATGGCGGTTTCACCATCGTGGCTGCCGGCATGCTCGCTGGCGCCCTGATCTTCGGTCTGGCCTCACGGCGTATAGCGCACCATGACTTTACAATCAGCGGGGTGAGTGGCGCTGGGGGGAACCGCATTGCGCTAGTTCTTGGGACGATGTTCTTCCACAGCTTCCCTGAAGGCCTGGCGATAGGCGTCGCTTTCGGATCCGGGGAAGTCAACCTGGGCATAATCATCACCATCGCCATCGCCATACACAACATCCCCGAGGGAATCGCAGTCTCGCTGCCGTTGCGCGCCGAGGGGGTCAGCGGATGGAAGTGCGTCGGCTGGTCAATATTCTCGAGCTTACCTCAACCGATAGCGGTGATTCCTGCCTACCTGGCCGTGGTCGCTTTTCGGCCCATTCTGCCCTTCTCCTTTGGTTTCGCAGCAGGGGCGATGTTCTTTCTCGTCCTCAGCGAGATGATCCCGGAGAGCCTAGCCAGCGATGTGCAGCGGCAAACGAGCGCACTGGCGGCAATGGGCGGTTTCATCATAATGATGCTCATCCAGAACGTGTTCGTTATGTGATTCTATCCAACCCCTACCTCTTGACATTTAGTCACAACTAATATTATTATAAGGCTAGCCTTATTTCCCGGGCTGGTCGAGTCCCTTCACTATGATGAGATTCGTTGGCGAACACCAGCGCCCTGGCGTAATGGGCACCGGAGAGGGTCAAAAAGAGAGTTGACCATGAGGCAGGGGTTGTATCCCGGGAGGAAAAGAAAACGGCATGAGTGATTCGTTAGTAACATTGTTAATTGGCATTGGTTTGCTGTTTATTGCGCTGTGGGTTTTTTGGCCGGCGAACGGCCTTTATGCGCGCTGGCAGCGTGGGCGCAGGATGACCGCCCGCATCCGCCGTGAGGATGCGTTGAAACACATCCACAACTGTGAGATGGGCGGGTCAGTGGCCTCGATTCAAAGCATTGCCGGCGCATTAGGCGTCAACCTCAACAAGGCGTCAGCGACGTTATCTGAGCTTGAGGAGCATAATCTGACTCAGATAAGCAACGGCGGCATCCGCTTGACGCCCGCGGGGCGTGAGGCGGCGCTGCATACTTTACGTGCACATCGCATGTGGGAACGATACCTTGCAGACGAGACAGGATACAGCGAACGAGAATGGCATGATCTAGCAGAGCGTTATGAACACGAATTGACGCCATCTGAGGTTGAAGCGCTCTCGGCGAAACTAGGGTACCCCACACAGGATCCGCACGGAGACCCCATACCCGCGGCGGATGGCGAGATTGTCAATCATGGTGGTCAGCCGCTCACCGCGGCCGAGATTGACATCCCCCTGCGCATCGTACACCTTGAGGATGAACCGGACGTGGTCTACGCTCAGCTCGTCGCCGAAGGGTTGCATCCAGGCATGGTGCTGCGGCTCGTCGAACGGACACCAGAACGGCTGCGCTTCTGGGCCGGGGGTGACGAGCACACCCTGGCTCCTGTGCTCGCGGCGAACATCTCCGTCTTGACCCTTCCCGAGATGGAGGCTGAGGAGCCCGTCGGAAAACAGTTAAGCCAATTACGGTCCGGTGAATCGGCCGTTGTTCTTTCGATTTCACCGGTATGTCGTGGTCTGGATCGGCAACGATTACTCGACCTGGGTTTATTGCCGGGAACCAAAGTGAGTGTCGAGTTGATTGGTCCGGGTGGAGATCCGAAAGCCTATCGAATCCGAGGCGCGCTGATCGCTCTGCGAGACGACCAGGCTGACCGGATATTGGTTGAATGAGGAGTGAGTGGGATGGTAGATAAGGGAACGAAAGCTCCGATGAGCGAATGTGCAACCTGCCCCGTGCACAATGCCGCTAATCTTCTAAAGCTGGGCGTCGACATGAAGGATTGGGATTATGTCGTCGCACTGGCCGGTAATCCCAATACCGGGAAAAGCACCGTGTTTAACGCCCTCACAGGACTGCGCCAGCACACAGGCAATTGGCCCGGGAAGACGGTCACACGGGCTGAGGGTGGCTTTGAGTATGCCGATCAGCGCTTCAAATTAGTGGATCTTCCCGGTACGTATTCGCTGTTATCGACCTCGCTCGATGAGGAAATCGCCCGAGATTTCATCCTCTTTGGTCAACCGGACGTCACCGTGGTGGTTGTGGACGCAACTCGATTGGAGCGGAATCTGAATCTGGTGATCCAGGTATTAGAAATCACCGATCGGGCTGTCATCTGTTTAAATTTGATGGATGAAGCTCACCGTCACGGGTTGGAAGTGGATGAACGCCGCCTTTCACGTGATCTGGGCGTTCCCGTTGTGCCCACATCGGCGCGTTATGGCCAGGGGTTGGACGAATTGGTTGCAACGATCAGTGAAGTAGCCTCTGGCAAATTCGCCTATCGGCCGCACAGAATCCAGGCGCTCTCGAGCGCCATGGAGAGCTCAATCAAGACTTTAACCAAAGAAGTGAGAGCGGTCTATCCAGATTTGCCAAACCCCCGTTGGGTGGCGATGCGTCTCCTCGATGGAGATGAACGAATCATCGAGGCTATTAACAAAGGCGAATTGGGTAGCTTAAGACAAACGGACAACGAGATCTCGAGCGCGGAGATGGGACGGAAACAGGGGGCACTATCGTGAGCGGCGAGAGAACGGCATCTCCCGAGAAACTCTTAAAGTCTGCCCAGGCGCTTCGCTGGGAAGTGGGAAGCAACGTGCACGAAGCGCTCACCGAGGCCATTTACACCGACGCGGCGAGCATTGCCGATCGGGCGGTGAGCCGCCCCAAAGAGAGTCCGAAGTTTGACCTCGACCGGACGATCGACAAGATTGTAACCCACCGATTCTGGGGCTTTCCGGTCATGATCATGCTCTTCGCACTTGTCTTCTGGATCACTATCACCGGGGCAAACGTCCCCTCAGCTTGGCTCGCCTCTCTGCTGCTTGGAAAAGGACATCCCTGGTTGTCGGAGATCGCCTTGTCGCTGGGCTTCCCGCTATGGTTGAAGGGGTTGCTTGTTGACGGGATGTACCTGGCAACAGCCTGGGTTATTAGCGTTATGCTGCCGCCGATGGCGATCTTCTTCCCGCTCTTCACGTTATTAGAGGACTTCGGGTACTTGCCGCGCGTTGCCTTCAACTTGGATAACGCCTTCAAGAAATCCGGCGCACATGGTAAACAGTCGCTCAGTATGATGATGGGCTTCGGGTGCAACGCAGCCGGTGTGATCGCCACGCGTATTATCGATAGCCCGCGCGAACGGCTCATCGCCATCATCACCAATAACTTTGCACTCTGCAACGGCCGCTGGCCGACCCAGATTCTTATCGCGACAATCTTTATCGGCGCGTTGGTTCCTGCTCATCTCGGCGGGCTCATCTCCTCCTTTGCAGTAGTTGGGATAGCTGTTTTGGGGATCTTATTGACTTTCCTCGTCAACTTGATACTTTCACGCACGATGCTTCGCGGGGAGCCATCCAGTTTCAGTATGGAACTTCCTCCTTACCGGCCGCCGCGTATCCTGCAAACGATTTATACATCGCTCATTGACCGCACAAGCTATGTGCTGTGGCGGGCAATAGTGTTTGCGGCGCCGGCGGGTGCGGCAATCTGGTTGAGCGCGAATATCACCATCGGTGGAGTGACCATTGCCGAGCATCTCGTTCGCTTCCTTGACCCGGTAGGCATCCTCATTGGATTGAATGGGGTGATTTTATTGGCTTATATCGTAGCCATCCCGGCGAATGAAATCGTCATTCCAACGGTTTTGATGCTGACTGTTTTAATGACTGGAGCCGCGGGTTTTGACACTGGCGCAGGGGTTATGTTTGAGCTTGACTCGAATGCGAGCACGTTGGCCTTGCTTCAGGCTGGAGGCTGGACGTTGCTGACGGCGGTTAATCTGATGTTGTTCAGCCTGGTACACAACCCCTGCAGCACGACGATTTACACGATCTATAAGGAAACCGGAAGCTTGAAATGGACCACTGTGGCGTCGATTCTGCCCCTTATGCTGGGATTGCTCATAACTTTCTTTGTAGCTCAGATATGGCGGGTTGCGGCTGGTTTTCTGTGATTCCGATCCCGGTACTTTACTTGTGTCTCCAGAAAGTTGAATTGTCCTGAAGCGGAATGGAGGATCGGAGCGAGGTTATGCCCGAGCAGTTAACGCATGCAACCGAGGACTATCTCAAGGCCATATATAAATTATCGGCCACGGGCGGGCGCGCCACGACGACGGAGCTTGCTGATCTTTTGAATGTCACTCCGGCGTCAGTCACCGGGATGGTGCAGAGGCTGGCGAGCGATGATCCCTCCTGGGTTGATTATCAGAAGCACCGCGGCGTCTCACTGACTCCAGAGGGAGAAAAAGAGGCGCTGGAGATCATCCGCCACCATCGCTTGATAGAGATGTTCTTGTACGAAATCCTTGGTTATCCATGGGACGAAGTGCATGATGAGGCGGAACGGTTGGAGCACGTAATCTCTGAAAACTTCGAAGAGCGGATCGCCAAGGTGTTAGGTGATCCCACTCACGATCCGCACGGGGATCCCATCCCCACACGTGATCTAAAAATCCCTGCAGCATGTGTCACGCGCTTGAGCGATTTGCGCCCGGATCAACACGCAGTGGTTGTGAGGGTGCACGATTCCGAATCCGAATTTTTACGGCACCTTGGCGAGTTGGGTTTAAAGCCGGAGACGAAGATCTCAATCTTGGAGCACTCTCCCTTCGACGAAAACCTTAAAATACAGGTCGCTGGGCAGCCTGACCCGGTGATATTGGGCAGGAAGGTTACAAATCAGGTTTTCGTAGATATCCTCTAATTATCTTGAACCCAGCGCTATCCAGCAAACCATGCACAGGACGCTTTAGCGGGCGAACATTGGGAAAACAGCCCTGTGGGGTGTCACTATTATCAACTATGCCACCCCGAGGAATAGTTTATGTATAATTCCAGACGATGCCTGTAGAAGAAGCGCTGGAGCGGCTCCGGCTTGACCCCGTATTTATGAAGAATGTATCGGCATGGGAGCGAATCCCTGCAAGGCCGGCGCGCTACGCAGAATTCCCTCCGCAAGTATCGCCGCGGTTGGTCGACGCGCTGCGGCGTCAGGATATGACGCCTCTTTATTCGCATCAGGCTGCAGCTGTGGAAGCTGCATTGGCGGGGGAGAATGTTGTCGTTGTGACCGGGACAGCATCCGGTAAGACGCTTTGCTATAACCTGCCGGTGTTGCAGACGCTACTTTCTGACCCAGAAGCGCGCGGGTTGTATCTCTTTCCCACCAAAGCCCTCTCGCAGGATCAATCGGCTGGCTTAAATAATTTCCTCGATGTGCTGAACGCTGCCGAGCAGATCCCGGTACGGACCTATGATGGCGATACGCCGCGGGCGCGGAGGCGCGCCATTCGCGATGATGTCCGCATCTTAATCACGAACCCCGACATGCTCCATGCGGGCATCTTGCCTCACCACCCGCGCTGGGCAGCATTGTTCGAGAACCTGCGCTGGGTCGTGATTGATGAGCTTCACGTTTACAGGGGCATCTTCGGATCGAACGTCGCCAATCTTCTGCGGCGCTTGCGCCGTGTTTGTCGGTTCTACGGGTCTGACCCGTTATTCATTCTCACCTCTGCCACCATCGCCAACCCGAAGGAACTAGCTGAAGGACTGATTGAAGCGCCGGTGACTGTGGTGTCGCAGGACCTGGATGGATCACCGAGATCCGAGAAGCATATCGTCATATATAACCCGCCAGTCATCGATCCGGCGTTGGGTATTCGACGGGCATATACACTTGAATCAACGCGTGTAGCGGAGTCGTTTCTTAAGGAAAAAGTACAGACGGCAGTGTTCGCTCGAGCGCGCATGACCACCGAGCTGCTCCTTGGATATTTACGAGATTCGTATGAGCAGATGGGTGGCGCTCCAATGGCGATACGCGGCTATCGGGGTGGATATCTGCCTCTCGAACGCAGGGAAATTGAAAGAGGGCTGCGGAGCGGTGAGGTTCTCGGTGTAGTAGCGACGAATGCATTGGAGTTGGGGGTCGATATCGGTCAATTGGGAGCCGCCGTCGTCGCCGGATACCCGGGCACAATCGCAAGTCTTTGGCAGCAGATGGGGCGCGCAGGGCGGCGCAGCGAGGTGTCGGCCGCGGTGCTGGTCGCGTCCGCCGCCCCGCTCGATCAATTCGTCGCCGCCCACCCGGCCTACTTATTTGAACGCTCGCCTGAAATGGGGTTGATCAATCCAGATAATCTGGCGATCCTGCTGCGCCATCTGCGCTGTGCCGCCTTCGAACTGCCCTTCGAAGCTGACGAGCGGTTCGGCTCTGTAGAAGACCTGGCGGCGCTTCTTGATTTTCTAGCCGAAGATGGTGACCTGCACCGGTCGAATGGACGCTATCACTGGGTGGCTGATACCTATCCGTCGGAAGGAGTTTCGCTGCGCGCGAGCAGCGATGAGACAGTTGTGATCCAGGATGTGGGCTCTGGACGACCAGTCGTGATCGGGGAAGTAGATTCTGCGACAGCCCCGATTCTGCTTCACGAGGGGGCGGTTTACATTCATGAGGGTCGTACCTACCTCGTAGGATGCCTTGATTGGGACAAGGCCATCGCCGAGGTTGAGCCGGCACAACTGGACTATTACACCGATGCCTCGGAGACGGTTGACTTGGATGTGCTCGAAGTGTTTGAAGCCGATGAAAACAAGCCTGCTAGACGTGCCCACGGATGGGCACGTGTTACGGCTCAGACCATCTCCTATCGAAAAGTCAAACGCTATACTCACGAGACTCTCGGGTACGGCGTTATCGATTTACCGCCGCGCGAATTTGAGACCAGCGCTTATTGGATGTGGATTGCACCGGAGATGGTCGAGCAGATGGAGGCGGATGGCGTTCTGCTCCCGCCGCAGGATTACGGCCCCGATTGGGCGAGCGCCCGAAAAGTCGCGCGGACGCGGGATGGGTTTCTATGTCGGCAATGTAATGCGCCAGAGCGCGAAGAGCGAGAGCATGACGTCCATCACATCCGACCCTTCCGCGAGTTCAATTTCATCCCCGGCGAAAACCGGAATGACCGCTTGGCGAATAAAGTCGACAACCTGATCACACTCTGTTCGACATGTCATCAACGGGCTGAATCGGCGCGCGGCAAGCGCAGCGCATTGGGGGGGTTAGCCTATGCCATTCGCAATATTGCGCCACTCTACTTGATGAGCGATCCGCGCGATCTCGGGGCGATTACAGTTGTGCGCGATAAAAAGACCAAAGCGCCGACGATCACACTCTACGATCGGATTCCGGAAGGACTTGGATTGGCGGAGCGTCTTTATGAGCTGCATGACGAACTGCTGACCGGCGCCCTCGAACTTGTGCGCAACTGCCGTTGTCAGGATGGTTGCCCGGTCTGCGTGGGGCCGGTCGCCCCAGGCGGAGGAGAGGTGAAGGTCCTGACCGTGAGATTGCTGGAGGCGCTCATACAGGGGGGATAAGAATACGGGGTAGCTAGAAAAAACCTCTGCTGAGACGCAGAGGTTTTTTACCCCGAATTCGCTTAGAGAAGATGTTGAATAAATATTGGGTTTTAGAAACCTTTGAGGTAGTTGCCTGCAGCGAGCAAGACGTAGCCAACCAAGACGATCCAGAAAGAGTAGTCCGTGAGGAAGGGGACCTTGACGAATTTACCAACGAGGCCCAGAATGACGAGAATAACGGAAGTCCAGAAAACCCATTTCTTTGGTGGTGTTAGGCGCATGATTTCCTCCAGATGAACTATGGATAATG
>RCNG010001847.1_pt1 | contig 10588 bp, 9 predicted proteins | sample 2041371 | NCBI WGS metagenome assembly RCNG01 (sample SAMN09708227, study PRJNA481090) | Marine sediment metagenome, whole genome shotgun sequencing project. | biome: marine sediment; feature: ocean; material: sediment; isolation source: Sewage treatment plant 1 marine sediment (STP1) ... | reverse complement strand
AAATATGGGAATTTTAAAACAGTTGTTAAGCGAATTAAAAGATTCAGATTTAACCCAACAAGTCAGGGTTATATGTGATCAAATTATTGAAGAAGAAGGATCGTCAATTCAATACCCGGAGCTGAATCCGAAAGGACCAAGAGTGTTTATATCTCTTGATGTTCCGGGTAGAAATGATAAAGAAATTGGATTTTTAACTATGGAGAGAGAAGATGAAGAAGTATATGTTGCGATATATAGCACATTAGAAAAACATCGAATCTCGACAGATCCAGAAAACATAATTCCTCCGCGTCGGAGAAAGGTGTGGGTTATTAATGAAAATAAAGCAGAAAAAATATTAACCCAATTTGCGAAAAAACTTAAAATGTTAAGGGGATAGAGAATGGTACATCAAAGAGAAGATGGGTTGGTTAAAGAAATAAGATTCAATCAGGAGTATGCACATCTATTATACTCAGAATACAAAAACAATAAATATAAAAGTGAGTCAATCCCTACAATCAAAAAGAAAACACTACGTATAAACGATTATGTTAAACGCCTTTCTTCTGGAGGAATTACAGATGGGGTAATTCCAGCCAATTGTAGATATATCGAACAAATGGAAGGTGGGCATCTTGTTGTTATTGAAGAACCTCCTGCTTATAGAACTATCAAAACAACTATGGGCATGAGAAATGAAATTCAGAATCTTAAAAATAGCGGAAAATTAGATGCTTACGGATATACAAACTGGATGAAAGAACGGAAACAAACAAATCATGCTTCTTTCGTTTTAGCATTTCCATATGTTATTTTTATATTTTATGTAAGCAAATTTAATGAGGTCTCCTCCGGACAGGTATATTTGAGAAGTCAGCAAATGGTTGGCATGTCAGATTATCTACTCAAAATGCCAATGTGTAATATATCAAATGATGGATTTATTTGTTTTGGTGATAAAATTTATCAAAGAGCAAAATCATTCACCGCAGCTATTCAACATGCAATTATGGTGTGGTGGTCTGCTATATTCAATACTGACTATACATATAATTATACTGCATATAAAAACACTCCGATTTTAAATAGTTATCTTGAATGGCAATATATGAGCCAGGAAAATCCAATGTTTATATACAATGCAGATTGGATTAAAATAGAGCACACTTTGGGAGAGCGTCTTACTTATACAAAAAGCAATAATGGATTAGCAAGCAAGAAACAAATGCAATATAAAGAACTTGTTGACGTATTCTATCAACCACAAGATACAGGAATGGAAGTAAAAGCCTCTCCTCGATCTAAAAAGACTATTAAGATGTTTTATGATATTGCTCAAGGAACATACCTTGATAGACATACAAATATATCTGTCGGGGATTCTTTTGAAACTAAAAGCGGAAAAATAGCTTTCATTGACTCATTTATAGGATTTCCAGATGGAAGCGAAGTTAAATATATTCAGATTGATATTAATGGGCGTTTGTCTTCGATGAAAGTAACAGAAAATTGTCGCAAATTCTTAGCGAAAAAAGTTACTGAAATAAGAAGGGCCGATCAAGTAACTCTTTCAAACGGCACTCTTGTCAAACCAGATCAAATTCTCATTATAACTCGTGGCGCCAATGAATTTTATTATAAAGTAGATTATATAAGAAAAAGTCGTGGACTTGATGGAGAAGAAATTCTTGAAGTCAAAATGGGAAATGATTATTATCTTTCTTCAAATCTTGATGCAAAAGAATTTAAACTCGACAATCCTGAAATCAATGGAATTAAACTAAACAAAACAGATGACTATATCATTATTAGCGATGTAACACATGCAATTGGTGCTAAGGTTACTGGTCATAAAATGAAGTTTAAATCTATTGATGTAAGCGGCCATAATCAAATTGTTGCAAAATTCACAAATTCCAATCCTGATTTTGATGGTCATGATAAAAGAATTGAGTTAACTAGAAAAACAAATCAAGACATAATACATGGTATGGATAAAGTTAAAGAATTGACTGGCCGATTCAGAATTGGTCGAAAACTTTATATCGTTCCAGATGGGACTATGACCCGTCCAAAAAAAGATGCAGCGTGGGGGGTTAACGGAGCTGTTGCTGTTGAAGGAAATTATTTACTAAAAATATTAAAAGGCAGTAATACAAAAACCTTGATTAATGATAATAGATTCTTTATTGAAGGTGCAGATTTTGATACCGAATTTCTTATCGGAGATAAAGTTGTTGTAGCCAACTGGGACACTCCATTGGATGTATTGACAGTAAAACTTATTCAAGGATTTAAATATAATGAATCCAATGGTGATATACATTTTATTTTACTTGATAAAGAAGAAAACCTATCAGAAGTAAAATACGTTGATGGAAATCATGGTGTTGTTAATACGGGTAAAGTAAGGAAAGTCTCAAATAAGGTTGGTCGTCTATCAGCAGGCACAAAGATCAGAGCAGAAGTTGCTGGTATTCCTTGTTTTCCGAAGAAAGACATCAATATCATTGTAGCTTTCATCATTGACACCAACAGAGAACCGTTGGTTCTGTGTTCAAATGGATGTACATTATGGTATAATGATGTTGTCGAAAACTTTAAGAAAGTCACATTAAAGTCAAAACAATGGCCAATTCTTGACCATGCACCATTAGATCTATCAAAGATTAAATTTCAAGCAGGAGATATTATAAATGGGGTGAATGATTACAAAACCCGGCATGGTTATCTATTACATGGCCCATCTACAACAAGGGCATTAAGAGCAATGCCGATGGAATCTATTACCACATATCCTGAATCCTTTACTCTTGATCAATATATGACAAGAGAATGTAGATTGGATTGTATTCCTGCACCACGTATTTCACCGGCCAAAATTGAAGAAGCTGGAGTTATCAGAGGCTTATTAGATCTATCTTCATTTAATGTATATGAGAATAGATTATCAACTCGTTACTTAAATCAAAGGAGAGGGTAATGTTCAAAATTGTTGTGAATGATGGAACACAAGAACTTCCGGATGATGATATATATTATATTGTTGCTAAGGAAGGTATCTTCTTGAAAAAGAAAATTGGCGTAATGGAAAGCATTGCACCTGTTGACAAAATATCAATATTAAAAAGCGCCGATACAATGGCGAGAATGTACATCAATCCAATACCGGCACAAATGGGAGCTAAAATTCTTGGATTCTTTAAGGCAGTTTATGAAAAGTTTCGTGGTGAAGCTATTGTGCTTTTATTCTATAATGAAAAAACTGGCAAATATCGAGTTGTACCGCCTACTCAAAAAGTTACAGCTGCCGGATGTGATTACAATCGAGGAATTGTTGTTAAGGGATTTACAATGATTGGTACTATTCACAGTCATGCAAACTTTTCAGCATTTCACTCCGGAACAGATGATAGCGATGAAAAAACATTCGATGGACTTCATATTACATATGGGCATGTCACATCGGAAAACTTTACTTTATCAGCATCAATTGTTTCAAACGGTCATCGGTTTATAGTCCAGCCAGAGGATTATATGCTTGGTTTAGAAAAGACCAAAGATGTTGATAAAACAAAAGTGAGTTATACAACAAAGATTTATAAAGCCAATTCCAAAGGCAAAATGGTCTTTGATAAAAAGGCCAGCAACAAAACCGCATATTCAAACCGATTGATTGATAAACGATATATGTTTAAAGTTCCAGAAAGCAAACGCCAATTCAATCCTAAATGGATGGATATGGTAGAGCGTGGTACTTATGTATACTCATATGCTGGATATGGTGGTTATGGTTGGCAAAATCGAGCACGTGGTGGAGCTGCTGGTTGGGGCGGTAATTATGATCCTTCTGTATGGAATCAAGCTGGTCGATTTATTCCGCCTGGTCAAAGGCAACTACCTGGATTTGTTGGTCAAAAACCTGGCACTCCAGCAGTGGTCGTTAAACCAGATGATAATAAAAAATGTGATCCTACCAATCCATGTTTATCATGTAAAAATCGTAATATAAAAATTATAAATGAAATAGACGGCATTGAGTATGAAGATGAAATGTATCAATGTGATAAATGCAAAGTTATTTTCACCACAACAGATGTGGATGCAAAATGCCCGAAATGTAAAGCTGATGATCATCTTATTATAATAGATGAAAAAGATCTAACCGATAATCATGTACAAGGATCCCCCACGGCAATAGATAAAATTGATCAAGATGCTTTATTAGCATCTGGATTAGCATCTAGTATAGATGATATTCAACCAGATCAATGTGGATATGTTGATTGCTCAGCATGTGGGAATACATTTTTGATGTTAGAAACTGATGAATGTTGTCCCCATTGTCAAGTATTAATTTCTTCGACTGATGATGAAATAGAATGGAAATGTCCTCATTGTAGTGGGGTATTCAGCGAACTTGACATGAAAGTCGATGGAGAATGTCCTTATTGTAATAGCCAAATTGAGCTAGTTGAATCTGACTCAGAAGAAGAAGAAATGACAGATAAAGGATCATTTCTCGATCAATCAGATGAAGAGCATCAAGCTATTTTAGATGCTGCAGCAGAAGCTGACAAAAATCTTGAACGAATACCCGATCCAGAAAAACCGCAACAAATCAAACCATTAGCAACATCTTTATTACAAAAAATGAAAAAGGTATTCGGAGGTGGAAATGACACAGTCCATTAATATTACAATTATTGGCTTGGGTGGTGTTGGTACCATTCTCGCAGAACGTCTTTGTCGGTTTCTCAACTTCTCTCAAGATTATAAAGCAGATATACTTTTGGTCGATGGAGACCAATACGAAATGAAAAATTTCGACAGGCAGGAATTTAGCGGAATGGGCAACAAAGCTGAGACAAAAGCCGATGAGCTTGCTATGAAATTCAGCAACATCGAATTTGACGTATTCGATGCATATATCAATGAAACAAATATTGCCCAAGTAATTAAAGAAAATACAATAGTATTTATATGTGTTGACAATCACAAATCCAGAATGATAATTAACAATTACTGTACAAATCTAAAAGATGTTACCATTATTTCTGGTGGGAATGAATTAACAGATGGCAATGCACAACTTTATGTCAGAAAAGGGGGTTCAGACTTAACACCTGACTTGTGTGCATATCATCCTGAAATTGCAAATCCTAACGATAAGTTACCAGACGAAATGTCATGTGAGGAATTATCAAAATCAGAACCCCAGTTGTATTTCACAAATCTGGGCGTTGCAACGCTGATGTGTTGGCTATTCTACAACTCTGTTGTGAAAGGACAGCATGATCGGTCGGAGGTATACTTTGATATCCTTAGTATGAACTCCAACTCGAAGATTCGAATCGTAAAGCAGGCGTAGCCATGTTGGCTACAAAGTGAACAACAAAACAAACTAAACGTACAAAGGAGATTTACAAATGGGAACAAATTTTACTCGCGAAACACTGGAAGCAAAAACTGCAGTCGAACTGAAAAGAATGTGTGTTGATGAACTGGGACTTCCTGGTTTGACCAAGAAACCTAAGGACGTCGTAATCGCAGCCATTCTGGACACGTTCGGTAGTACCACAGCAACTATTGCCAAACCAAAAACTGCAAAAGCTGCAGCAATGAGTGGCGTGGCCTTCCAGGCACAAAGCACTCTGACCAAACCCTCGGCACCTTTCGGTTCCAAAACCTCCACCGCCATCCAAGTATCTTGTGGCGCCTCTTCTGGTAACTTCCCTGTTGCCGGCCGTAGTGTCAAAGAAGTTGGGGATTTCCTCCGTGAGGTTCTAAATGTGGATCGTCTATCTACTGGACTGGTCAACGGCAAAGAAGCTCAGGCTGATTATATTCTAAAACCCGGTGATACTCTTGAGTATCTAAAACCTGCCGGCAAAAAGGGCTGCTAAGCAATCCTATATAAATTAGATGTGGGGGGCTTCGGCCCCCTTAAAATCCATTTGGAAGGAGATTGGCTTAGTGTTTCGTAAAGTGGCAGTAATCGGAATAGGAACGTTAGGCGGTTTTTTATGCAAACATATATCGGAACTTAATCAAGTAAAAGAGCTAGTGATCATTGACCCAGATATAGTTGAAAGTAAGAATGTTTTTACTTCAATATACAATTCTTCTCAGGTTGGAGAATATAAAGTCAATGCATTAACAGATATTATAAACGATGATGTTGCTGTCACTAAAATTAACCGTAAATATATTGAGGGAAAGACGTCTCTCCCTCAATGCAACCTTGTCATTGATTGTCGAGATGTTGTATGTGATAGAACAAGCGAAATTAATATTCGTCTTTACATATCAGGTCGTGTTTTAATGATAGATTGTAGAAAACGAATTAGAAACGATTGTTCGTATGATGGTGCATATGCAGTCGAATTGACAAAGAATGAAATCAACAAAGCATCTTTCTATGCCGCTCAAATCATTGATAGCACAGAAATCTTTGATATGATGAAGAACAATTTAGTTCAACAAATTGATCTTGACATTCTTCCATCAGTCATGGGAAAAGCAATATCCAGATCGCTTGAAAACAAAATGGATATTGTATATGAAAATCCAGATATAACAAATAGACTTCAATGTATAGAAGATAATATTAAACCGATATTAAATTTAAATAAAACTCAACCCGTAGATGTATATGTCGGCGAAAGAAAACCTACAAACATATTACAAAAATTATTTCACAAAATGCCAGAGGTGGCAGAAACTCAATACGCAATGATTCCAGCTGGAAGTTTAAATACATCAATGGATGTTATGAATCGGCTTTCAGACTTGGTAAAAATACAACCAGGAGTATCAAACTACATAGTTACAGTAAGGAGAAAATATGGAAAAGTCTTTGTCGAGTTATTGGAAGAAACGGGCGCCGCATAGAAAATATGATGATTATATGGATGATGCAAGAGTTATATGGAGTCACAATAGTGATTTGCCTCTTATAGAAAAGACGTATATCTATGAGGGGCAAATCACCCCTAATAGGGTAATTAAAAATAAAAATGCATATGAAATAACATTTGTACATCCACAATATATTATTAATGGGTTTTCTATAACAACAGCTAATGACTTCGTTGAAGTTATTACATTATTTGGGTTCCATCCTAATAGAGATCCAGACACGAATTTATATTGTTTACCAGATTATAAAAAAGGGATTTTATATACACCTAAATATTATGAAATGCTTCTAACAAATATAAAAACCTATTATCTTGACAGTTGTTTTTTTATACCAGCAAAGACACATATTATATATAAAAAAATGAAGTCAGTATATATGCAAATGAATAAAGGAGATTGAATATGTCCGACACACCAAACATTATGGAAGATTATATTAGAAAAATAATAAAAGATGAAATTTGTAAACAAGCTGACTTGTTAGAAGTAACATTGAAAGAAGAAGATGCTAGCAGAATCGTTTTGGCAATTTTACCACAGTTAGACGAACTAATATCAAAACGAATAAAACAGCATTTCACCGAGTTAGCCGATCTCACAAAAGAGAAATTTTCAATTTAAGGAGAAGCTGATAATGCCAAAAGTTTTAGATTACGCACAATTCTGTGAAGATCTAGAGGAAGTAACATCTCTAAAAGTATTTAGAAAGAAAAAGTTTCATCATAATGGATTATTCTCCGAGCAAATATTTGGACCCGTAAAAAATTATACATGTCAGTGCGGAACCTATTACGGCTTATCTAAATCGGGCGGAAACTGTTCAACATGCGGAGTTGATATTATCAATAGCGATGTAAGAAGAACACGTTTTGCAAAAATAGATTTGCCAATCCCAGTAGTCAATCCCATCTTCTATGACTTGGTTGCAGAAGTTGGTGGAAAGACTTTAAAACATGCCATTGATGAATTAATGAGGAATGAAAAAAGTTACTTATACATGGATGATGGAGAACACATCGTTGGATCCGACCAAGATGGATTAGATGAGGGAACCGAATATTGGGAAAAGACTGATGCAATATATAAATTGGTCAGCGATTTGGCTCGAGATTTTTCACAAGAAGGAATTCCTGAGTGGACATTAATTTACAATAATATTGGTAGTCTTTTGATAAAACATGTTATTGTACTACCACCAGATTTAAGACCATCATCTGCAGCAGCAGGTGGCAAGCAATTGATGGACAAAATTAATCGTTACTATGTACAAATATTAACAAAGAAAGTGTCAATGAAAGATACGGCGCTTGAAGTAATTAAAGATAAAAATCTTTATTATACTTATTTTAAATTGTTACAAAAAGATGTAAATGAATTATATCATCGAATATTAGAAAAGATGGCAAAGAAAGAAGGGTTAATCCGTGGTAATATTTTGGGTAAACGAATTGACTTTTCTGGTCGTGCAGTTATCACGCCCGATCCCACATTAAGTATTGATCAATGTATTCTTCCATATGTTATGATTTTAGAATTGTTCAAATTACCGATTGCAAAAAAGATTATTGAAATTGGTAAGTTTAATCTGTTAAACAAAGCAATTGACTTTGTTGATAAATGTATCGAAACAGATAATCCAGTGTTGTATAAAATATGTGAAGAAATAACAAAAGATGAAGTTTGTATATTAAACCGACAACCATCGTTGCACAGATTGGGAATGCTTGCATTTAACATTAAAATGACTCTTGATAAAGTCATTAAAATACATCCCCTTGTTTGTCCTCCATTCAATGCAGATTTTGATGGAGATCAAATGGCTGTTTATATTCCAATTACAGAAGAAGCAAAACAGGAGATTCGTGATAAAATGTTTATTACGAAAAACTTTAGCAGCCCATCAAATCAAACCTTGACAACTACACCAAGTCAAGATATCATCCTTGGAATTTACTTTATTACATCACCAGAATTTGAGGATACAGAAAAAGGATTCAAATTATTCAATGACTGTTTGCCTGATGGATATCCTGAAGTCAAAGAAATCGTTGATGAAAAGAAACTCCTTTCAATATTGAATGAAATTAAAGATACATATCCAGAACAGGTAATAGCACAAACGTTAGATAACGTCAAACGAGTTGGCTTCAAATACGCAACACTTATGGGATGTACAATGTCTCTCGATGATTTTGATTTTGAGGGGGCAGATGACATTCGAGCATCAATTTATGATAAACCAGAAATTCGAGATCAACTGGTTGCAGCAAATAGTGCAGAAGTAATTGAAGCTTTAAAGAAAACATTTCCTTATGCATACATGATTGAATCTGGAGCAAGAGGAAGTTGGGATCAAGCAAAACAAATGATTCTAACTCGTGGTTTCATTTCAAACTTCGATGGTGAAATTTTACCAACTCCAATTAAAAACAGTTTGGTTCAAGGGTTGACTCAAGAGGAGTTTTTCTTATCAACCAATGGCTGTAGAAAAGGCCTTCTCGATGTTGCATTGAATACAGGAACATCTGGGTACCTATCAAGAAAATTGATATTTACATGCGCTAATTTGCAGATTGATGAAAATCTTGATGATTGTGGTACAACAGATTTCCTTGAAGTTAATGTAAAGTCATTAAAGAAAGCGAAAATGCTTGTTGGCCGTAATATGTCACATGGCGGGGAGTTGGTTAAAATAACAAATGATAATTGTGAAGAATTGGTCGGAACAGTAATAAAAATCCGAAGTCCTATTCTTTGTAAATCGCCCAAGTTGTGCAAAACATGTTACGGAGATCTTTATAAATATATTAAAAGTCGTTTTGTCGGAATTATTGCAGCACAAACCCTCGGTGAAAGAGGAACACAGTTGGTATTGAGAACATTTCATACATCTGGGGCAGCTGTTATTAAAGGAGAAGATGCCAATGATCATGGTATGAAGCAAAAGGATATCATTGGTGATCTGGCAGCAGTTGCGGAACTTCTTCACAGATTCAAGGGCAAAACATATATAAAAATTGTCAATGATCTATTTGAAGTATATGACAAGAACATCCACCATGTTCATTTTGAATGTGTGGTGGCGCAATTAATGTGGAAAAATTCACGTAAGTGGAGATTGCTTAAAGATCGAGATAAAGTTAAACCATCATATTTCAGTATTCAGAGTGTGCCAAATCAAGAAAGTTGGATATTAGCAATGGCATTTTCAAACCCGAAACGAAGTATATTAAAAGGTATTATATACGAGGGGCGTTACTCAGGAATAATGGATAAAATATTAAAAGGAGAGTTTATTGAATGAACATAATTAATCCTATTTTTAAAGTTCAAAATGAAGATAACAATATCTTCACTATAAGGAAACTAGATTATGATAATATTTTACCTCTAGCGACGCAAATACTTCAACCAGTTACAGAGATCGGGTTTACAATTACAGAGTTGGATTTGAGAGATTCAAGATTTTCATCTGGCGAATTATCTAAAACCCTTAAACGATCTCTTGTTATCCGTTTACAAAAAGGTACTCATAATATTGATTTGAGTATCTTTATTCCAAAGATCATTGATAATAATTATATAATGATCAATGGAAGAAAGAAGATTCCTCTATTTCAGTTGTTCGAAAATTAAAACATAAAACTAAACCAAAAAAAGGAGATTAAACTATGCTCAA
>RCNG010003870.1_pt1 | contig 10589 bp, 8 predicted proteins | sample 2041371 | NCBI WGS metagenome assembly RCNG01 (sample SAMN09708227, study PRJNA481090) | Marine sediment metagenome, whole genome shotgun sequencing project. | biome: marine sediment; feature: ocean; material: sediment; isolation source: Sewage treatment plant 1 marine sediment (STP1) ... | reverse complement strand
CTCCGCCTCCTCGTGTTTGCCCATGGAGTCGTAGGTTCCCGCCACGCTCGCGAGGACCTCGACGTCCTGGCTGGAGATCTTGACGTCCTGACGGACGATCTCGACGGCCCGGCGGAGGGCCTCCTCGGCCTCCTCGGGATCGCGCCGGTAGAGATGCCTCGCGATTACCGCGTGGGACAGCCCGGTGGGCGAGGGGCTCTCGGTCGCGCGGCGGAGGTACGCCAGGGCCGTCTCCCTTCTCCCGAGGTTCCAGTGCGCAGCGCCGATGTTGTGGAGGCGAGTCCGCTCAGCAACAGGATCAGCCCGCCAATACCCCCTGGGAAGACCTGTTGCGCTACTTCAATAATCGCGATCTCCCCTTTATCGCCCAGGTACTCATATGCAGCGAGATCACCTGGCGGTGTGATCGCGCCAACTGCCACGATGCCCACCAGGATATAAACCACGACTGCGACGGATATTGAGATAAAAATCGCTTTCGGGATGTTTCGAATCGGGTCGAGAACTTCTTCACCAGATTGAGCGATGATTTCATAACCTTCAAAGGCGATAAACGTGAACCCCATAGCGATGAAAACACCAACAAGCCCGTTGGGTAAGAATCCCGTAGTGAAGCGGCTTTGCCAGCCATCCATGCGCGACATCGCTAATGCGCCGAAGATGACCAATAACCCGAGGATAACAATCTTGATCAGGGTAAGTGTGTTTCCGACACTCGCGGTCTCAGAAGAACCCATGTAATTAATGATAGTGAAGGTGAAGATGATGAGGGTCATAAATAAAAGCGAAACCTGGCTGATCGTCAAACCAAAAGTTGGCATACCCGCAACATGGATCAATTCAGCGGCAAAGCGACCGAATGCTAATGCGTACAAGCTCCCCGCCACTGCCTGCGCAAACCAGCTCATCCACCCGGAGATAAAACCAAGGGTTCCGCCGAGGGCTTCCTTGATCCACTGGTACCCGCCCCCCGCCCCTGGAAGAGCTGAGCCCAGTTCCGCGTAGGCCATTGCCGTGAGGGAGGTAACCAACCCGTTGAGCAAAAATGCCAAAATCAAAGCCGGACCAGCGATCCCCGCAGCGATGCCGGTGAGGACAAATATCCCCGCGCCAATCATCCCGCCGATCCCGATCATCGTTACGGTAAATAAGCTGAGTTCACGACTAAGCGTGACTTCGCCGGAGTCTGATGACTCTATGGGTGTCGGTTCCGCCATATCCAGGTCAATCCTTGATAAGAAATTCGCATAAGTTTACACCGATTCATCAGTTTAGTGAGAGATTTGGTACTTTCGAAATTCCTGACGCCCATGGGACGTTTGAATACCTTCTTGTGGCGCTTGTTGTATACTCCCTCAATCATCAGGGCTTATGAGCAGAAAGTATTGACTCCAAATATGTTTTCGTCATCATCCATGAAAAAGAACGGATTTCAAACTCTACTCATCCTAACCCTGGGGATATGGTCAGTCGCCAGCCTTCTGCGCATCATTCAATTTACCTTCTCCCCCGCAGGCGCGAATGACCTCTACGTCTATTGGTACGCCGGCCACTTCGTGCGCGAAGCCCAAGATCCATACGCCGCCTTTCTCACAGACCAGAAGCCATCACTGCCGATACATTATCTAGATAAAACGGTTACGGATCTTCAAGATGTGGTGGTTCCGGGTTGGGTTCCAGCACCAGCGCTCACTTTCCCATTAATTGCAATTCTCTCGTGTTTTGCCTTTCTATCCTGGCCCCTCGCTAAGCTGGTGTGGTTGGGGTTCAATCTGCTCCTTATCTTCATGATCCCACCGCTCATCTTGCGTATCTTCGCTCCCAAAGAGCGATGGGGTAGATGGATTACAGCGGTCTTCATTTTGGTTTTCGTCGGGCTAACCTCCACTCGCTATGCCGGCAGCAGCGGGCAAGTGACCTTTCTAGTGCTTCTCCTCGGACTCGGCTCGATCCATTTTTCAAAGAGCCGCCCTTACACAGCCGGCATCCTTCTCGGGATCGCGCTCTCAAAATACTCCCTATCGATCGGCTTCTTCCTTTACCTGCTCCTCTTTGAGCGAAACTACAGGACCACGCTTACAGCTCTCGCAGTTCAAACCCTGGGGTTGTTGGGTTTATCGATAATGAGCGGAACCGGGATAACCGAAATCGTGCGCGGATACTTCTTCATGCTCCTTCACCACTCACAACTGGAAGGGATCCACCTGGCCTCCCTATTTCCATCAAAACCGTGGGAATTACCTATAGCGATCCTTCTCAGCCTGGTTGTCTGTATCCCCCTCCTGCTTTGGTACAAACGAAACAAAGAGCACATTATCAACAATCAACTTTCGCCAACCCTCCGCCAAATCCTTCTTACCGTGCTTTCTTTATGGGCGCTTCTAGTAGCTTATCACCGCGCATATGACGTTGTACTGTACATCCTCTTCATCTCGATCGGTCTCCAATTGTATCGATCACCAGAAATCTGGAACCTCACAAAGCGAAGCCTAACTTTTCTGCTCGTTTTCGTGACCGCCACAACCGTTTTCTTCATGCTCCCTGCTGGCAATATTATCAGCGACCTCCTGCCAGGAGAAATCGGTCGCACCTGGACCCTCTTTTCTGTCCGTATGACCACGCTCATTCTGAGTGCTGCGCTGGCAGCCACACTTTTCCTTCTCTTCCGACTTAGAAAAAACCAAGTGCTGCTCAAGAAAACCCCAGGGGAGAACCTTTAGAGCTACATCGCTTTGGCTGGATCGGAAAGCGTGTCATTGACACTGACTTTATTGGTGAGAGGACGCGATGAAATTCTTTGAGGAAGAAGAACTTTATCTAGAGGATGATGATCAGGTCGAATCAGAGGGTTTGTGGAAATTCAGTCAACATGGAATGTCAATCCTTAACATCTAATCCTGTCCCCTACCGAAAAACGGAGCGACTTCAACCGGTTCTAGCAAGACCGTATCTGGGCCAGCTTTTCCATACTTGACCAGAAGATATACATCGACAGTCATCAGCACGGCATAAATCAGCATAAAACCAATGAGGCTGAACAGGATACTTCCCACTCCCAGTGTGGGGGATACGGCGTTCTCGGTTTTGAGCAATCCATGCACAATCCACGGTTGGCGGCCGGTTTCGGTCAGTCAGCCAGCGGTATTGGCGAGATAGGGAACCGGGATTATCCAGACCATCCACTTGAGCCAGCGAGCCCATTTTGCAGGCCAGTTCCTCATCGTCATGTACAGCGCAAACGCTCCCAGGGCGATCAACAACAATCCCATCCCAACCATAATGCGGAAGGTCCAGAAGCTGAGTGCTACCAAGGGGATATAGTCTCCCGGGCCGTACATTGCCTCATATTCCGCCTGAATCTGATTGATGCCCCTGACTTCACCCTCCGTTCGAAAATAATACAAGAGACTGAGTGCTTTCGGAATTCTCAGGCTCCAGATCTCATGTTTGCCGGTCGAGTCAAAGATTGCTACGACAGTGAATGGGGCCGGGTTGGCCGTATCCCACAATGCCTCAGAGGCGGCGGCTGCCATCGGTTGGACCTCATGCAAATAAGTGCCCTGCACATGGCCTGCCACCCCGACCATTACCGCAGCAACGAGACCGATGACGGCTGCGAGGCGGAACGAGCGCCGGAAAAATTCCGCGTTTTGCCTGCGAGCGAGATGATATGCGCTGATGCCCAGCACGAAGAAAGCAGCCGTGACAAAACCCGCTGAGATAGTGTGCCAGAAGAAGAGCCAGGCGCGGGGGTTGAATATCAGGGCGCCGAAATCCACTAACTCGGCGCGGCCTGTGGTCTCGCTGATTACGTAACCGACTGGACTTTGCATCCATCCATTGGCTACCAGGATCCACAAGGCCGACAAGTTTGACCCAATGACGACCAGCCAGATCGTAACCGCGTGCAGACCTTTGGAGAGTCGGTCCCAGCCGAAAATCCAAATTCCCAGAAAAGTCGACTCAAGGAAAAAAGCCAACAGTGCTTCAATGGCCAACGGCGCACCAAAGATGTCGCCGACGAAGCGAGAAAACTCCGACCAATTCATACCAAACTGGAACTCCAAGACGATCCCCGTCACGACACCCATGGCAAAGTTGATCAGAAATAGTTTTCCCCAAAATTTTGCCAATCGTTTATAGGTTTCATTATTCGTGCGGAAGTAAATCGTCTCAAAGATGGCCACAAACCATCCCAACCCAAGGGTCAATGGGACAAAGAAGAAGTGATAAATGGTGGTAAGAGCGAATTGCATTCGCGATAGGATGACTGGATCCAACAGACACCTCCTCAACGCGATCAGATCTGCGAGCGTTATCTCACGAGCCAGAAACCGGTCAGGAAGGTTCGAAAGAGCGTATCTAAGATCAAGCCCAGTATGAACAAAGCTCCGAACATGCGGTTGTGGAAGAAAGCGAAACCCGAAAACCAGATCGGCCAGGCAGTGTAGTCTTCTGGTGGCTCATCAGGGCGAGGCTTACTGAGAATGGTGACTGTCAGGAGGAGACGTTTCCCCGCCAGGAAGACGATGAGCATGACGGGGGTGAAGTAACGAGGTACGAAGATCAAGACAACTATTACGGCATAGATGAGCACCAGGGCTGCGATATTTATATATCGGGCGGCTCTCTCGCCGAACCTCACCGGCATAGTGCCCACCCCTCTCTGCTTGTCGTCGGATAGTTTGTCGATGTGCTTGCTGATGTTAATGCTGGCCACGCTCAAACCAAAGGGGACACCCGCCAGGGCTACGAGCCACGCGTTCTCGGTCCATCCACGAGCAAGGACGATGTACACACCGGCGATCATTATTGGGCCCCATATTAAAAAAATAAACAATTCACCAAGCGCCAGGTATTTGAGCGGCCATGTATAGAGCAGCAGTACCAGCGCACCGAGAGCGAAAAGACCGATGACAGCGGGGGAAAAATCTGTATAAATTAACGCATATACACCCGAAAGGAACGCCAGCCCCCCACTGACAGCGAACCATTGCAGCTGTTGGCGATTGGTCCAGAAACCTTGGACGAGTGGGTGGACACCGTACTCAACACGAAAATAGTTGTCTTTATCCACACCGCGGTTGAAATCGGTGTAGTCGTTGAGCAGGTTGTTTGTGCCGTGAGCGATGAATAAACCGAGCGTGACGATCAACCATGGCAACCAGGTGAAAAAACCATCTCGCCATGCCAGCAGCCCGGCGATGATACACGAATAGAGAGTTACCACGGTCACTGCCGCGCGGGTGGCTATCAACCATTTCGAGACGACATCCAAGCCATCCCATTCTTCTTTCGATTCAATTTTAACCAGTGTCGAAAGGGAAGTCCTCCACATGGGAAAGTTGATTTTCATTGGAATATCTCTTTTCACTTCACAGGGATGTTGTATTAATCCATTTTACACGAATCTGTGGATTCATTACACCGGAGACATTAATGTTTCTCATTATCATCTTAACCAGGTTAACTTACAACAGGTTTCGTGTGAGAAGCTTTCAATAAAAGTTGTGTGTCTATCGATGAGAAGTAATTCGAGGGGATTGCAGAAGGCGATTAACCAGAAAAGGTTACGGCCAGGGAATACTCAAGGAGTCGGTGTAGCCGTGTTTTTCCACCACAAATAAGGATCCGGACGATTTACCATCGCACGTCTGCTCGTCGGTGAAAGTATAGGATGGTGTATCCGTATGCACAGCAACGTCGAAGAGAAAACCGTTCTGGCATATCCGCGCCTCGATCATGTAGCCACGATCATCATCCTCGGTCATGTAAACTGCCGTCCAGGATACGGTTACCGTATCGCCGTTGCGTTTAGCCCAAACTTGTTCGGGTGGTCCGTAGAGCACAGACCAGGGTAACCGGCGGTGCATCACCACCACGCTGAAGATATCACCTTCCACACTGACCAATGAGGCAGAAATCCAGCAGGGCCACTCCTGTATGTCGGGCTTGATAAAAAGCCATGATCCATCGTAGTTACGATTCCAGACCAATGCGTGATAGCCGGTATAGAGATCGCCAGCATGCAGATAGGCAACACCAGGGCCATAGCGGCAATGTGATTGCTGCAGTACGGTAGCGTCGGGGAAATCGAAGGTCGCCGTCGGGCTGATCGTCGGTGTGGGTGTGATCGTCGGGGTTGACGTCACGGTCGGCGTGGGCGTATTCGTCGGCGTATCCGTTGACGTGGGCGTCTGAGTCACCGTCGGTGTATGCGTTGGTGTAAGCGTGATCGTCGGAGTCGGCGTTACTGTTGCGAAAAGAGATGCCAGGGATGTAGAGCTGCACCCGGGAAGGAGAAGACCCACCAGGATGAGTAACAATAGTTTGAGTTCATACCTTTGAGCAACCATTTGATCTAACCACCAATGGATGCATTCTAAGGCACACAGGAGGCATATCGCAATGAAACGGGAGGGCTAGGTCCGCTCTACCCTTGATCGATGATCGCGCATGTCTCAAAATCAAAAACAATGCTGCCAGTTTTATAATTATCCTTCCTGCGGACTTCTCTCTCTCCTGGATCGAGAACGACCCACGGGCTATCGCAAACGTCCCTCATTTAATCGATGTAGGATGTTTTGATTCCGGCCGTAGGTGCAACCTGCGCACTCCACTTCTCTCACATCTCATTTCTTTTCACTAGAGGAGAGTTGTATAATCTCACCCTAACTATGGGATCACAAGAGAAAATTTTGAAAACCGAGTTCTCACTCGAAGACGAATATCCCTACAACCGAACCGGACCGGTGCGCTGGATCATTTCCCACGCGCTGCGCTATCCTCTCCTCCCGCTCGGTCTGCTTCTCGCCGCGGCGGGGAATAATCTCGCTTTTGGCTATGTCCAGATTTTCATCGGACGCGCATTCGATCTGATTACTTCAATCGGCTGGACGCGAGCAGACCTCACGATTGCGACGCTCGCCGTCTTGGGCGCAGCCCTCTCCCAGGGATTCACTGGTTTGATCCGGAACTACGCCGCGGAATTCATGGCGCAAGCCATCGAGCGCGACACCCGGCACGAACTCTACGTCAGCCTGCTGGGAAAGAGTCAAACTTTCCACAGCCGCCAGCGCGTCGGTGACATCATGTCCCGGGCCACGAACGATGTTCGCTCGTTAAACCTGATGTTCAGCCCCGGCATGATGTTGATCACAGATTCATTAATGAATTTGGTTATCCCCATCGTATTGATTGGGCTTATACGTACAGAGCTGTTAATCGCCCCACTCATGTTCACTGTCGCACTTGTCCTAACGCTGCTTGATTACAATCGCCGCCTCAGCCCGGTCAGCCGCGACATTCGCGATCAGTTCGGGACGATGAATGCCGGCTTAGCCGAGGCGATCGCTGGGATCGAGGTTGTCAAGGCGAACGTCCAAGAACACTACGAATGGGACAAATTCACCCATAACGCGCGCCGATTTCGAGATCTTTTTGTCCAGCGCGGCGAAATCCAGGCACGCTACTGGCCCATGTTGGCCTTCGCCGTATTCTGGGCAATTGGCTTCTTCCATGCGCTTACCATCTGGCATGCGGGTCGCATCTCCCTTGGCGAGGTAGTTGCCTTCTTAGGACTTATGGGCGGACTTCGCTTCCCAACCTTTATCTCACTTTTCTCGTTCGACCTGGCCCAGCTTGGGATCGCCGGAGCGCGTCGAATTCTCAAAATGATAAACGCTGAAACCGAATTGGACGAGAATGTCGGCGGTGTCGCCCAAACAATCCAGGGTGAGGTTTCATTTGAAAATGTCAGCTTCGGTTACAACGGGAAGCTGGTATTAAAGGATATTTCCTTCACTGCTAAGCCCGGCGAGACGATCGCTATTGTCGGTCAGACCGGCTCCGGTAAGACCACCCTCACGCACCTGATCAACCGCATCTATGATGTGAATGAGGGGGCAGTTCTTGTCGACGGGATCGATGTACGGGAGTGGAGCATGGAATCGTTGCGCTCCCAGATTTCCACCATTGAACAGGACATCTTCCTTTTCTCAACTAACCTCTCCGACAACATCTCCTTCGGTCGCGATGACGCCACAAAAGAAATGATCGAGACAGCCGCACGTGAAGCTCAGGCAGACGAGTTCATTCGCAGCTTCGCAGATGGCTATGATACCGAGATCGGAGAGCGCGGCGTGACCCTCTCAGGTGGTCAGCGGCAGCGCATCGCCATCGCCCGCGCCTTCCTCACCGACCCGCGCATCCTTATCCTGGACGATAGCACAAGCGCCATCGACAGCGAAACAGAGGATCAGATCCAGCGCGCCATGCGCAGGATCAGTCAGAAGAGGACAACTTTTCTCATCACACATCGACTCAGCCAGATCCGCTGGGCGGATCGCATATTAGTTCTCCGTGGAGGGGAGATCATCGATCAGGGGACTCACACAGAACTATTGGCGCGCTCTCCGGATTACCAGCGCATCTTCGCTCGCGTTCGATCATCCGCCGATAACAGCTCATCCACCGGTTCACCAACGGGCACAACCCCCAAGGCAGGAGAGTAACAGGTTATGGGGTTCATTCTCGACGGACTGGATACTGAATCTTACGACCGTGAGTACAGCGATCGCGACCTGTTGCGGCGGATCATTTCCTATTTCCGCCCATACGGCCGCAAGATGGCTTTGGTCGCTCTCATGCTCACGCTTAACTCAGTGGCTGGGAGCGGCAGACCAATAGTTATCGCCAAGGCGATTGACCTGGTCGCCGAAACAACCACCATCTACCGTATGGCATTCGCCGCGAGCCTGCTTTTGCTGTTCGGCGTGGCCGCATGGGTCACCAATTTCATACGCCAGTGGCTCTCGGCAAGAGTGGTTGGGGATGTAGTCTTACAGCTTCGTTCTGACGCCCTGGACGCCACCAGTCACCACGATATGCCCTTCTTCGACAAGCACCCAACAGGAAAGATCGTAAGCCGGGTGACTTCTGATACACAGGATTTTTCAGACGTTGTGGGATTGGTCATCAACTTGATCAGCCAAGTCTTGATTATCATCATCCTGATCATCTGGCTTTTCAATATTAACGTCGGGCTCACCCTTCTTTTACTGGGAATGTCACCCATTGCGGCTGTTATCGCCTTAAGTTTTAGGCGTGTCGCCCGTCGTGTGACCCAGCATGCCCGCCGGGTAACTGCAAAGATCAATGCCCAGATCCAGGAGTCGATCAGTGGGATCATCGTTGCTAAGAGTTTCCGTAAAGAGCAGACGATCTTCGAGACTTTTGAAGGCAATAACCAACAAGCCTATCAAGTGGGTCTGCGCCGCGGGCTGACTTTGAACACCATCTTTCCCATCATGGGGGTTGCGAATGGTCTGGCGACGGCAATGCTGCTCTTCGCCGCGGGGCTGCGAATTCAAACGGGCAGCATCTCGCCCGGCGAGTGGTACCTCTTCATGCAAGCTGTTGGTTTCTTCTGGTACCCGCTCATGGGGATCGCCTCCTTCTGGAGCCAGTTCCAGGATGGCCTATCCGCCGCCGAGCGGGTGTTCGCTTTGATCGATGCCCAATCAGATGTCGAGCAAATAGCAAACGAGCCAGTCGAGGAGCTCGAGGGTCGCATCGAATTCAGGAATTTGCGTTTCAGCTACTCGGAAAAAGAGATCGTCCTGCCAGACTTTTCTTTGATGATCCATCCTGGCAAAACGCTCGCACTTGTCGGTCATACGGGCGCAGGGAAAAGCAGCATCGCCAAATTAATCACTCGCTTCTACGAATTCCAGGAGGGTGAGCTGCTGATTAACGGTCGTGATATCCGCCGCCTGGATCTTGATGTGTATCGACGGCATTTAGGCTTGGTCCCGCAGGACCCCTTCCTTTTCTCGGGTACTGTTGCCGAGAACATCCGCTACAGCCGGCACGAGGCGACGGAGAAAGACGTGCGCCAAGCTGCCGAGCATATCAGCGCTGGAGAATGGCTCGCCGGTTTACCCAAAGGGCTCGAGACAGACGTAGGTGAACGTGGCGCGAATCTATCGATGGGTCAACGTCAGCTCGTCGCATTGGCGCGAGTACTGCTGAAGGATCCGGCGATCCTTATCCTCGATGAAGCCACAGCCAGTGTCGATCCATTTACAGAAGCACAAATTCAGAGTGCGCTGCAGCAAGTAATGCACGGGCGCACCTCCGTGGTCATCGCCCACCGCTTGTGGACTGTCCAGAATGCAGACCGAATCATCATCATCGATAGGGGCAGGGTCATCGGGGATGGAACACACAAATCATTGATGGCAGAAGGCGGGCATTACGCCGACCTTTACAACACGTACTTCCGCCACCAATCGCTGGAATACATCGAGAGCATGGGGATTTAATGCTGAAAACCTTGCTCGTTGGATGCCTTGTGATTCAATTCTCCCTAGCAGTGAAACAATAATCCTATCAATACGTAGTGAGCCATCGAAATCCTATGAGAATCGTCGCTTCAGCTATCTCCTGCCTCGCGGCTTGATCTCGACCACTCCAGGCTGATCCAATTCGCCGCGAATTTCAATCTCCGCCGCGCCGAAAGCGCGGATCACTTCGGCGTTGGTGAGCAAATGCTGAGTGATTTTCGAGATGCGAAATTCAGAATCCCC
>RCNG010001846.1_pt1 | contig 10591 bp, 15 predicted proteins | sample 2041371 | NCBI WGS metagenome assembly RCNG01 (sample SAMN09708227, study PRJNA481090) | Marine sediment metagenome, whole genome shotgun sequencing project. | biome: marine sediment; feature: ocean; material: sediment; isolation source: Sewage treatment plant 1 marine sediment (STP1) ... | reverse complement strand
CCAGGGATCGCCGTTGTCAAGCAATACGAGGTCGAAGTTGCGGGAGACCCGAAGGGGTTGGAAGCCGTCGTCGAGCACGAGCACGTCGACCCCGAGCTGCAGTGCGCGGTCGCCGCCGCGGATTCGATCGGCGTCGACCACGATCGGCACGCCGGGAAGACGAGAGGCCAGCTCGAGGGGCTCGTCCCCCGCCAACGCGGGTCCTTCCCGGGGATCCGGTCCGACAAGCAGCAGTGGCACGTCGGTGTCACGGCCGTAGCCGCGGGTCAGAACTGCGGGGCGGCGGCCGTGCTGGATGAGGTCACGCACCAGGGCGATGACGGTCGGCGTCTTGCCGGTGCCGCCGAAGGTGAGGTTGCCCACCGAAACCACCGGGACGGGGAAGTGGTGGGTCTTTTTCCATCCCCTCCGGTAGGCGGTGGCGCGGGCGCGCACCGCGGCGGCAAAAAGGGGGGTCAGCGGGAGGGCGAGGTGCCGCAATTTACTCACAGCAGCCCCTCCAAGGTGGAGCAGATACGGGCTGTTGCTCCTCTGTTGCGCTCGACAACCGATCGACCGATCGACCCCATCTGGCGTCGGAGTGCCGGGTCGTTGACCAGCTCGGTAACGGCAGTCGCCATCTCCTCGGCATCAGATACAACCCGTGCGCCACCGTCGGCGATCAGTTCCCGGTAGACCTCTTCGAAGTTGGCGACAAACGGCCCGGTGAGCACCGGAACGCCCCATACCGCCGGTTCGAGCGGATTGTGACCGCCAGTTGGGACCAGCGAGCCACCGATGAAGGCGACCGCCGCATGCCGGTAGGCTCGAGCGAGCTCGCCGATGGTATCGATGAGAAAGACGTCGCATGGCCCGCTGTCGCCCGCGGTCCACCTGCTGCGGCGCAGGGTTTCCAAACCACGCTCGGAGAGCAGCCGGGCGACGCTCTCGCAGCGTTCCGGGTGGCGCGGCGCCAGAATGAGAAACGGCGGCCGGCCCTGTTCCGCGAGGTTCTCCAGGCTCTCCAGGATCAGAGCTTCTTCGCCTTCCATAGTCGATCCAGCGACAAAAACGGGGCGGTTGTTTGCCAGGCAGGAGAGATCTTTCCTCCATTCGAGCGGCCGTTCGTCTCTTTCGAGGTCATATTTGATGTTGCCGCCGACCCGTACGCGGTCTCCGGGGATTCCGAGGGCCTCGAATCGGCGGGCATCACTCTCGTCTCGTGTCAAGACCAGGGTCAAAGGTTCGAGGAGCGGCCGAAGTAGCCTTTGAATCCGCCGATAGCCCTTGTAGGACGCGTCGGACAGGCGGGCGTTGATGATCGCTACTGGGATGCCTCGGACTCCTGCCTGATGGAGCATCTCGGGCCACAGCTCGGTCTCGATCAAGATGAGGGCCCGCGGCTGAACGGTGTTGAAGAACCGTCTGACCGGGCCGACGAGATCGAGAGGGCTGGCCGCCACAGTCACCCGTTCTCCGAGTGTTTGTCTGGCCAGGGCAAGGCCGGTGGCGGTGGTGGCGGTCAACGTCACGGGGAGCCGCTCTCCGTCTTCGGGAAGTTCGCGTAGAATCCGCCGGGCGACCTCGACCTCACCGACCGAGACCGCATGGATCCAGAGACCGCCGGGCGCCACCCGAGGGGCAGAGCGCACGAGTCGTTCCGACCACGGCGGTCTTCGCTTGCCGGCGAAGCGGTCGCGAACCATCAGGAACGGTATCGCCACGGGGACCAACAAGGCCGTCAGAATCCGGTAAACCCACAAGAAGAGTCTCATCACGGCCCAAGGATAGCTGAGTCGTGAGCGTCATCGACCCTTCGTGGCTCTTTGCAGTTCAACATCCAGAAGACCTTGCGGTTTCAAAATTTCTGGCCTTCCGATGCGCGCAGCGCGTCAATTCGGACCGCGGACCGTTTCCCGTCACTGCCCTACCAATGCTGTGGTTCGAAATTGGGAAACGGTTTGTGGTCCGATCAGTCGAGCGTCGCGGTTTCGATTTTCCCCTCAGGCACGATAAACGTGCCGGCCTCACGAGCCAGGGCCTGCTTCAGGTGCTCTTCGTCGGTGATGAGCACCTCCTTGCCGGTGGCCTCGACGAATTCGAGCGCCGAGCGGATCTTCGGCCCCATCGACCCAGGCGGAAACTGGTTCTGGTCGAGCATCTCCTTCGCCCGGGCCACGGGCAGAGTGCGCAGCCACCGTTGATTGGGGCGGCCGAAGTTCTCGGCAACCATCGGAACCTGGGTGAGCACGATGTAGAGCTCGGCTTCGAGGTCCTGGGCGAGGATGGAGGCGACGTAGTCCTTGTCGATGACCGCCTCGACCCCGCGAAAGTAGCCGCCGACGTCCCTGTAGACGGGGATGCCGCCGCCCCCGCCGGCGATGAGCACGGCGCCGCCGGTGACGAGGCTTTTGAGCATTTCGGAGTCGAGAATCTTCTGCGGTCGCGGCGAGGGTACAACCTTGCGCCAGCCTCGGCCCGCGTCCTCGACCATCTCCCAACCCTGCTCCTGCATGAGCACGTTTGCCCGGTAGGCGGTGAAGAAAGGGCCGACCGGTTTGGTCGGGTTGTCAAACGCTGGGTCTTCACGGTCGACGACGACCTCGGTCACGATGCATGCGATCGGCTTGACGAGCTGCTCCTCGTTGAAGCGGTTGCGCAGTTGGTTGGCGAGCATGAATCCCATCGAGCCCTGGGTCTGGGCGACCGCCACGTCCAGGCTCTGCGGCGGGATCTTGGTGATCGCCTCTTCGACCTGGATCATGATGTTGCCGACCTGCGGACCGTTGCCGTGCACGATGGCGAGTTCGTACCCGCGATGAATGATCTCCACCAGCCATCGCGACGCCTTCCAGGTGAGCGTGAACTGCTCCTCCTGGGTTCCGTGATCCTGCGGCCTGAGCAGGGAGTTGCCTCCGAAAGCGATCACCGCTACCGGCTTGCGTCCCACGGCGTCCTTCGAGTCGGTCGTACTCGTTGTTTCTTTCATCACCGCACCCTCCGATCGTCAAAGGACGGATTGTCCTTCCAGGTCATCCTGCTGTCAACCGCCGTTTTGTAGAACGACGATGCGGTCGCACCCACCGGGGTCTCGAATGCGCTGCATGGCGCCGAAACCGAGAGCGTGGACCTCTGGATCGAGCACGTCGGCCTGCCCTTCGGCAAGCTCGAGCAAACACCAGCCGCCTGCACTTACGAGCCGACGGAGGTCGGCGAGCAGCTGACGCACCAGGACGAGGCCGTCCGGTCCGCCGTCGAGGGCGAGAGACGGCTCTCGATGTACCTCCATCGGCAGGTTTTCGAGCCAATCGGTCGGCAGGTAGGGCAGATTGGCGACCACGAGGTCGAAGGGCCCTCGAAGGGCCGTTCCGAGACTGCCGATCAGCCACGATACAGCCGTATAGTGCGTGCGGCCGTTGTTGCGTGCGATAAGGAGCGCCGCAGGGCTCCGGTCGATCCCGACGACCCGCCATCGTGGCCGTTCGGCGGCCAAGGTCACCGCAATACAGCCCGAGCCGGTACCAACGTCGAGCACCCTCGAGGTCTCCGGCAGGGGAAGACCGAGGGTCCTTTCGATCAAGAGTTCTGTCTCCGGCCTTGGAATGAGCACCTGTGGGGAGACGGAGAAATTCCGGTCCCAGAATCGGCATCTGCCGACGAGGTGCTCCGCGGGAACACCCGCAGCGCGCAGTCTGATCCATGAGCGGTAGCGGTTTCCGATGTCCTGTGCCACTTCGGCCTCGGGATGGATCTTCAACCAGGTCTCGCTCTCGCCGAGCGCCGCCGCGAGCAACCAGGATGCTTCGCGAGCTGGATCGGGGATCCCGTTGCGTCTGGGAAGGATGTCAGCACCTTCGCGCGCCAGCCGAGCCACGGTTGTGACGCCGGGAGGGGGCAGGCGCTTTGACCTCACTCCAGCTCCTCCTTGAGGCGTTCAGCCTGAACGTGGGCGAGCAATGGCTCGAGCACCAGCTCGAGGTTGCCCTCGAGCACGTCCTGGAGGCGGTGGATCGTCAAACCGATGCGGTGGTCGGTGATGCGACTCTGAGGGAAGTTGTAGGTTCGGATCTTCTCCGACCGGTCGCCGGACCCGATCTGGCTGCGTCGATTCGCTGCCCTTTCGGCGTTGAGTTCGGCTTCCTCGACCTCTTTTAACCTTGCCTTGAGCACCCGCAAGGCCTTGGCCCGGTTCTGAATCTGAGACTTTTCGTCCTGACAAGAAACGACCAGCCCGGTCGGGAGGTGCGTGATCCGAACCGCCGAGTACGTTGTATTGACGCTCTGGCCGCCCGGCCCCGACGAACAGAAACGGTCGATGCGAAGATCCTTCTCCTCGACCTGAATCTCAACCTCCTCGGCCTCGGGCATCACCGCGATGGTTGCCGCCGAAGTGTGGATGCGCCCCGAGGACTCGGTCGCCGGGACACGCTGCACTCGGTGGACTCCCGACTCAAACTTGAGCTGTGACCAGACCCGGTCCCCTTCGATCATCGCCACCGCTTTGTTGATGCCGCCAAGGCCGGTCTCGGAGGTGTCCGTGATCGACATCTTCCACCCTCGGGCCTCGGCATAACGCCCATACATGCGCAACAGCTCCGAGGCGAACAGGGCCGCCTCCTCGCCGCCGGTCCCGGCTCGGACCTCGAGGATCACGCCGCGGCGGTCATCCGGGTCCTCGGGCAGGAGAAGGACCTGGAGGTCCTTTTCGAGCGTTGCGCGGCGAGTTTCGAGCTCCTGGACCTCGGTATGTGCCATCTCCGACATCTCGGGGTCGTCGGTCTCCTCGAGCACCTCACGCGCCCCCTCGAGATCGCTGTCGATCGCCTGGAGCTCCCTGAAACCCTTCACCACCGGCCGCATCTCGGCGAGCTTCTGAGCGATCTCGCGACTCTGCTTGGGGTCGACGGCGATCTCGGGGTCGATCTGTTGGGCCTTCAGGTCTTCAAATCGGTCGAGGGTCTCTTGCAGGCGTTCGAACATCATCGCCTCCCGGGTTGGTTTCCGGATCGATACGGTCCAGAACAACAAAACCCGCGCGGATCGCATCCGGCGCGGGTCTCCGTGGCCGCCTCATGGACGGCCGAGGTACGCTAACGGCCTTGCTTGCCGTACCGGCGTTCGAACTTCTCGACCATTCCGGCGGTATCGACGAGCTTCTGCTTCCCGGTGTAAAACGGGTGGCAGGCGCTGCAGATCTCGAGCCGCAGCTCCTTCTGGGTCGATCGTGTATTGAACTTGTTCCCGCAGGCGCAACGAACTTCGACGTCGTGATACTCGGGGTGGATTCCACTTTTCATGACACACCTCCACTCGGCAGCTCGGCCGAGGACGTTGGATTCTACACCCAGGTGTGTTGCAACGCAAGGAGCAGTGCCCTTGAACCCGGGTCCGCTGAATTCCTACGGCAGATAATCTTCGCGGACCGGTGAAAATACTTCGACAACCACAGAGTCCTCGAGCACATCTGCGCTGTGCTCGACATCCTCCGCCAGGTTCCAGCTGTCCCCTGGCCTGGCCACCGTGGTCGTGCCTTCGACAACGAACCGGAGACTGCCTGCCACCAGGTAACCGGTCTGTTCGTATGGATGGCGATGTGTCGGGATTGAAGCACCCTTGTCAAGCTTGAACTCGGCAAGCAGTGTTCGGTCGCCGTGCACGAGCGTCCTCATCTTCACGCCTTCGAGCAGCTCCCGGTAGCCTTCGGTGTCCGCCGTGGTGAACATGCGCTTCCCCCTTGCCTGCAGAGCAGTGACCTGCGCCAATATATCAGTTTGAATCAGGCCGAATGTTCGGAAGAGTGTGTCGGATGGTGCGGATGTGGTCCGGCCCGATGCGACAGCAGCCACCGATCAGCCGAGCGCCGTGTTCGAACCATATTCGTGCCGCAGCGCCGAACTCCAGGGGGGTGGAGACGCCAGCCCACCGTTTTTTGACCGGATCGTAGATCTCGCCGGAGTTCGGGTAGACGACCACCTCCTTGTCGGGCACGGCATCGTGCACGCGTCCGATCAACGACTTGATGTGTTGGGGAGCCGTGCAGTTGATGCCGACGGCCATCACGTGGGCACAGGAAGCAAAGAGGCGGGCACACTCCGCAATGTCGGTGCCGTCGTTGATGCACCGCCCGTTTCGGCAGGCGAAGCTCACCCACGCGGGCATGTCGGGCGTGAGCTCGAGCAGGTCTCGAAGGACGATCGCCTCCGAGAAAGAGGGGATCGTCTCGCAGGCCAACAGGTCGGGCCTACAGTCGACGAGGATGTGCCACCGGGGCTCGTGAAAGTTGCGCAGCTCGGTTTCGCCGACCGGATAGTGTCCGCTGTACTCCGAGCCGTCGGCGAGGTAGGCGCCGTAGGGTCCGATGCTTGCTGCGACCAGCGGTTTTTCGGGAGCTTCTGCCGCCGCCTCGCGGGCGAGGTCTACCGAACGCCGGATGAGGCCCTCGGCCTCGTGTGCTGTGAGCCCGAGGGAGCAGAAGCCCTCGATGCTGGCCTGGTAGCTCGCCGTGATGAGGCAATCGGCGCCGGCATCGAGGTAGGCGAGGTGCACCGCACGAATCGCCTCGGGGTCATCCCGCAGGAGTGAAGCCGACCACAGTGGTGTGTCGAGCACATGGCCGCGCTGCTCCAACTCCGTGGCGAGGCCACCGTCGAGGACAAAGACACCTCGGTCCCGCAAGATCCGATCGATCGCGGTGGCCGACTCCGGATCAGGAATCGGGAGTTTCCCCCGAGAGGATCTCTTGCGGCGAACGGCCGTCGACGCTGATGACCGTGAGCTCGTCGGAGGGAATCCAGCGGATGTCCCCTGAGGGGGTCGAGACCGCGACCACCGAGATCACTGTCGAGTCGTCTTCAGCGTCGATGGTGCCGTAAAGCCACTCGACCCGGCCTCCTGAGTAGGCGCCGAGGCCGGCGCCGAGCAGGACGAAACACTCATCCGAATTCCTACGTTTTACGATGGTGGCCAATTGAACCTCCTGCGCTCAGCCGACAGCGACGTCGGTTTCGATTCGTTGCATCCAGATCATGTCGAACGGTTGACCGGACTTGACGCCGACCCGAAGGAAACGACCGCATTCCACGAAACCGTGTCTTTGGTGGAACCGTACGCTGCCGTCGTTGTGTGACGAGATAGTTGTAAACCTCGGTCACGGCCTGCAGGTCGCTCTCCAGCACATCGCGGATCAGGAAGTCCATGGCCCTATCGTACTCGGAGCGTGCATCGGTTTGGTCTTTTTTGGCGACGTTTTCGGGGCAAACGTCTCGCTTCTCCAAGCCGATGATTCGCGCGATCCTACCGAACGAATCCCTGGAGCTTGAGGTCAACGATGATGACAATGCTGAGGGTGGCCTGGAGGGCGATGCAACCCGACGTGAGGACGGGCCAATAGCGCGGCGCCAGCAGTGAGAAGAGCAGCGCGACTGCTGCGATGGCCTTGGTGGCCGGGCGAGCTTCGGTCAGGCAGACAAAACCGACTACCAAAGTGATCGACGCGATGAGGAGGATCAGACCGTAGCCCACTGCACATCTCTTTACTGATGGGGCGCCGAATCCGCGTCTGAGGTCCAACCATTGGTGTCCCGTGTTTCAGGTGCGGTGACCAGCAGCACGTGTGGTCCTGGGCAACTGCTCAGAAAAAGGCCGGCGCCCTTGAGGTACTGCTCGAGATCGGTGTTGGTGAACCGGCTGGTCATGTCGCCGCGAAGTGCCCACAGACGAGCCGCGGCCGCGATGTCGTGGTCGTTCAGCGACGACACAGCCTCGACGAGGTCGAGCGGCAAACTGATCACCCAAGGCATGTCCTGGCTCTCGCCTGCGAGCAGTGAAAACCCGCCGATCAACCTTTCGTAGTTCCCGATACCGAGCAGGGCGGCGAGGTCGGCGAGCTCCATCGGCCCGATCGGCAAGCCGCGAAAGTGATCCAACGTCGCCCAAGGCCGGCGATTCCACAGCAGCTCGTCGGCACAGGATTCGGCGATCGAAAAGATGCCGATCCGGTGGTTCATTGTTTTTCGTAGCGGCACAAGCAGAGGGTTACGTCGTCGTGGCGGACCAGGGCGATGAATCGACCAGGGTTTTTGAACATCTACTGATTGTCGCATGAAGCGGTCGATTGGCCGGGAAAGAATCCGGCTGTCGACTGTCAGGGGTCAGGAAAGCGCACCGAGCGCCCGAAGTGCCTGAGGAACCGAATTGAGATCACGAACTGTGTTGTGCAACGGTCCAGAATGTGTTTCCTCCGAGCTCGGGTTGAACCAGACAGCCGCGATACCGACCGCATTGGCCGCTAGTACATCGCTCTCGAAAGTGTCGCCGACCATGAAGACTGATTGTGCCGGAAGCCTGAGACCTTCCAGGACTGCACCATAGAAAGCCTTGTGGGGTTTGCGAATCCCCAGCTTGCGGAAACAGAAAACCACCTCAAAAAACTCGCCAAGGTCGCAGCGGTCGAGGGCCTTTCGGATGTCATCCTCCTCGCTATCGGCTGCATTCGTGGCCAGTGCGAGGATCGATGTTGGTTGCAAAGACCGAAGGGCTGTGCGAATGCCCGGGACCGGTTCGACGTGCGGCCAGAGGTGCATTGGTCCTTCGAAGTCGGGGAAGTTCTTCATGACCGTATCGCCCCAGTCGAAGAGGATGCATTGAGGCTTCGTACTTCGCATGATTTGTCCCAGGTCGGTTACGAGTACCACGCCGTGCCCGGATCGTCATCGGACATCGAGATCATCTTCTCTAAAGTCATGCCGAGCTTCTCCAGCACTCATATCGAAGGGAGCTTCTCCTTTGACGTCAGGCCGACGATGGTGTCGACGATCATCGCCTTGCCCTACGACCTTCTTTGACTGCTCACGGATTTGCCGATTCCAACGCCGCACCCGATTCCGGTTGCGAAGAAAGCGATCTTGGCCGCCAGGGGCACCTCAGGCCAGAACACAACTGAAAAGACAGCCGCGAAAATGAAGAACATCACTGCAACAGGGACGAAGCTCGCATGTTTTGCCATTGGTCATACCTCTTTTTAATCTGGGACCGGGAGACCATGCTGTTTCAAGAATGTGAGCTTGTCCCAATACCCACGTTGAAAGACGATCTTTTCGTCCTCGATCCGAAAGAACCCGCAGCCCCGCAGACCGAGAGGGTCTCTCCACTCGAGAATAGCCCACTCACCGTCTTGAAAAATGTTCTCGACGATGCAGAGCATCTCTGCTCCAGCGAACTCCGATTCAAACATCTTGCGGATTGCTTGGCGGCCCACAACCGGTTCCTCAGGTACCTGATGGTTCACAGCGTCCGCGGAATAAAGGCTCGCAAGGGCTCCGGTATCTGCTTTGTTGAAGGCCTCGACCCACGCAGCAATGACTTCACGAGGTTCCATATTTGTCTTCACTTCGTTGTGAGTCTATCCGGCGCGTGTCGCGCTTCAAAGTTGAGGCCAAGCGCGATCATGGTTGGGTGAGCATGCTGCGGAGTCGTGCCATGGCTGAGCGCAGGCTGCCTACTTCTTCTGATTCGGGAATGCCCAGGAAGGGGATGCGGAGGCCGGCAACCCTGAACTGATCCTTGAGCACCTCCACGAAGATGCCCGATCCAGGCTGGAGTTGCGATTGGTTCTGGTCCACGAGGCGCGGGGCACGGGAAACGCTGCAGCTGGGGCTTCCTTCGACTCCCAAAACGCAAACGATGACGTAGCCGGCTTCGTGGTATGACGCTGTTTGAGCCGCGGTGCGCTGCGCGATGTCGAGGCAGGAGGCGCGGTATTCAGGCGTGTCGTATTGCTCGACCGTATCGGTTCCAAGGGGACGCGAGAGTCCGAGGTGAACGAGCTCGGGACAAGGCAATTGCATGATGCCCACCCCGGCCTCTTCGAGTATCGCAATGAGTGGGGAGAAGATGCCGGAATGCGTTGCGAGCCCTGCAACCTTGGCGTTCTGATTGAGAAGACAATGGGCCAAGAGCACGATCCTGCGACTGCGGGCATCTGTCATGGTGATTCGAAATTAGTAGCAACGGATTACGGAGTTCTTTTTGGTTGCTTGTCAGATTTCTTTTTTGCTTTTTGCTCCTGTTTACTCTTCTTCTGTTTTTGGCTCTTGTTTTTGTCTTTTTTTCCGCCTTTATCTCCCATTGTGTACATCCCTTCTTTCAGTACGATACATCGTACCAATAATCCTCGACTTCTCGGACAATAAACCTAACGTTAGACCCTGAAAAATATTGGAATGTCAGATTCAAGGACCGACGATCTCATTGAGACCATCGATGACTTCATTCACGAACTCCGGTGAAAGGCGAGTAATTCTGGTACCCAGGCGCAGAGCCGACAGGGTCCTTACTTGCCCCATCTTTACCCAGGATCTCTTTGGAAGACTTGGTTCACCGACCTCAAGGGTCAGCGGAAACCCGGCACGCTGAGGTTGACTCGTTATTGCCATGGCGATCACAGTTCCCGACCTCTCGTTGAAAACATCCTGGCTAATGATCAGTACAGGTCTGCGGCCTGCCTGTTCCTGTCCTTTTACAGGATTGAGATCAGCCCAGAAAACGTCGCCCTTCAGTACTCGGGCCACAACTCAACCTCTGCGCCTAGGCCTTCCTCTGCTATCTGAGATTC
>RCNG010001845.1_pt1 | contig 10591 bp, 10 predicted proteins | sample 2041371 | NCBI WGS metagenome assembly RCNG01 (sample SAMN09708227, study PRJNA481090) | Marine sediment metagenome, whole genome shotgun sequencing project. | biome: marine sediment; feature: ocean; material: sediment; isolation source: Sewage treatment plant 1 marine sediment (STP1) ... | reverse complement strand
CCATTGTTGACAATGAAAAAATCCATATGAAAAGCTATGTGATGCTGATTAAGAGAACAAATGAACCCCTGGGGGCCTCTGTTGATAAAATAATTAAAGAGTCTCTTGCTGAGATCGGAAAGCAAGCTAATGTGACGGTTCAATTTACCAGATAGTTCAAAGACGAGGTGGTAGGGAATTTCCTCCAATAGAGATTTCAATATTAGATTTTTACAAAATTTCAAATATCACAACTTTTCAAAAGCCCCGGTTTCCTCTTTTCAGGCTTGGGGTTGCAAAATCGATTAGGGCGCCAGTAACGGCCTTTACGGCCATCTCACCGGTTTTCAGCCTTCAGGGTTTTTATACATTAGACCAGTAGCCGGTTTTACTCATGTATTCCAACTCGAAACGGACCGCATGTCTACAAAAAGATAACAACCTGTCCACTGAAGTAGTAAACTGAATCTCAACTTTATTCATCTAAGTTCTTCCGATTGTCTAACAGGTTGAAAACTTTCCTAATTTAAAATTTCTTGCCCTGTGGAACGGATCTTGCTTTTAAATGACGAAACATGGAGCCTGAAGTCTATGGGATTCGGGTATAATCTATTCAAATCGCAGGAGGAGAGAACATGCAAAACAACCTGAAAATTAAGTTGGCAGTACTACTGGTGAGTTTGCTTCTGGTGCTTAGCGTTTCATGTCAAAAAAAGACCGTGGCCGTCGAAAATCAATCGAATTCAACAGCGCAGCAAGGCGAGTATGAGACATCCACGGCAGATCAATCCGATGCGGCAGAAAAAACTCTTGATTCATCAGCCGCCATAGGTGATTCCGATATCGTTCTGCAGGAAAACATTTTCTTCGAATTTGACAAGGCGACACTGACACCGGAGGCCAGAGAGACGCTGACAAAAAATGGCCAGTGGTTGAGAACCAACTCCGATGTAACGATAACCATTGAAGGTCATTGTGATGAGAGAGGCACCAACGGCTACAATCTGGCGCTGGGTGACCGGCGGGCTGAAAGTGTAAAAATGTTTCTGGCCGATCTTGGCATAGACCAATCGCGCCTGGCAACCATAAGTTATGGCGAAGAACGACCTTTGGACCGGGGGCATGGTGAAGCCGTCTGGGCCAGTAATCGACGGGCGCATTTTTTGACCAGATAATCTGAGATTCTAGAAAATTGAATAGAAATAAGGGCCGCTGTGAGGTGCGATACCTCACTGCGACCCGTAAGCCTGCGGACTGGAGGCGGCCCCGGCAAGATTCACCTGATTTATAGGTTAATGTTTACGGAGAGCCTAAATCTATTAGAACGGGAATGAACGTTTCAAGACAGAAGATAGATCCAAAGGGAGAGATTATTCCAGTCCAAAATGGAAAGGCATTTTTTCTAATGACACATTGTGGTATCTTTTGTCAAACTAAATTTGCGATTGTTTTTATTGATAAAATCCATCCCGTCAAAAAGCCTATCAGGTCGTTGCGACTTGATGCAGATGAACATCCTGTTGCGGAAATGGTATGGACACCCCTTGAGCATCAAACTGCTCTTTTACGCTACGGGTTATATCCCAATGTACATCCCAATAATTTTCGGTTGCTACCCACGGCCGTACAACAAAATTAACCGAAGAATCGGCTAATTCGTGAACTTTAACGACCGGTGCAGGGTCTTTTAAGATTGCTTCGTGATTTGCCAAAATTTCTTCCAGGATTTTTTGGGCCTTCGCAATATCATCACTGTAGCCAATTCCAAATACCATATCCACGCGACGTTTGCTAGTACCGGTAATATTGGTAATGATATCTCCCCAAATCATATTGTTCGGTATGACGATTTTTTGATTATCCGGTTTTCTTAAGGTTGTTGATACAATCGTCATGGCATCTACGGTTCCAAAAGCACCGGCCACATCGACTAAATCACCAACATCATAGGGTCGGTAAACCAGGATCATAATACCGGCTGCGAAATTGCTTAAAGTTCCCTGCAGTGCAAACCCCATGATAAAGCCGGCAGCCCCAATAGCCGCCAGAAGCGGTCCAACGTTAACTTCCAACATTGATAGGGCCACGACAAAACCGATCAAAATAATGGCTTTGCGACTTATATTGACAATAAAATCCTTTAAAAGTGCAGAGACACTTTTAAATTTCGCAACCGCTTTACTAACCGCTTTACCGATTAAATTTGATACTACCCAGGAAACCAGGATGATGATCAAAAAGAAAATGATATTTATAGCCCATCGGATGCCGCCTTCAGATGACATTAACCAGCCCGTAATCACCGTCCAGGCTGCACCGGCATCGCGAACATCTACCTTAACGCCGGATATGGCTGTGATATATGCTTCGTAATCCTCGATTGTACCGCCCTTTGATTTGAATTCTTCGATAACCACCTTCAAGTGGTCGGCCAAAACCGTCTGGTGCTCTTTGAGCTTGGTTACTGATTCGAGCAATTGGGTTTTCGCATCACCTTCGGCCGCCAAAGCCTTGATTTGCACCTCACTGACTTGCCCGACATGCTTTTTTAATACATGTAGCCATCCATTGGCTTCCACCGCTAAATCATCCTTGGTCAACGGCTGAAGGCGATACTCCAGTTCTTCTATCGATATGTCTGGATTTTTAGTTGTTACAGGCGCTGGTTGAGACTTTTTATCCTCCTGGGCCAATAGCCCTGATATAGGTATCAGAATGATTGCCAAAATAACGACAATCCCATTAAAAACTTTCCGATCTCTTAAAAATTGCAGCGCCACCATTTTATCTCCTCTCTAAAACCAGCGAAATTTATATTTCCAATAAGTTAATACCTGAATTGTACACCAAAATTCAGGTATTAGTGATAACTGTTTCTACATTTTCAGAAACTATAATCATCAAAATTTAGAAGTCAAAGTAATTCGGGTCAATCTCTAGACAGGCCTGACCCCGCGGTATGCTCTGATTAGAGTTTCGGCCGGCGTTAAAATGAACAAGTTGCCGGCAAGAACGATGACAACCCCTAGGCCGGCATGGGTGGTCCAAAGGAAATCTTCGAAAATTGTTGAAAGGAGTAAAGCGATAATCGGCATCAAAAGGGTGACATAAGCCGCATATTCAGCACCGATGCGGCCGATCAGCAGCATGTAACAGCCGAAGGCCACCACCGAGCCGAATATAGTCAAATATAGCATCGGCGCCAGATAGCCGATAGACCAATCCATGACAAGCTCGCCGCCGCCCCCGAAATGTATGGCCAGGGTCAGCAGGCCGCCGTAAGCCATGCCATAAACGTTGGCCTGGGTGACGGGGACACCGCTTGCGGCGTTGCGTGCGCCCACCACGTTACCCACCGAGGCCAGATAAGCCCCGATAAGTGCCATGCCCAATCCGATCAAGCTTCGAGTAGCGGCAAGGGCCGAGAGATCATGCCAGAACACGATACAGATACCGCACAGGCCCAGTATCCCGCCCCAGAATGCCCGCCAGGCGATGGGCTGGCCCATGAACAATTTCAAGTTCAGGATATTCCACATCATGATGGTGGAGAAGACTACTGCCACCAATCCGCTGGTCAAATAAGAAGTGGCCAGATAGCTCATGCAGTAACCCAAACCGAATAGAGTAAATCCCTGGATGGCCATAAAAAATTGATCCCGCCGGCTAAATATCATCCTCTTGTTTCGCAACAGGCAGTAGACGCACAGGATCAAGGAAGCCAGGCAGAAACGATAGCCGACCGAGAGGATCGGGGGCACCTGGGTCAACTGCAGTTTGATGCCCAGCCAGGTCGACCCCCAGATCAGGGCGGCCGAGACGTACAGGATGAAGTTGATCATGATATCAGTTTGACCCCTTTCTTTTCCCTATGAAATGGTAAATTAAGCGCAGCACCGACAGCAGCCTTCTACAACCAGAACTCGGGGTATCTACGGTTTTTGGGGATGTTATTTACTAACAGGGCGACAATAAGCATTGCGATGGGTCCGACTCCTCCTGGGATGAGCGCGTACATATATCCAAGATTGTGGATTTTTTGACTGCCAATGACGGCAATTAAAGCCGTAGCGCCGCCCGGAGGATGAAGTGTTTTTGTGGCATGCATAACTGCTATGGAAGTGGCTACCGCAATTGGTGCAGCCAGCATTAAATGGGCGGGAAGTAGTTTATAGGCGGTGACGCCGATAACGGCTGAGATTAGATGGCCCCCGATTAGGTTTCTCGGTTGCGCCAGCGGGCTTCGAACGGCTCCGTAAATTAACACCGCCGAAGCACCAAAGGAGCCGATGATCATCACAAGATCGGTTTTATCAACGATCGCATAGTTTAAATAAGCCACGACTAGGATACCTGTGAATGATCCGATCCACGACCAAAAAATTTCAGATAAACCGACAGCGGGGGGGCTTTTGGTAGTCCCTTTCATTTTGCTGAAATAATCCATTCAAATTTCCTTTTACCCGTAGTAAATATACTTCCTGAATCTTGCCTTGCATACGAAAGCCTCCGGATCGTGCAAAATCCAGGTTGATAGTTGCATTTACAGGACGCACGCAGTCTGGAATATATCAGCTCTTGCAACAATTCCCACCAGATGACTATTCTTATCGAGTACCGGCACTCGATTAATATTTTTTTCTGCGAAAATGGAAGCTATCTCAAATACAGGGGTGTCTTCAAAGACCGTGTGGGCCGGAGACGTCATTATGTCTTTGGCGTAACCGGTGCGCATGGAAATGGCAACGCACCCTTGGCTGGTCAGGCACTGGGCAATAACATTCATGATAGAAGGCCTCCTTTTTTCTCCCATATGAAATAGAAAATCTTTCTCGGAAATAACCCCAACAACCGTTTCCCGGTCGTCTATGACAGGAATCCCCGATATGCCATGATCCGCCATTTTTGCTGCGGTTTCTTTTAGCGAGGTAGTCGCGGTTACGAATATCACCTTTACCGTCATGACATCTTTGGCCAGCAGGGATTTCGCAATCCGTTCTACCGCGTGACGGTAGGCATAACTAAATATCTCCTTAAAATCGCCGGGCGTGATGTCAAGATATCCGGGGATGGATTTCATCGCATCCAATATATCTTCATCTGACATATTCACAGGGCATGAACCAAAAGCGGTGTTGAGAACTTCTTTTTTCAATGGTTTACATCCTTTCGTGCCATATTCTTCTGGACATAATTAGGCGCTCGACACATTAATAATGAACAATTGCCCTTTATAGCCTTTGTACACCAAAATGTGTTTTTTACCTTTGACTTATGTCAACGCATCCAACTTTTTGCCAAAAAATAGATCATTCCAGCTTTTGAAAATTACATTTGGGACATAACCCTAACTCGCCGGCCTATTGGTCAGATACACTCCCGATGAAACTAAAAGCGTACCGATCAATAAGGATATGGTTACCGGCTCCTCCAAAAATAAAAATGCCAGCAGAATCGCGCTGATCGGCACGAAATTGATAAACAAACCCGCCCGGGTCGGTCCAATTTCCCGGATTCCCTGGTAGTACCACAGAAATCCCAGCACGGTTCCGAAAAAACCCAGATAAAAAATATTGGCCCATTCCAAAAGTGAGTAATGCAAAAAGCTGAAACCGCCTTCTAAAAACGCAGGCACTGCAAGAAAGAAGGTTCCCGCAATCGAACTGTAGGCAACCGAACGCAATGGCGACAGGTTTTCCATGACGGCCTTACCGATCAACGAAAACGCCACCCAGCTGGCCACACATCCAAATATGTATAATTCTCCCAACCCCAAACCGCTTTGAAGAACTTCGAAAACCTTGCCACGGGAAATAACGATGATGGCTCCCCCCACAGAGATAATTATACCGATAACTTTTACGAGATTCAGATGTTCCTTGAAGAAGTAAGCCGAAAACAAGGCAATAAAAATAGGGTTATTGGCGATAATCACCGAAGCCCGTCCGGCTTCAATCATCTTAAGGCCTTTCAGGAAAAAGAAATTGTACAGCAAGGCACCGGTCAGACCGAGAAAGAGTACCGGAATAATCTGACTTTTTTCAGGCCAGGTCAGCCTACCCTCGACTCTCCTCAATAAAAAGACCAGAAATACGGACGCAATAGCAAACCTGAAAAAGGCCGCCGAAAAGGGGCCGACCGTTTGCGCCAGACTGCGACCGGCTACAAAGGTGCCGCCCCAGAAAATAGCCATCAATAATAATTTGAGATAAGTGATCATAATGGACCCGACTGAGTTTTAAGGGGATGAGGGTAAAACAACCTGGCGCTGCCGGATTTGCGGATTTGTTCATTACGGAGAGGAACCGCCGGAGGAGTGTCCGTATTGCTTTTTCCCCGAATCGGCATTCAAAAAAGTGTAACTAATAACGACAAGGTCACGTTGACGTTATTCGGCTTTGCGTTTGGGGCTGCTGCGCAACAGCCAGCCAATAACAATACCGATCAAAAGCACCAGAAAAATCAGCACCGAGCGGGAAATAAAAAAAGTCCAGAAGAGAAAGCTGATGTTTATGACCGCAATATTTTGAAGGATGAAAAGGATGGTCAGCGCCGCCAGTACAAGGCTGATGAATTGCTTGTAATTTAATTTTTTCATTTTTTAACCACGCGATAAATAATCAATAGCAGCACGGCACCGCCGACGGCGATTACCAGGCTGCGGATATCAAAACCGGTCACACTACCAAACCCGAGAGCAGAGGCAATCAATCCCCCGACAAACGCACCGGCAATACCAAGGATAATCGTGATAATAAAACCACCCGGGTCTTTGCCGGGCATAATTAATTTAGCGATCACTCCAACAACAAGACCTAAAATTATCCAGACTAAAATTCCCATTTTGACCTCCTTGCATATTGTAATTGATAGCGAAAAATTTTTAGAACAGACTATAATCCATTCGACTTGTCGATTCAAGTCGAATCGTTTTTAAATATTTTATCACCCAATATCAATCGATTTATGTTATTATGTGAATACCTGGATCGACATTCTGATTGTGAATGATGGATCCAGTATTTTTTTATTTGCATGCAAAATTCAGGTAGGAATTCGTTGATGAATAAAGAATATTCGATTGAAGTTCATAAAGATCTCGAAAAAGAGTTTAAACAGCTGGCCCTGCACCGGCCGATGCGTATTGAGCGCTATGAAATCGGCACGGAGTTAGCCTATGATATAACCGCAGTTGGCAGCACCCTCAAGGCAAAAGTCCACCTGATAATCCGAAAATTTGTGGGCGGTGGTTTCGCCGGTCAGGTCTATCAGGTCGAAATAACGGGTATTGAATCCGAGACCGGCCCCATCGACAACCTCGAAGTCGGAGGGGTGTACGCCATAAAGATCCTGATTCCTCCCAGCGCTTTTTCCCTGCTGTTTCGCAACGTGCTTTACTGGGTCGGTTTTCAGGGACCGTTTCAGCTGCAGGTAAACCCTTCCGCCGCGCGAGCCGGTGCCTTGTGGCAGAAATTCATCCGCAGGGGAGCCAAGATCCAGTTTGGCACCGAGAGCGTTGTTGTGGACATTTATGCAACATTTGTCGATAACAGTCTGGGCAGTTGCGGGGAATTGAGCGAATGGGTAGAGGGCCGCACCTGGCGCCTGGAAGTGGATGACAACCTGGATGTCCTCAAACGCTGGATCAAAGGTGAAAAAGCAGACTCTCAGAAACTAGGATCGCCGGAATACAGGGCCAAACTGGAATTTATGCGCCAATTTGTCGAGCTCTTGCATCAGATGGGCGCCCATGAATTTGCCAGACAGTATGAGTGGTCGACCTGGAAAAGTCAACCGAACTGTCTAAAGCGCAGTGGTACAGAAGACTCTCCTTCCAAAGGCTTGACCGCCGTAGATTTTCGCGCCGGACTTGCCCTTTTGCCCTTTTTACCCATGAGCCCGGGAGATTTCAAGCTGATTGCCACCGGTCTTCTGCGCGGCAGCCTGGTACAGTTTGATCGCGGCAACATCAAAAAACTGAGACAGTTTATCGGGGACCATAAAGAAAATTTCGCCGGCATGGAGCGGGGGCTGGAAGAACTGGAAGGCGCCGAGCAGATTTATCGAAATTCCGTACCGGATATCACCCACAACCATATTCGACTGCTTTACAGTCCGACATTGTGGTCAACCATGCTCAAAAGCGCAATTACCGGCTGGCGCGTCAGAAATCTCATCAACCGCCAGTGCCGCGATCGATTGCAAAAAAATACCGTTCTGACATTGCTGTTTTTCCTGCTCGGTCTGATTCCTTTGATTGGCCGTTTTTTCAGGCGTATCTGGGGACAGCCTTTTTGGCGGGCCCATTACCGGATGATCCTGACCAGTGCTGACTATCTGCGCCGGGCCGTCCGGGCCAAATTTATCGAAAAAATAATCAACTGGCATCGCGCCGGCCGACTGGATGATAATCGTGCCCTGAGTGTTTCAAAACAAATCCGGCACTGCATCTATCATTGGCCCCTGTCCCTGCTTCCGGTTGGGATTCATAAGATATTAACAGACTGGCCATATACCAAAGAGCGCCTTGATTATTATCTGTTACGACCGGTCCGCTTGTATTTCAATAACGATCTGCGTGAGCAGTGGCTCCGTGACATGGTAACGGAGGGCAAGCAGAAGCATCTCCTCAGCAATGAAGATGCCGGGGTGATCCTGGCGCAAATTGATGAACCGTATATCCAAAAATATTTAAAAAGCCTGGCGGTACACGTGTGCACGCTACCGGTGACCCAAGTTGTCTCTTTAATTGTAGCAATTATTTATGTTGTCACCCACCCTGAGTTGCCCCGCGCCCAGGCTTACGGCATCGGGCTGGGGATCATCGCGCTGTTTCAGGTGGTGCCGATCTCACCCGGCTCATTGGTTCGCGGATTATACGTTTTATATCTGGTCGTCAGGGAAAGAAATTTCAAGGACTATAACATCGCGGTGTTTCTGGGGTTCTTTAAATACATCGGGTATCTGGCCTTTCCGATCCAAATGACCTATCGCTATCCGGCTCTGGCCAGGTTTATGGCCGGACACTGGTCCACCGAAGCCGTTCATGTCGTTCCTGTTTTCGGGGAAAGAGGAGCGTTGCTGGAGCACAAAGTATTCAATCTGTTTTATAATTGGCCCCTGACGATTCGACGCCGGATGCGAAAGCGAAGCGAAATGCGGGCGGACATGCGGCCCCGTTACTGGCATGTCGTCCTGTGTGCCGTTGCCGGGACAGGCATCTTTGTAAGCGCCGATTGGCTGTATATGGATCAGTTTGGTGCACTGCCGGGTTTAAAGGTCATCTGGGGTTTTGCCGTAATTGTGCCGCTGCTGATCGGGACAGTTGTCACCCTGGGCGCCGGGGGTGCCGCGCTCTGGAAGCGCATTGCCGGGGCCGCACTATGCGCGGTAGCCGTCGGGGTATTCAGCGCGATTGTTTCCGGGCTGTTCGGCACCAGCACCCCCGTCGGGGCATCCACCATAGCCATTATTGGTATATGGCGGGCCTTTGTTTTTACAATGATATCCGTGCTGGGCGTGTTGTTGACCGAGATTAAAATATGATGAATTCGTTTTTTTGAATTCATCATAATTCATTGTTTTTCATTGTTTTTGTTTTTTTTCAGGGCCTCGATGATCTGGGGCAAATAGATATCCGCTTTGCTGGATTCAAAGCGGGTGGACGCCGCGCCGCGATGCCCTCCTCCGCCGAAATCGGCAAGCAACAAGCCGGCATTCACATTACAGCGACGATTAAAAATGCTGTGCCCGATGTTGACGGCTACCATCTCTTTGTTCTTCGTTTCATAGCGGATTCTCATATTGACAACCGATTCGGGAAATAATGAATACACCAGGAAGCGATTGCCGGCCGGAATGTTTTCCAAATTGCGGAAATCTGTAATGGAGACGTGTTTGTCAAGACGGGTATTCTTTTTTAAATAGATTGTATATTTTTCATTTTGCTCCCTCACCTGGCGGCAGCGCCCTTTTACTTCGGGGTCATCAAGGACCTGTTGCAGGTCATGTTTGCGGAGAAGATCAATCAGTTTATTCCAATAGGATTCATCGGGTTCACCGCCGTTTACCACAGTCATGGAAAGCATAACATAACCATGCGCTTCGGGGCGTAGAACTTCTTCCAATGAAAGATCAGCCGCATCAATTTTGTCGGTGGCAGTAGCAAGTTCACTGTAATCGCGCTTGAACCTGTCTTTGTAATGGTCAAAAATAATTCCGGCCGCCGACGGTGCAATTTTGAAAATGCCTTTAAAGGATTGGTATATCCGGTTGGTATAATGATGGTCAAACCAGAATGAACATCTGTCGTCATAGGGCAGGTTGGCAATGATATCACCTTTGCGAATCTCAACCAGTCCCCGCTGGACGGCATTGGGCTCCACCCACTTCACCGGCTGCCTGATATCCAGGGCTTCGTGCAGCAGGACGGCGCAAACAATCCCGTCAAAATCCGGTCTGGTTACAATCCGCATATAATGTTCCCATTAATAGGCAAAAATCAAAATTTTGTGACTTTCACCAATTGATCTAATCTTAAAGTACTATCAGAGTATAAAATCCGAAGAAATATGGAAATATAACTTATATTTTAGAAAAAACCATTGATGTT
>RCNG010001843.1_pt1 | contig 10602 bp, 8 predicted proteins | sample 2041371 | NCBI WGS metagenome assembly RCNG01 (sample SAMN09708227, study PRJNA481090) | Marine sediment metagenome, whole genome shotgun sequencing project. | biome: marine sediment; feature: ocean; material: sediment; isolation source: Sewage treatment plant 1 marine sediment (STP1) ... | reverse complement strand
GAGATTGCTGCAGTCGTGAAAACTGTGAAAGTGTATTTGTTACAGAGTTTAGTCGGCTAGTCGCGAAATGCACCACTTGGTGCAATACGCTGCATTTTGCGATAGAGGGTCGATAGGTCGATCCCGAGCACCCGGGCGGCAGCGGTTCGATTGCCGTTGACCGCCCGCAATACCTGTTCGATGTGACGCTGTTCCAGCTCGTCGAGCGACATGGTCACATCGGTCGTCGGCGCAGCGGTGTTGTCGGCATGGAGCCGCAGGTCGGCTTCGGTGATGAGCTCTTCTGGGGCGAGGGCGATGGCGGCCTGGAGGACGTTTTCGAGCTCGCGGACGTTGCCGGGAAACGGAAATGACATGAGAGCGGCAAGGGCGTTGTGTGAGAGTTTGAGATTCTGTCGGCCGAACCGTTCGCCATAGAACTCGAGGAAGTGGCGCACTAGAAGCGGGATATCCGTACGGCGATCACGCAACGGCGCCACCTTGACCACGACAACACGGAGTCGGTAGTAGAGATCCTGGCGAAACTCGCCGTCGGCAACCATTGCCTCCAGGTCGCGGTTGGTCGCGGTGATGAGATGGACATCGACGGGAATCCGCTCTCGGCCGCCGAGGCGCTCGAACTCCCGCTCCTGAACGACCCGGAGCAGCTTTGCCTGGAGCGACAGGGTCAGGTCGCCGACCTCGTCGAGGAAGAGGATCCCGCCATCGGCGAGCTCGATCTTGCCGAGCCGACGCTGGACCCCGGTGGCCACGCCTTCCTCGATGCCGAAGAGTTCGGCCTCGAGCAGACTCTCGGGAAGGGCGGCGCAGTTGAGCGGGACGAAGGGCCCGTCGGCTCGTTCAGAGAAGGAGTGCAGCAGGCGGGCCACCCTGTCCTTGCCGACCCCTGACTCTCCCCTGAGCATCACGTTAACCCCGGTCGGAGCGGCGCGGCGGACGATCTCGAGCATCTCCCGAACCGGCTCTGATTCACCGACGAATCCCTCGCGGCGCGCAACGTCACGAAGTTCGCGGTTCTCATCGGCGAGGCGTTGGCGATCGCGCTCGATGGCGGCCACTCGGCGGGACGTGGCGACCGCTGTCGCGACCATGCTGCTCAGGGACAGGAGAAAACGAGCATCGCTGTCCGAGAAGGGAATCAGGCCAGCCCGTGTCTCCTTGTCCCCCAGAACAACCAGGCCGAGGAATTTGCGACCGGCGCGCAGGGGAGCTGCCAGGAGCTCGAACGGGGCTTCCTCCTGATCGCGTTGGGCGCGAACAAAGCGGCCCGCGGCGAGCTCCTCGAGCAGATCCGGTGGGAAGAGCGAACGAATCGCCTCGAAACTCGACGGCAGGCCGACGGCTCGGACCACCGCTTCCTGACCCCCCGGGTGCAGGGTTGCCACAAAACCCGAGCCGGCGTCGAGGGTACCGACGGAGCGTTGCAGGAGCTCATCGACGAGCTCTTCCTCGGGGCGAACGCGGCCGATGGTGAGCGACATGTCGACCAGCGTTTCAAGCTGAAGCTCGCGCCAGTTTCGGTCAAAAGTGCTCATTCGACTCTAGTGTACCCCGCCACAATCGGGGTGAAGTATCGAGAGTGCCGAGGCGCGCTCCTGCGGGTGTTTCGCGAATGAGGCGTACCGCATCATACGTTGATTTCGCGAAGCACCCGCAGGAGGGATGCATCGGTGATCGAATACCGCCTCCAATTGTGGCGGGGTGCACTCATGTACCCCGCCGCCATCGGAGTGACGCTCGGTGGGGATCAGTCGCCGATGGCCTGCAGGAGGCTTTCGGGGGCGACCGGTTTTTCGAAAACCCGACCGAAACCGTGCTCGAGGGCCAAGGCCTCGATGGTGGCCGAGAGCTCGCCCGAGAGGAGGATCAGGCGAGCTTCGGGGTTGATCTCCCGCAACATGGCGCCGAGGGTCAGACCGTTTACCCCGGCGAGCCGATAATCGAGAACGCAGACATCGAAGCTGTCCGGCTGGGTCGCCACCATCGCCTCTTCCGCCGAGGAGCAGGTTGTGACCTCTGCGCTACACCGCAGTTCGAGCCAGTCGGTCATGGCTTCAAGAAGGGCCAGGTCGTCATCCACTATCAACACGCGTGGACTGGATGTTCCGGGCCGATCCTCAGTCTTCGACATCTCCGCCTCCGTCCACCTGGTACGCAAGTGAGATGCCAACTCTGAGGTCGAAACTCAGAGCCCGACGCGCGACCTTCGTGTCCCACTTCGAGAAGAGGTGTTCCTCAATGAAGCAGATGTCCAGCCTCCCCGGGTCGGCAATCTCGGGTAAGATGCCGCCGCGGAGAAGGAGGACCGACGACTGTGAGTATGAGATTACGGATGCCGATGAAAGTGATGTTCGGGTTCCTCATCCTGCTCTCATCGGTGGTGACGGCTTCTGGGGTCCTCGCCGACGAGCCCAAGGCGGTCGTGGTCATCACGGTTGATGCGCTGAGGGCGGATCGTCTCTCGAGCTACGGATACACTCGTCTGACCTCGCCCGCCATCGACCGGCTCCTGGGAGAGGGCGTTCGCTTCGACTCGGCGCGAACCAACGAGCCTCTCACCAGCCCGTCCATGTGTTCCATGATCACCGGTTTGGAACCGCAGGCGCATGCCGCCACCCGCAACGGACTCCGGATGCGGGAAGGACTCGATTCGCTGACCAAGGTGCTCTCCGCACATGGCTGGCAAACGGCCGGCTTTGTCAGCAATTGGACGCTGAAGGACAATCTCACGCGCCTCGGCGAACACTTCGACCACTATGGTGAGGTCTTCACCCGGCGGAGATGGTTCGGCCTGCTCAACAGCGAAGCGACCGGCGAGGATGTCACCGATGAAGCCCTCGAGTGGGTCAACGGTCATGCAGGCTCGGATTCCGTCGATCCCTTCTTTCTGTGGGTCCACTACGTCGAACCCCATGCGCCGTACCGTTTCCACTCCGAGTATGCCGAACGCCTCGGGATCACCAACAAGGACCCCAAACGGAGCGATCGCTACGACACCGAGGTGGCGGCCGTCGATCGGGCCGTCGAGCGCCTGCTCGATGGCATCGAGAACCACATTGCACGCGACCGGATGATCGTCGTCTTCACCGCCGATCACGGTGAGAGCCTCGGCGAGCACGACTACTGGGGCCACGGTCGGTATCTCTACGAGCCATCGCTGCGTGTTCCCCTGGGAATGGTCTGGAAAGGAACCGTCGAACAGAGGGTGATCGACCGACAGGCAACCATCCTCGACATCGCCCCGACCATCCTCGAGCTTCTCGGTTTGGATGTTCCTTCCACCTTCGCAGGACTCAGTTGGGCGGCGGCGGCGAGAGGGGGCGACCTGCCGTCGGAACGGGCCATCTGCTACCAGGCCCACAAGGGTGCGGTGCACGGCGAGCACGACGATGAGCGAAAACGATCCAAGGGCCTGCTGTCGGTGGGGGTCGTGTTCGAAGACCGCAAAGAGATCCTCCGGGTCAAGAAAAACAATCACATGCTCTTCGACCTCGCCACCGACCCGGGCGAGCTCGCCAGCGAGGTTGCCGAGATTGGGCCACCGAGCGACCCGTTGCTCGAATGCCTCGGTTCGATCTCCGAAGGGCTCGGCGCCCTCGATCGTCTCAGTTCGAAGAAGCTCGATGAAGAGACCGTGGAGCAGTTGAGGGCGCTGGGCTATATCGAGTAGGCGGCCCGCGGCGCGATCCCGACATGGTCACCTCGTCGCGGTTGCCCGTGATTGCCCCCCTTGACAATGTTCGGCGTGACTTTCCACCCATCCGTTTCTTCGCGAGGGGCCAAACATTGATCAAGGACGGCACGTCCGTTCGAGGCCAGAATCGCTGACCCTCAACAGTACGCGGGACGGGTGCCTGGCATCCGACATCGTGTGAGGGGGTTAGCGCTCCCTCCGGTCGCTAGTGAGAAGGTGAGCGCTCGCGTTGCTCGCTGTGAGGAGTTGAGGTAAGTTTCCAACCCTCTAACCTCCTACCGTCTACCGTCTAACTCTCAATCCAGCGTCGACAACCCTACGAAGGTTCCACCGTTCCGTCGGCAGAGGATCCGCATCAGTGTCGCGAATTTGATCCCCGTGGAGTCGGGGGCGCCCGCGACCGAGAAAACGGTGGGAAAACCGATGGCGTGGATCCGCACCGGGCGTTCGCCGCCGGCATTGGGAGCGTTGATCCGATCGACCGAGTGGACCACCTGGTCGATGGACCCTCCCGAGAACTCGTCGCCGAAGACATAGAGGCTGATCCGGTGGTTGCCGCGGCCAAAGGTCCGGATCGCGGCGGTGATCCCCTCCACCGGGCTCGAGTTTGAAAACGCGTTCCAGCTCGCCAGGCGCTCCTTGACGGCGCGTCGGCGACCGGGCGTGTCCGGGATCCACTTGCCGGCGTAGTGCGAATACATGTACTGGCCCATGTCATTCATGACCTGGAGACCCTTGACCTTGGGATAGGCATCGAGGACCTCCGACATCTTCCGCACCACCGTCGGCCAAGCGTAGTTCATCATGCTGCCAGAGGTGTCGATGATGAAGATGACATACTCGCTGTCCACCGGAATCCCGCCGACAATGGTCTCCTCCGGTGGCCTTCGGGCCTGACGCTCCTGCAGACGGCGCATCTCGTCGGTGAGTTCCTGTTGAGCTGCGACGAGTCGGCCTTCGACGATCCCCGACACCTCCGAGAGCTGCCGGCTGGCGGCGAACTCACCCCGGATCTCCTCGAGATCGCCCCGGAGACGGGCCACACCCGCCTTTTCCTCTGAGATCTGTTCGGTGCGGGTTCTCAGCTCGCGTTCGAGGATGAGGGTCTCACCGCGGATCTCGTGGACCTCGGCCGAGAGCCGCGCCACAAGGCCGTCGAGATCCTCGCGCGCGGTCTCGATGGCCCTGGGCTCACCGATCTTGGTGAGCACGAGCAGCAGGACGATGGCCCCGAAACCGCAGCAGATGGCGTCGAGGAACGACAGGCTGAAGACCGAGAGTTCTTCTCGGCGTTTCATGGCCAGTCCTCGGAAAGCGACATGAACGAGCCTCGGTGGGCCATGGCCAGCTGCCAATAGGCGCTGGCTGCCTGGGGGTCGCCTTCCATGGGGAAGAGTACGACGTTGATGGGGATCGAACGGGGCAGGTTCTTGATGGCCCGGGCGAAGAGCCTCGCTCGCTGGGTGGCGCTCACAGTGCCGCGCTTCGGTGCGCCGGCCCCCATGGTCGGTAGGCCATCCACAAGGAGGATCACGTTGTCGGGCCGGGGGCTGAGACCGGTGATGACGGTCATGGCGTGGTAGAGGTTGGTTCCACCATCGGGAACGACCTGACGAAGGGCCGAGACGGCTCGGTTGAGCGTGGCCCGATCGCCGCCATCGAGCCACTCGCCGGCGGTGTCGGGGAGAACCGCCTGAGGCCGCTCCGCGAAGGAGTAGATCTGAAACCTGCTCGTTCGCGGGATCTGGGTCGTCAGCCAATCGACGGTGGCCACCGCTTGGCGCCACTTGCCGGCGCGGATCTTCTCGGTGTCGGGGAGGTTTCGCCGGCGGATGATGTTGACGATCGTGTCGTCCAACATGCTCGCCGAGGCGTCGACGATGAAGAGGATCCGATCGCCGCCGACCTTGAGGCCGGTGAGGTACTGTCGATCGCCGTCGCCCACGTGCGCTCGCAGGTTCCTGCCCGGGGTCTCGTCGCTTGGAGTCGCCGCGGACAGCCGTTTGGCATCCTCTTCGAGGGATCTGACATCGGCCTTGAGGCGGTTGACATGCTCACGCCGGGCAATGGTGGAGGCGTCAAAGGTGGCGAGCTCGAGCTGGATTTCCTCGAGATTCTCGATCAATCGCCGGGCAAGACCACTCGCTCGGACCCGCTCGTCCTCGGTCTCCCGGACCGAGTTTCGCAATTCCACCATGCGGGCGTTCTCGTCGAGCACCTCGATCTCGAGCAGGTCGACCTCCGAGCGGAGGGTCTCGGTCAACTCGTCGGTGCGCTGTTGCACGGAGGCGTTGATCACCATGTAGAGCAGGACAACGGCACCGAGCCCGCAGGTCATGGCGTCGAGGAACGACAGACCGATGGGGTTGGTCCGCCGCCGAGGCATCAGTTCTCCACCCTGAGGGCCACCACCTCCACGCCCGGTGCGCCGAGACGCAACCGGTCGCCGGTATTGAGGGTGGATTCTGAGCCCATGGGTTGATCGTTGAGCGTACAGCCACCGCCGCTGAGGTCCTCGACCGAGACGCGGTCATCTCCGGCGCGGATGACACAGTGGCGGTCGCGAATGCTGTCATCATCGGCGCCAACGACAACGCCGAGATCGCCGGCCGCCGGCGCCGAACCCAACCACAGCGGCTCGGATCCCAGGGGATGGGCGACGCCACCGGCGAGTACGTGGGTGGGCCGTTGGAGTGCGGGCGCAGAGGCCTGGGGCGCCGCCACGACGGGCCCGGTCACCGACCCGCTGAGATCGGTCGTGAAAGGAAGCGCGGGCCCGCGAGTCAGAATCTTCGGGGCAGCCTGATGGGCGCCGGCCGCAGCGGCCGCGAGGGGAAGCCGGACAACCTCGAGTTGGGTCAGATCGGCGAGACGATCCGCGAGACCGGGTGCGCTTGCAGCCCGTGCGGTGAGGAGGAGCGCGGCCGGGCGGTGAGTCATCGCCGACCGAACAAGCTCGTCGATCTCGGCAAAGCGTAGTTCGGTCGCGGCGACCACCTGGTCGCGGGTGAGATCGATGGAGAAGGACCGGTTCTCGGCCCGCAGCGAGAACGTGGTCGATGACCGGCGACCCAGCGTCTCAAGGATGGACGACAGGCGGTCGTAGAGGTCCTGCTCGCTTGCCGCCGAGTGGAACGGATCAAAGCGGGTGGCCTTGAGGAAGGCGCCGGCGATGAGACGCAGCCAGGCGTCCCGAAGGCCGGCGAGCCCCACTCGATCGGAGGTCACGACCCCGCGCTGCGTGGGGCCGGGATCGAGGAGGGTGAGGACGGCCCGGTGGAGTTCGAGATCAAGGTGGAGCACGGGCTCGGTCAGATCCTGTCCAAGCGCGCCGGCGACCGCCGAATCAACCATGCCGTCGACCGGCAGACCGGCCGACCGGGCGACACCGAGGATGAGACCGAGTTGGGCCTTGCTGCGATCTCCCGACAGTGCCAGGATGACGCTCGTGACGCCGCGGCCCACCTCTTTCCAGAGCTCGGCGAGATGGGTCCAGGCAAGATCGGCGGACCTCAGGTGGCGTCCGAATGGTCGACCCAGAAGCTCGGTGGAGATGTCGAGCCAGAAGCGGCTGTGGAGGCGTCGTGGAGTCAGTCGGGCCCGCGCCGCCGCCTCTCGCCCAACGATGATGGTCTCGTTGTCGACGATGGCGAGGCCGGGGCTTGGCGCCGCTGCTTCGCCCTCTTCCGGGAGGGCGAGAAGACCCGCATCGGCGAGCTCGAGCGCTAAGCGCATCGAGTCTTTCCTCCACCTGTCACCCTGCCGGGCGGTTGTTCTGGATACGCCAAAACCATCACGGTGCGTTCCGCTCCCCCGTCGACGGCGCCGCCACCTGCAGGTGCTGGATCATCCGGTCGTCGATATAGCTCGAGGTGTCGAGGACGAGTCTTTCCTGCTGGAGCTGGAGCTGATGGAGGAGGAACATGAGCACGATGCTGATGAGCAGGGCGATGAAGGTCGAATTGAAGGCGACGCCGAGGCTTCGTGTGACCCCGGAGATCTCGCCGGACACGGCCTTGTGGGCGAGACCGAGCGCTTCGCCGATGCCGCGGACGGTGCCGATGAAGCCGATGGAGGGGATCGCCCAGGCAATGTAGCGGACCATGGAGAGCTCCGAGTCGAGCCGTTCGGCCTCGGTCTCGCAGGTTGCGTGGGCGGTGTCCGAGGCGGCCTGAATGCTGCCGGTGGCGCCGAATCGCTGGAGTGCAGACTCGAGGGCTCGGGGTAAAAGGGCGCGTCTCTGTTGGGGAGGCAGCGCTTGAATCTGCCGGGTGTATTCACGGGCGTCTTCCGGCAGGATCCGGATGCCCTCCGCCACCGGGATGAGGTTGCTGTCCAAGAGCTTGGACTCGCGGGTGGTCTCGAGCCATTTGGCGGCCATGATGGCCATGGCCCAGAGCATGAGAATCAGGCAGGTTTCCTGCTCGAAATCGCGAATGATGATCCAAACCGAGCGTTCGGGTACGGCCTCGGGATCGGCCTGCATGAGCGCCGTTTGGAGGGCGAGGTCTTCGTTGGCTCGTGGGCGGACCACGGTGACATAGAGGCTGTGGACCACGATCACCGCGATCAGGAGGGCTGCCAGCTGGTAGACAAACTCTGACGGTCGGCTGCTGCGCATCGCCGACCTCAGATGTCCACCGGAAAAGCGACGGCGCTGTCCGATGGCAACTCTTCGGTCGGCACGAAGTCCTCAAGCTCGGTTTCGGTCTCCTGTGGTGAGGCGATCACCGATGAATATCCCCCACCAACGATCACGAGGACCGCTGCGGCCACAACCAACAGGATGATCACCGCGACCCTTGTTCTGCTCATTCGATCCTCCAGATCAGGCGCCTCATCTCGCCGAGCGGGCGATGCGGAAGCCCACATCCGGCCGAGGTTCGTTGCCATAGTCGCGATAGCTCAGACGAAGTTCGGTTATGTTGTCGTCCATCCAGCTGGCGCCTCGAATCACATGGTACTCGCCTTCCTTGGGACCCATGGGATCCACGATCACGGTGCTCCCACTCGGCGGGTAGATGGTGTAGAGATCCTGGACCCACTCCGAGACGTTGCCACCCATGTTGAAGAGTCCGCGCTGGTTGGCTCGGAATGAGCCCGCAGGCGCGGTCGTGGCGTAGCCGTCGTTGTAGTCGGGCAGGCTGTCTCCGAGGATGGGATCGGCCGACCGGTCGCCGAAGTTGCCGGCCTCGGAGGGGACGGGCAGCTCGCTGCCCCACGCGTATTTTCGAACCTGGCCCTCGTCGTCGTAGCGGGCTGCCCAGGCCCACTCGGCCTCGGTGGGAAGGCGGTAGCCCGTGGGGAGCGGCGATCTCGGCACCATGGTGCCGTTCTTCTCCATGTAGACCGGTGGCAGGGACTCCTGCTCGGAGAGCCAGTTGCAATAGCGGGCGGCGTTCTCCCAGCTCAGGCGGACCGCGGGGTGGTGGTCGATCTCGAGGTTGGCCGAACCGGCGCTGCCGGACCGATGACCTTTGAAAAACGTACGGAACTCGCGATTCGTGACCTCGCGCACCGCGAGATAGAAGGGTCGGGTGATCTCGATGGATCGCAGGCTCTCGTTGGCGCGCCGACCGGGCACTCTGCGCGAGGCGCCGGCAGTGAAGCGGCCGCCCTCGATGAGGGTGAGCTCGACGCCCTGCGGACTGGCGATCGTCTCGGGGAGGCGGTTGGCGGCCTCCACCGATTCGAGGGTGGCGTCCACCCGCCCGATGGCCCCGGACCTCGGCGTGATGGTGGTTGTGAAGGGGAAGTGGCCGGGGAGGCGGATCTCGACCCGGTGGGTTCGTTCGGCGAGCTCGAGAGTGAGATCGGTGCGGCCTCGGGGCTCGCCGTCGATGAGCAGCTCCGCCCCGGATGGTCGGGAGGTGAACTGGACCTGACCTCTCAGGGCGGTGAGTTCAACGTTCAGTCGGGCGCTCTTGCCAGAGGCCACCCGCACGTTCTCGGTGTGAAGCTCGAATCCACCCTTGGCGATGGTGAGTTCGTGCTCACGGTTGGGCGTCAGGCTGGTTTCCAGTGGAGTCACCCCTTTGAAGGTGTCATCGATGGTCACGCTGGCGCCGGCGGGCTCGCTCGTCACCGTCAGGCTTGCGGCGGCGCGCGCCAGCCGGGCGACCGGCAGGACGAGCTCCTCCCCGGCTCTCACCTTGATCGGCGTCCGATGGGAAGCGTGGCCGGCCAACCGATAGACGATGTCGTGGGGGCCGGCGCCGAGCTCGGCGGTGAGGGGGGTCGTTCCGAGGAGGTGTGTGTTGGCGACGACTTCGGCCCCGGCCGGTTTCGACCGAAAGCTCACCGGCGCCCAGGCGGGGTCGAGGGTGATGTCGAGCTCGAGCCGCTGGCCGGGCTCGGTGATGACCACTCGCCGGGTGGCTTCGGCATGGCGTTGGGCGCGGACGATGACGGCGTGTTCGCCCATGGGCAGCTCGATTGAGGCCGGACTGGAGGCCACGATCTCGCCGTCGGCGAGGATCTCGGCGCCGGTGATGGCGCCGGTCGTGATCCGGATCGTTCCGGGGAGCGGCTTGAATGTGAAATGGAAACTCGACCCGGATTCAGCGTTGATGGTCAGGGTCTCGGAGAGTGGTCGATGGCCGGCAAGCTCGGCCTCGACGAGGACCTCGCCGGGATGGATGAAGTATCGGCCGTCGATGGGAATCACCGGCCAGGATCCTCGGACCTCGAACCGATCCGGAGCCGGGTCGACCGCGATCTCCACGGTTCGTCCGGTGAGAACGAACCACGCCAGGGCGCCCATGATCGCGAGCGCGGCCCACAGGAGAACCGTACTGAGGCGAAGCCGCCGCCTCCGGCCGGCGCCGCTCCCGGTCCTCGGTGTGAAGCTGGTGGGTTGGACCATGATGGTCGGTGGTGGTGCGGCCGGCGGGCGTGCGGGCCGAGAC
>RCNG010001842.1_pt1 | contig 10602 bp, 9 predicted proteins | sample 2041371 | NCBI WGS metagenome assembly RCNG01 (sample SAMN09708227, study PRJNA481090) | Marine sediment metagenome, whole genome shotgun sequencing project. | biome: marine sediment; feature: ocean; material: sediment; isolation source: Sewage treatment plant 1 marine sediment (STP1) ... | reverse complement strand
GATATTGACGACACCAGCGGTGCTGTCCAGGCGCTCTCCAATAAAGCAGCCGTGTTGATCAGGGGCGGTAATCTGGACGATGCGGAAGCAGCCCTGAGGACCGCTCAAAAACTTTTAGACCGGTCCGGGGGACAGCAACCATCGCTGTTGAACAATTGGGGCGTACTGCTGACCCGAAAAAAAGCCTATGCCGAGGCGGAAAAAAAGCTCATGGCTGCACTCGAAACTTCCGACCCGGAAAACCATTCCCAGTCCGCTTCCATCCATTTTTCTCTCGGAAACCTCAAGTCGGCAACGGGTCAATATGATGAGGGGCTATGACAGATGCTGAAGGTACTTATATTCTGACTGATAGCATTCATATCCAGGTCTTCTCCGATACTGCCGCATATAACCAGCATGGGAATATTATATTTATCTGCGTATTCACTGAGCCTGCCAACCAGCTTACCCTGTATGCTCTGGCTATCAAAACGACCTTCGCCTGTTATAATCAAATCCGGTCTGGTCTCAACATCTGCAAAAACTCCATCCAGATCAGCCATCTCAGCAATCAGCTCAAAACCACTTTTCATGTTCGCCTGGCAGTAAGCCATCAGAGCATATCCCATTCCACCTGCGGCACCAGCCCCTGCTGCGTTTGCCAGTGAGCGATCAACTGCAGGCAAAGTGCCTGTTTTTTCCGCGAAATGCTTTATCCCGGCTTCGAGTTCTGCCAGCATTTGACTGTCTGCCCCTTTCTGTGGTCCATAGGTGTAGGTAGCGCCCTGTTCGCCACACAATGGATTGGTGACATCACCGGCAATAATAAACTCACTGCCCTGGATTCTGGGGTCAATACCTGACAGGTCAATACTCTCAATATCCTTTAGTGCCTGCCCACAGGCCTTGATCGCCTGTTGCCCTGCGTTCAGAAATTTAACACCCAGTGCTTGCAGCATCCCCATTCCGGCATCATTGGTAGCGCTCCCGCCCAGGCCAATAATAAATCGACGGCAGCCCTGATCCAGTCCAGCAATAATCAGTTCTCCGGTGCCATAACTGGAAGCAAGCATTGGATTTCGTTCATGTGGGGCAAGCATTGGCAAACCTGATGCCTGAGCCATTTCAATTACAGCCGTTTGATTGTCCAGGATGGCATAAACGGCATCTACAGTCTGTCCCAGAGGATTATGCACAGAAGTAGAGATCGTTTTGCCTGGAGTATTGGCAAGAATAGCTTCAATAGAACCTTCACCACCATCTGCCAATGGCATGAGGTGTATATTTACATCCGCTCTGGAACAATGAATTTGATCAGCAACAATGTGACAAAACTCAGCAGCGCTCAGGCTGCCCTTAAACGAATCGGGGGCAATCAGAATATTCATATCATCAGAAATTTTTTTAAATTAATAACAGCTTGTAGGATGAATGGATATTTAATTATTATCTTTGTTATCTTTAGCATTAAGCAATTGTAAATACTCCAGTTTTTCCTTGAGTTTGATTTCCATCCCGCGAGACCGGGGGAAATAAAACTGCTCACCAGCCAGCTCAGAAGGCAAATAGCTTTGACCAGCCGAAAAAGCATCTGGTTCATTGTGGGAATAGCGGTATTGTTCACCATAGCCCAGCGATTTCATTAATTTACTGGGAGCATTACGCAAGTGAACGGGCACTTCCAGAGAGCCGGATCCCCTGGCACATTCCATAGCCGCTTTAAATGCTGTATAGACGGCATTGCTCTTGGGTGCCAGGGCGCAATAAACAGCGGCCTGCGCTATAGCCCTGTTACCTTCTGCAGGCCCCAGACGTTCAAAGGCATCCCAGGCATTAAGGGATATCTGCATGGCTCTGGGATCAGCGTTGCCAATATCTTCTGAGGCAATAGCCAGTAATCGCCTGGCGATAGTGAGCGGATCACAGCCCGCGTCAATCATACGGGACATCCAGTATAAAGCACCATCAGGTGAAGAACCACGAACAGATTTATGAAAAGCTGAAATTTGTTCGTAAAATAAATCACCGCCCTTGTCGAATCGGCGAGTGGTACCGGAAACCACCTGGGTAATGGTATCACTGCTTATCACACTCCTGCCGTCCACAGAGCCCGCCAGATCAGCAGCAATTTCAAGTAAATTTAATAACTTGCGGGCATCACCATCGGCGGCAGACGCCAGATGCTGTTTATCCTCTGAGGCTATAAACAGATTTTGACCGCCCAGGCCGCGCTGCTTATCCTGCAATACCAAATCCAGTAATTGCAGCAATTCATGCTGATTCAGGCTTTTTAATAAATAGACTCTGGCCCGGGACAACAGTGCATTATTCAACTCAAATGACGGATTTTCAGTCGTAGCCCCAACAAAGATAAAGGTACCATTTTCAATATAGGGTAAAAAGGCATCTTGCTGAGACTTATTAAAACGATGTACTTCATCAACAAATAAGACTGTGGTCTGTTGAAATACCTGATGGTGCTGACCGGCCTGTTCAATCGCCTGACGGATTTCCTTAACACCCGATAGTACGGCTGAAATGGATAAAAACTGGGCGCGTGCATAGTGAGCAATCAAACGGGCCAGGGTTGTTTTTCCCACACCAGGCGGTCCCCAGAAGATCATAGAATGCGGGTTGCCTGCTTGCAGAGCAATTCTTAAAGGTTTACCCTTCTCCAGCAAATGTGTTTGACCGATAAAATTATCCAGAGAATTCGGGCGCATCCTGTCTGCCAGAGGAGACATTGTGCCCGGCGACTCCAGCAGGTCACCCTGGTTATTGAGCACCAGCAGTACCGATTACATCTACACCCTCTGGCGCCACAAAATAAAATTGCCGATTGGAAAATGGTTTATTGATCTGAGTATTGGCAAATTTTAATTCTGTGATCTGCCCAAAACTGTCGTACATTCTCATCTGCATCAGGGTATTGTCTTTAAATGCCAATAAAACGCGTTCAAAGGTCATTTCGGGTTCCCTGGCAACTAATTGCACCCATTGATAGTCATCTGAATTGCCCACAATCACATCATCAACCTGATAATATTTATACACATTGCTGTTGCCGCTGAGCAGTAAGGCGGGTGAGTCACCAATTCCTTCATCTATGGATTTGATACTGACCTGTTCCAGTTCTACATCATAAATCCAGATATTCTGGCCATTAGAAATATATTTTTGTTCTGCAGGTGTTTTGTATTCCAGGATAAACTTGTCCGGGCGGCTAAAAATTAGCTGTCCCTGAGACTGTTCAAGCGCTTTGCCCTGGGTGCTGTGGATTGTTTGCTGAAAATCAGCCTGCATACTTTGGGTGCGCTGATAGAATTGATCCAGCGTATTATTGGCTTGTTCCGCAGCCTGAAGCATATTCGCGACGCAGAATGTGATAATAAACACAAGAAGTTGAAATTTGTTCATATAATATGATGCCAGTTTAGGGTTTATACTTTGACTCGGCAACATTATACAGGTTCAATTTGAAAGGGGTAAATTAAGTTTTGTATGGCGAATCAGAAAAATTCACCATACAAAGCAGACCTTCTTTAGCAATCAGGATTTATCCAGTTTACCAACCAGCGACAAAGTAAAATCCGAGCCCATGTATTTAAAATGAGGCCTGACATGCAAGGAGGCACGATACCAGCCGGGTTCACCTTCTACTTCAGTGACTGCAACCTTAGCTGAGCGTAATGGTCTTCTGCTACGAACTTCTTCAGCAGGATTTTCCTGATCCGCAACATACTGTCTTATCCAGGTATTGAGTTCTCGTTCCAGATCACTGCGTTCTTTCCAGCTGCCCAGATTTTCACGTTGAATGACTTTCAGATAGTGGGCCAGGCGATTAATAATAAACATATAGGGCAGTTGAGCACCCAGTTTATAGTTTGTTTCTGCTTCTTTGCCTTCCGGGTTATTAGTAAAACATTTGGTTTTTTGTACGGAATTGGCTGAGAAGAATGCCGCATTATCTGTTCCCTTACGCATAGTCAGGGGAATAAAACCTTCATCGGCCAATTCAAACTCCTTGCGATCAGAAATCAGAACCTCAGTAGGAATTTTAGTTTCAATCTCACCCATAGATTCAAAATGATGCAGTGGCAGATCCTCAACAGAGCCGCCGCTTTGAGGGCCAATAATATTAGGACACCATCTGAATTTAGCGAAGCTGTCCGTCAGGCGTGTGGCCATGGTAAATGAAGTATTACCCCACAGGTAATCTTCATGATCATTGGCAACCACCTCCTGATAATTAAAAACTTTTACAGGATTTTCATCCGGGTCATAAGGAGGTCTTAATAAAAACCTGGGCATGGTCAGACCCACGTAACGTGAATCTTCTGATTCCCTGAAAGCATTCCATTTAGCGTATTTTGGACCTTCAAATATCGACTTCAAGTCTTTAAGATTAGGTAAACCCTGGAAAGAGTCGAGATCAAAAAATGCTGGTCCGGCACTGGCAATAAATGGCGCATGTGCCATAGCAGCAACACTGGAGACGTGCTGCATTAATTTAACATCCGGAGTACTTGGACTTAATTGATAATTGGCTATCATGACCCCTACAGGCTCACCGCCAAACTGACCATATTCAGCTGTATATACCTGCTTGTATAAACCGGATTTCATGACTTCCGGCGCATCTTCAAAGTCATCCAGAAGATCTTCCTTGGCCACACTGAGTATTTCAACTTTAATGTTTTCGCGGAAATCAGTGCGATCAATCAGCAGTTTTAGACCTCGCCAGGATGATTCCAGTTCCTGAAATTCACTGTGATGCATGATTTCATCCAGTTGTCTGCTTAATTGCTGATCCAGTTCGGCAATCATCTTATCAACCAGATTTTTATTAACCCGTTCATCTTTATTTTTGGGTTTAATCAGCTCTGAAATAAAGGCACTAACACCCTTACGTTGAACATCATACCCTTCATCGGCAGGTTTTAGCTTTGTTTGGTTTACAATTGAATCAAGCAATGAAGTTGTTTCAGATTGCTGTTCTTCAATTACAGCTTCTTGGCTGGCAGACATAAAAGACTCCTTTCTTAAAAGATCATCCTGATAACTTATTTAAACTATTTTATTTTAGATCAAGTTCTGACATGAGTAATTGTTTTTTTTCATCGTCCTGTAGAACTGACTGAATTTCTTTGCGGAATGCCGGAACATTACCCAATGGACCTTTCAAGGCAATCAGAGCCTCACGAAGTTCCAGTAATTTATTTAATTCCGGTACTTGTCTAACGATACTCTCTGGTTCAAAATCCTTAAGGCTGTCAAAAGACAGATTGACAGCTAATTCAGCACCTTCTTCACCGGAAGCCTCTTCAGACAATTTGTCAGCAACATTAAGGTCGATATTAAGATTCTGTTTACTTAGAACTTCATTAAAGTTATCTTTATTGATATTAATAGGTTTTCTTTCTTCGACAGGACGTTCATCTTCCTGTTGTGTAAAGTCGCCCATTACCATTACTTTAAAAGGCAGTTCTACTTCTTCCTTACTATCACCAGTGCTGGGGGAATATTTGATATTGATACGTTCTTTGGGTGCAACTGAGCCTTCTTTGGCCATGGGGATACTCCTTATAAATCCATTGATACAGTAATATATTCCATTAAAATCAGTTATGGGCAATGTGTTTATTGCGTAACTTTATAACTAGCTCCTGTCAATAAATGGATGGACACTAACTATTTTTAAATCCGTTCAAAATCCAGTGCTAGAACTGGATCCAGTTGGCATAAACGAGAATAAAGCTGATTTATTTCATCATCATCCTGTTTATCATTTAATGGTAAAGTTGCTTGCTGAGCAGCCTTTTCCTGAGTACTGTTATTTCCCCGGGTACTGGGTTGTTTGTGACATAACAGCAAAAAATAGACAACATTCTTCACCAAATCTGGTTCCCAACACTGTAAATTATTTTTTAGTAAAAATCCATCTATTTTTTTTAAAAGGGCAAAAGCTACTTGATGCTGTGCATTGTCAAAACAAAATCTGGCCAGATAATATTGCCAGAAAGTTTGCTTCCTGGTGCTTCCCTGCAAAGCAATACGGTCTTGAAATAATTGCATTGCGTCTTTTATTTTTTGCTTTTTTGCCAGTTCATTCGCCTGAGTTATTAACTCATCAAAATCAGTTTCTTCACCATGATCGTTAGCCTCAACCGTTTGACTGGAATTATGTCCTAAGACATCAGTATGTATCCATTGTTTTGTCTGCTGATCAGCAAAGCCCGTATTATCAGAAAATCTCAGCTCTATAATCATTGGGAAACGGCGAATAAAGAGACCTAAATGCTCCTTAACCTGGTTAGCTGATTCATGCAGAGATAAAGCTTCCAGTCCCTGGGCAACCATTCGATGCGCATCAAGCCAAAATGGTGCTTTGGAAAAACTTTGTTCCACCTGAGGAATGAGTTCCTGGTAATTACCGCTATTGAACAGATTACTATAGGCATTGATTTTGTCTTTCGGAAGCGGACGTAACGGAGTGATGTGGTCATTGTGCATCGGCAGTTGATTGATCGCCATCCAGGTTGAAAAACGGTTAATCGCATAAGCAGATGGTGAATCCAGATTGTCCATCACAGAACAGGCAGAGACATTTCTCAAAGCTTCATGGCATTGACGGAAAATTTTATTGCGATCTTTTTCATCTGTCAGTTCAGATTGAATTTTTGCAAAACCAGAGACCGGTTGCAAAGAGTTATTCTGTATAGATTGATTTGTCGGTTCTTTATGGCTAGCGGATACAACGGCTGTCTCGGTGGGTAAAGAAGTTGTGGGTAATAGTTCATTATTTTTTTCGTTACTTTGACTATTTTCAGTTTCTTCCTTAAGCTTTGCCTGGAGATTTTGTTGTTGTTTTGTGTGTTCTTCCTGTGCAACTTTCCTGGCCGTTAACAGTTCCAGTAAGTCATTAATAGCTCGTCTGAAATCACCCAGTGCCGGAGCTTTTTCAGACAGTTTGTCTTTTAGAAATTTTTCTATTTTTTGAATGCATTCAGATGACTGTTTAATGAGTTCAAGTTGATGCAGTCCTGATTGCTGTTCTGGCTTTAGCTTTAGCTTTAGCTTTAGCTTTAGCTCTGGCTCTGGCTCTGGCTTTAGCTCTGGTTTCTGTTGGGCTTCCAGTTCAAACTGCAATTCCAGGAAAGCATTGTCGAATTTACTGCCCAACCATTCATAAGCATTGACTCTTGCTCTTTGTTTGGCTGGGTATAGTTGCTCCCAGAAATTCTCCAGCAGTTGTTGATTGATACGCAACCCGGCAGCCAGTCCCTTAAAACCATCTGTTTCATACAGGGCTCGAATTAAAAAACAGGAGACTTTTAAATCCTTTGATTTATTGCTCAGAATATTAATTGCAGCCTGCGCGACTTTGTCCCATTTTACCGGACCGCGATCAACTAATGAGCCCTGTTTGGCTAACTCATCCTCAATAAGTTCAAATTCATCGTCATAACGAATATTAACACCCGTGGGCTGAGTGCCTGAAATTGGTACCACACCAAGTTCCGCCAGTACATCATTAGGTTTACTCATGGATGATCTCCACATCTATGGCAATCTATTGATAACAAAGAGATGAAACTACGGTGGTCACATGTAGAATGAAGAGGAAAAAACTCCGGGAATTGATCAGATAATTGCAGCTTAGCTGAAAATCCTAATGCAAAAAGCTTACTATTCATAAAACATCCCTATAATAACAACCCAATCCTATGGGTATAAATAAAAAGCATGGCTAGAATAGCATAAAATAATTTTGTTATCCTCATTTTTAATTGACATGTTTGAAATTAAGCCAAACTATTGATAAACTTTTATCTGGAAGAATAAATTAAGTTAAGGATTAACGGGCCAGACATGAAATTCATGATTGCATTTTTTTTATTTATCAGTCTACTTACTCTTTGTGGCTGTGGTTTGAACACAAAGTTCGATGATAGCGAATATCGCCCGGTTGGTGCCTCAAAACCTCTTAACTCAGATACTCATACACTTTCAGAGACTCGTAAAACAGTTATTGAGCATGAAACTGAATCGGTTGCAACGCGCTATGTGCTGCCAAATTCAGAACCAGTAGTTAAACAAAACTCAAAAGAACACGCAGCAAAGATGACCACAACCCCGGCTCCTCAGACTGACAGGGTTAAAGAAGATATAATTAGCACCACCATAAAAGAAGTCTTCAATTCCCGTTATGGTAATCCGGAAATGATTTTAAAAATATCCAAAACAGTTCTCATCCATTGTAACGATAGACCCATTATGCAATCAGCGGATTCATCAGCGACTATCTGTCAATACCAGTTTCCCAAATTCTGCGGTGCTCATCGTTTTTCAGTTATCAGCAAAGAGCATAAACAACTATTAATGTATCTTGACCGGAATTACCAACGCAATGTTATTGACACTATAGCAGGTGATCATCAATCAGCCCCGGGCTTATGGGATAACGATGATTATGTATCCAGCGAATTATTAACTGTAAGCCAGGTATTGGATAAAAAAGCAATGGACAGCAACAGTCTGGGATGGATTATTAATGCTGACAATAAGGAAAAAACACAATTAGGCCGTTCCTATTTTGCTGCGATTAATGAAACCAGCAAATGTTTTTAAATACTTGAAAAATATTATATATTCTGCTATTCATACATTTAAGTACTTGATGTGATATTATTTGATTTTAACTCAGGAATTCCAGATTAATATGAAGTATACATTTAGACATACTGCCTTTATTGAGCATGAAATTGAAGCGGATGATATACATGATGCAAAAAAGAAATTTTTTTCTGAAGTCGCTGAAAGCTCAGAGTTTTTTACTTCGGCTTCAAAGGTGGTGACAGATGAACGTATAAAAATACTTAATGAAAAAGGCCATCATATTGATACATTTAATATCTATGATGATATTTAATAGCTTCGACAGATTCTATTTTTAATGTTTAACCGCCTTTAGAACAACAAATTTGTTATTAGCAGCGATAAGCTTCTGATTGCCAAATATTTTTTTCAGTTTTAAATGGTAACCCAGATGACGGTTGCCAACTATCCATAACTCACCACCTTTTACTAGTGTTTCTTTTGCCTGCTTGAACATCTGCCAGGCAGTGGCATCACCCAGTGCATACTGCTGATGAAAGGGTGGATTACATAGAATCAGTTCCACACTATTTTGCTTAAAATCAGTCAAAGCATTAGCCGAAATGTAGTCAACAGGACAATCCTGGGTATTTACATTGGCTTCCAGAGTCAGTTTTGCTGAGGCTAACGCCATATAGGATTCATCCACACAGATGATACTTGCCCCGGGAAATTTCTGGGCTGCCTTTAAAGCCAGTACGCCATTACCACAGCCCAGATCAATAATTTTTTTATAGCTTCTTTTGTCAGGCTGAGGGCTCTTTTCAGGTGGAAAGTGTTGTAGAAAAAACCGGCTGCCAATATCCAGCTTGTTCCTGGAAAAAACATTGGCCAGATTATGTAGCACCTCTTTACCGCCCTCCAACTGATAACTGACGATGTTATCTGTAGTGACCTGCTGATTGGCCGTAAGATGAAAATAACGCACAGGATCGAACTGAACATGAATAAGTCTGGCTTTTTTCCAGGTCAGGGATGACTGCACCTCGCCAATGGTTTTACTTAACGTTTCCAGTGTGGATTTTTGCAGGTTCCTGGCCATGGATGCACCCAGTAGCAAAGTATCCGGTTTTATATGCGCTGCCAGTTTGAGCATTTCATCCTGCAATAATGCCAGCGTTTTGACATTTTTAAACAGAACAACATCATAATCCTGTTCAAGTATGTCAGTGCTTTTTAAAAAATTGACCTTATCCAGTGAGTATGGACAGTTTACCTTCAGATTTTTCCGTATGGCTAGATGACTGATAAAAGAATCACTATAAGAATCACATCCAAATTGGGCCATTGGCAAAGTTAAAGCACCAAAATCATCATTCAAAATTAAAATTTTAGCCTTTTCCAGATCCAGCCCTGAGCCAGTAGAAAGCTGATCCTGAAGCATTTCAAACAGGTGATTCAGAAGATAAGTATCCGCTGAATTCCAGGCTTGCAGATTTTTATCGATATCAGGTATTCGTTTTAAATTATAGTCACCGAAGGGCGTTTTATATAATTGTCTCATAGTGAAATCAGTGCTTATTCAAAGTCTTTTTTGCTTTTAATACCCAGTTCCTGAATCGCTTTTGCTCTGGAAATCAAATTGCCGTTACCACTAAACAAACGATTATGGGCAGTATTATAACTGCTTTTTGCCTTGTCCAGCTGCAAGCCGATATTTTCCAGTTCTTCCACAAACAATGAGAATTTATCAAGCATATCCCCTGCCCGTCTGGCAATGACTTCAGCATTGGATTGCTGTCGATCATAGCGCCAGAAATTTTCAATGGTGCGCACCGTTGCTAATAAGGTGGTGGCACTGACCAGTATAATTTTTTTCTGGAAAGCATCAAAAATAATATCCGGTTCTTCATTAATAACCAGTATTAACGCCTGTTCTATAGGTACAAAAAGTAACACAAAATCCAGAGAATGTAGCGAATCACGCTCCAAGCCTGCTGCTGAAGGAGTGTTTTTAAAAAC
>RCNG010001841.1_pt1 | contig 10617 bp, 7 predicted proteins | sample 2041371 | NCBI WGS metagenome assembly RCNG01 (sample SAMN09708227, study PRJNA481090) | Marine sediment metagenome, whole genome shotgun sequencing project. | biome: marine sediment; feature: ocean; material: sediment; isolation source: Sewage treatment plant 1 marine sediment (STP1) ... | reverse complement strand
TCGCGTGGGCAGGCACGTTCGCTACCGGTGGACCGATGTCGAACAGTGGATCCGGGACCGGGTTCGTGTCGCCGAGGTACGGAGACATTCCGATCGGAGTCGCACCCGAGCGCGTGTCGGTGATCATCTGTAGAGTCGCAATCGGGTGGTTCTGGCCGACGACCGGATCAGTTCTCGGCTCAGGAGCAGAGATGGCGAACATCAGGAGACGTCAGACGTCGAGCGGCGAGACCCGCTGGGATGTCCGCTACCGCGATCCGGATAAGAGCGATCGAACCCGCTCCTTCCAACGGAAGGCAGACGCTCAGAAGTTCGCAAACATAGTGGAAGCTGACATCACCCGCGGCGATTGGCTGGACCCTCAGCTCGGAAGAGAGACGTTCGGTGACTGGGCGAGTCGGTGGGTTCCGACCATCGCCGGGTTGACCCCAAAGACGCGCGAGAGCTACGAATCGATTCTCCGTCGCCATCTCCTCCCCCGCTTCGAGGACTTTCCCGTCAACCGCATCGACCATCCGACCGTCGTCGCCCTGATCGCTGAGCTCACCTCCAGCGGGTCGGGCGCAGGCACGGTGCGCAACATACGAGATGTGCTCCGGCTCGTGCTGGAGCTGGCGCGTCGGTCGGGTGCGATTAAGGCGAATCCGGTCGAGGGAGCAAGAGCACCGAGAAAGCCATTGGCACAGATGGTGTTCTTGAACGCTGACGAGATCATGACCCTCGCCGATGAACTGACCGACCCGCCGATCAGACGAGGTGGCGGAGAGCACCGCCGGCCGAGCTATCCGGAGCGTGGGCTCCTGGTCCGGTTCGCCAGCTTCACGGGTCTCCGCTCAGGTGAGATCGTGGCGCTGCGGACCGAGACAATCGACCTGCTCCATGGCCGTGTTCACGTCGTCGCCTCCGCAACAGAGGCGTACGGCAAGCTGCAGTTCGGCTCCCCGAAGACGTACCAACGCCGAACGGTGCCGCTCCCACAGGCACTCGTCGACGAGCTGACGACGTCTCTCGCCGGCAAGGCGAGTAGCGACTTCGTGTTCACATCGTCGAGAGGCGGCCCACTGCGGCACTCCAACTTCTATGCCCGACACTTCAAACCTGCCGTAATCCGGGCGGGCCTTCCGGAGGCCACGAGATTTCACGATCTCCGCCATAGCTACGCAGCCATGCTCATTGCAGAGGGTGCGCACCCACGGGCAATCATGGAACGCCTGGGTCACAGCACGATCCAGGTCACCCTCGGCACATACGGGCACCTGTTCCCAAGCCTCGAAGCGTCGCTCACCGAAGCTCTGGATGATGTCTACCGAAGTGCCGAGCCAATCGCTCCGGCCGAGATCCGAGAGATCGGGAGCTGACCAATCGGCACCATCGACTCAGAATCGTAAGCTGTCGGAAGCCCATCGGGAGACCAACATGGCCGAATCCCTACAGACTCATGCACAAGACCTGGCCGACTACCTCAACGACAATGTCCTCGACCACAACCGACTCTCGCATGCTGACATGCTCGAAGCTCTCGCGAGCTTGGGCACGACGCTCGTCGAAGACCCCGTCGCTGACAGCACTCTCACGTATTACGAGTCGCTGCCCCGGCCGGAGCATGAGTCCGGAACCTACAGCGACTAGCCCATGAGCTACGGTCCGAGGCGTAGATGACGCCATCGGTCGACCGCCGCCACTCTTCGTGGGTTCTGAAACCACTTGGGTATGTCAGATTGACGTTGCCCCACCGAACTCGGGATTGACGGCCTCACCCTCTCCCGCTTGCGCAACGGTGCCATACCACCATCGCCTCCAACCGGCCGACCCTCACCGGACGATGATCTATCACGTTCGCGCATAGGCCACGGCGACATCGGACGCCGAACGTAGCCGCGAGAATCGACATCCGGAACGTCGTGAACACCCGTCCGACGCTCGATGGACGCGGCGAAGCAGGGTCCCAAAACAGTACGAAACTTGCTGGCTCGCGGTATGGACGCGGTATGGAGGCCACTTCGACGATCCCAGACGCGAGAAAACCCTCGGGATATGTGGGTGTCCCAAGGGTTCTCTTCGTAGCGGGGGCGGGATTTGAACCCGCGACCTTCGGGTTATGAGCCCGACGAGCTACCAGACTGCTCCACCCCGCGTCGCTGTGGAAGACGCAAGTATACGAAGCGGGTCCGCCTATCGCCACAGCCTTCCAGTGACGATCCGCGACTCGTCCGAGTCGTCGCCGACCAGCGTCGGAACCGCCGACGACGAATTCGGCGACCGACCATCACGAACGCGAGTGCGAGACGAAGTGGGATCACGAATGTTGCCGGGAGGCGACCGCTTCGCTGGAGGTTGTCGGACATGACGGCCACAGATTTCGAGTGCAGAAACGAGGAGGAGAGCTAGCGAAGCACCGCGTGCACAGGTTTGGCACCGTCACAAAGGACATCGTTGGGCCGCTCAGAAAGTGGCCCTCGCGTTCTGTGGGCTCAGGACGTCAAATAGGACCTGGCGAACCCTGGGTACGCGTCGGGGCAGTTTCGCTGTCGACGCAGTCAAAACGTTCCTATGCGTCGGTGGTGGTGTCGCCGGTCCCCGCGCTTTCCTCTGCGGCATCCTGCCGGTCGTTCGCCGCCATCAGGAGTCGGGTCGCCTCTTCGACGGCAGCCTGCGCCTCCTCGATCTTCTGCGCCCAGAGCACCAGGTCGCCGCTCCGTATCGCCTCATCAGCGTCGATGAACGCCTGATCGGCACGAGCGAGCAGCTCCACAATCTGTTCCTCGAGTGTGCCGGTCGGCGGTTCGGCGGTCCCAGAATCGACTGGGTCCCCGCCGTTGCCGTCCGGCACACCAAACACGGCCGTGAGCGCCTCAGAAAGGCTGTCGCGCATCTCGATCTGGCCGTTGAATGACACGACAACACGCTTGAACTCCGGGATTCCGGTGCTTGACGCCTCATCGTTCGCGCTGATGTAGATCGGCTGGACGTAGAGCAACGACTGTTCGATCGGAATCACGAGCATGTTGCCCTGGATCACCCGGGAACCTCCCTGGCCGAGCAGCGTGAACTCAGACGAGATCTCGGGATTCTGGTTGACGAAGTTGCCGACCTGGCCCGGACCGTCGATCTGGCTGTCCGATGGCAGCCCGTACTCGATGATCCGTCCGTACTCCTCGAGCGGACCGCTCTTCGCGACCATGAACGACACCATGTTCGGACGTCCGCGCGGCGTGAACGGCTGCATCAGCAGGAACGACGGACGGTCCTCCCCCGGCAGCTTCATCAGCAAGTAGTACGGCAGCATCGGATTGAATTCCTGGCCGCTCGCATCGACGAACCGTCCCCGCAGCGCAGGGCGCGGCGAGGTCGACGGATCGCGAGCGATCTGCCACGGATCCGACACCGTGAAGAACTGGTCGGGGTTGGTCATGTGATAGAGCTGGTACTGGTCGGTTTGGATCCGGAACAGATCCTCCGGATACCGGAAATGCTCGATGACCTCTGGCGGCAGCTCCGAACCCGGAAGGAACACACCAGGGAAGATCGCTTCGTTCGCCTGGATGATCGGATCGTCGGGATCGATCACGTAGAGATCGATCGTTCCGTCGTATGCGTCAACGACGGCCTTCACCGAGTTGCGGATGTAGTTGAACTGATTCGGCAACCCGGCGCCGGCGTTGAGGCGGGCGGTATTTGCGGGGGCGGAGTAGGGATACCGGTCGGTGATCGTGTACAAGTCCATGACCCACTTCAGTCGCCCATCGGCAATCACGATGTAGGGGTCGGCGTCGCCGTAGAGGAACGGCGCGAGGCGGCTGATTCGCGAACGGAGATTGCGTTCGAGCAGCACCTTCGAATCGCTGTCCAAGCGGTCGGAAATCAGCGTGTCGAGATTCCCGAAGCGCAGCGCCCAGGCCGTCCGTTGGAAGAAGCCACCGAGGTCGACGCCGCCATCACCGTCGTAGGAGTTCGTCGCGACATCGGCGCCGCTCGAACCGATTGGGAAATCGACCTCCTGCTGGCTCGTCCCCGCGATCACGTAGTCGGTCTCGGCGTGATCCGAGAAGTAGATCCGGGGCTGGTCGATGTTGAGGCTGGGATCGTCCGACAGGTTGACCGGCGGGATGTCCTTCACCAGGAAGTCGGGCTGGCCCTGCCTGGTCACGTCGTTCGCCGGGCTCAACACCGATCCGAACCCGTGCGTGTATACCAGGCGTTCGGTGACCCACCCTTCGCCCGGTATGCCCGGCTCTTCGAGTTCGCGGGCCGAAACCATCACCTGCGTGAGTTCGCCGTCGATCTCGTAGCGGTCCACGTCCACATCGCCGATGTCGTAGTAGGTGACGATGTTCTGGAGCTGTCGATAGGTGACGTTCAACACACCAGGATCCCACAACCGGATGTTGTCGATGGTGGTTGCATTCGCCTCGAGGTCCCCGGGGGTCAGGGTCGGGGAAGCGGCGAAGGGCTCGAGCTCAACATCAGCGAGCCCATAGGCCTCCCGCGTGTACTCAATGTTGTAGGCGACGTACTCCGATTCCTTGTTGACCTCGTCGGGTTCGACCGTCAGGCGCTGAATCAACGCCGGATACACGCCGCCGACGATGATCGATGTGATCAGCCAGAGTCCGACGGCAACGAGCGGGAGCGTCCACCCCCGGAACCACAGGTTCACGAGGAGGATCACGGCTGCGATCAACGAGATGACCATGAGCAGGTTGAGTGCCGGCACCTGTGCGTTGACGTCGGTGTACGAGGCGCCAAACACCTGCCCTCGGGAGCTGTAGAGGAGGTCCCACTTGTCGAGTTGATATCCGGCCACCTTCAGCAAGGCGAGGAGGGCGAGCAGGATCGAGACGTGGGCTTTGACGCCCGAGCTCGTTCGCTTCCCCGGGCCCTGGATGTTGATCCCACCGTTGAGGTAGTGCACCGCAACAACGATGAGCGTGAGGACGAGGACCAATTGGAAGGCCCACGCGAACACGTCGCGCAGGAACGGCACGTCGAAAACGTAGAGGCCGATGTCATGATTGAAGATCGGATCAGCGAGGCCGAACGATCCGCCTCGCGAGAACAGGAGCCAATCCTCCCACCATGCTGCAGCGCCCACGCCGAGCAAGATTCCGAAGAAGGCCGATGCGCCGAAGCGGAGGCGGCCAGATCGAGGCTCCACCCACGTCTGGTAGCGCATCAGGAGTTCCTCGTCTGGGCTCCCCGGCATTACGCCGCGGCGCGGGGAGATGCGATCGACCAGGTAGAGATTCAGCCACACGATGCCGATCGCCACAAGCGACGCGGCGAGCACGAGCCACAGGCGCGTGAATACCAACGTTGTCCACACACCGACCTGGCCGACACTCGAATACCACAGGTAGTCGGTCCACAGGGTCGCCATCGACCGGAGGAAGATGAGGCCTACGAAGCCGACACCGAGGACGATCCACAGGATCCTGCGGAATCGACCCTTCTTCTTCTTCTTCACATATGGAATGGGTTCGGGATTGATCACAGGCCGAGTTTACGAGGATTGGCGCGTCAGCGAGACGGCACCACGGTGCAGGCGCACTCGAGCCTCGCTGGGGGTGCCGACGTTCCGGCCGGCGGACCGTCTCCGATCCGCCACGGACCCTTGTTTGCCGGACATTCAGGACACGCTCGTCCTGACTCGGCCACGGCCGCCTCTGTCACGCCGAGATCGGCCAGGGCGGCGGTGACGCCCACGTGGTAGGCAGAGCGGGAGGCGAACCGGACCCGGCGCTCGGCGTCGTCGGTCCGCCAAGACCGGAAGACCCGTGAGAGCGAGGCGCCGGTCTCCCGCTGGCCGGCGCCCGAGGCACGGGAGCGGGCAATGGAGGCCTGGGTCGCTTCGAGCAGTGCTGTCGCGAAGTCTTCCGACAAGTCCGGGGCCGTGGCAGCGTCAGGCTGCGGGGTCTCATTGGTACCGAGCATCTCTGCAGCCGCCGTGAAGCCCGCCACCATGCTCTCGTGGGTGAGAACGGCGAGGGATTCAAACACCTCGTCGGCGACGATCGAACCATCCGGCTCCCAGCCTTCGGTGAGGCGCAAGTCTTCGAGCGATCGGTTCTGGGCTTCGACGAGGTGGCGCTTCACCGTGCGCAGGGCTCGGTTCTGGACGGGGAGCAGCAAGCGCTCGCGGAGCTCGAACGGGTCGAGATCGGTAGTCGGTGCGGGGGCTGCGACGGCCTTGGGGTCGGCGACTGGATCTGGTTCGAATATCGCCTGCTCCTCGGCATGCTCCTCTGTTTCCGTCGGGGACACACCAGGTGGGGTGGGTTCGGCGGGGAACTCCGGGACTTGACCCCCTCCGTCAACGACTTCGCCGCTACCACCTCCCCCTGAGGGGGAGGACACGTCAGCAGTCGGCGGCGAGGTCGGCTCGGGATCGCGGAGTTGGGCAAAGAGGCCGGCGAGCGGGTCCGGGGCCGAGGCCGGTTCGGACTCGGGTTCCGGGGTGGGTTGCCCCCCTGCTTCGTCACTGCGCTCCTCCGCGTCCCCCCGCCCTTCGGCCGAGCGGACGGAAGACGGATCGAGTTCGCTGACAGACTCCAGAGTCTCGCTCTCGGGCTGACCCTCTCCGTCGCCTTCGGCGACACCTCCCCCTGAGGGAGAGGACACGTGGGGCGCGGGCACTGAGCTGGCAGGCGTCTCGGGCTCGGGGCTGGCAGCTGGCAGCTGGTAGCTGGTGGCCGCCTCGGCACCCGGGGACTCTCGCAGCGCTTCCACCTCGGCGGCCATGGCATCGGCGTCGACGGGTTCGGCGGTGAACACGCGCGATGGTGAGACGATCTTCACGGAGCCCTCGTCCTCAGGCCAGTGGGTCTTCGTATCTTCGCCGGACGCCACGACGAGAACCTCGTCGGGAGCGACCGGCACATCGTCGTCGGCCTCGGGTTCCGCTTCGACCACCGCTTCTGATTCGGCGTCGGCCTCGACGCCGGCGATCGTGGAGCGGGCGGCTTCCAACTCAGCCATCAGCTCAGTCCGACGAACTTCGAGCGCTCGCGCCCGTTCCTCGGCAGCGTCGGCCTGGCGGCGGGCGGCCGAGAGCAACGACTCCGCTTCCTGGCGGGCCGAGGCAACCAACGTCTCTGCCTCATCGCGGGTGGCGCGGACCGATTCCTCGCGCTCGCGCCTGGCATCACCGGTGAGGTGCGAGGCTTCTCTCTCCGCTTCTGCCTGGATGAAGAGCGCCCGCTCGGTTGCGCCGGCAACCAGCGACTCACTCTGCGCAACGGCGGCGGCGATCATTTCGGTTCCGGTCTCCCACACAGCGCCGCGGGCCTCGTATGCCAACGCTCTGATGGACTCGCGAACCGCCCGTGACTCTGCGTCGGCCTCGGCTCGCCATCGGGCAGCATCGTCGGCGGAGCGGGAGCGCATCTGCTCGGCGGCGACTCGGGCCTCGTTGAGCACCCGCTTCACCTCCTCGCCGACCAGATCCAGCTCGGTCGCGAGGTCGGTGGGGCGATTCAAGCCGAGTTCGCTCATTCCAGACTCGAGCTCGTGGATGCGGCGATCGAGCGTTCCGATCCGCTCCTCGGCAGCTTTCACGTGAGCATCGACCTGCTGTCGGTCGTAGCCCCTGCGGGCAATTCTGAATGCGTCAGTGGGCGCGTCGGAAGAGGTCGGCTGGTCCATGCGGCCAGAGTAACGAGGCGACCCGTCGGTCCCGGGTATTCGGAGGCGGTGTCAGCTGAACTTCAGATATACGAGCGCATCGTCGATCGTCTCGACACGTACGACAACGATCTTGTCGCCCGCCGCTTCGAGGGCGTCGTCGTAGTTCGACGCCGGGACGAACACGACGGTAGCTCCAGCATCGATCGCCCCGAAGACCTTCTGCTTCACACCGCCGATACCCCCGACCGCTCCGTCGCGGGAAATCGTCCCGGTTCCCGCGATGCGCTCGCCGTCGGTGAGGTCTTGCTCGGTGAGTTGGTTCATGAGCTCGAGGGTGAACATCAGCCCGGCCGACGGACCGCCGATGTTCTGCGTGTCTGTTTCCACGTCAACCGGGAACTCGACGATGGGCGTGTTGTTGTCGAGCAGTACACCGACCATCGGCTTCGTCGGATCATCGGTGTGTGCCCCAAGAACGAGGTCGACCTGAACAACCTCGACATCATCCGATCCGTCGATGAGCCGCTCGATATCCAGCCGGACGGGGTCGCCGATATCCCTTCCACCAAGCTCGTCGATGACGTCGGATCGGAATGCCATAGGGGTGCCGTCGATACCCACGATCACATCGTCGGCCAGAAGCAAACCTTCGGCAGCGGATCCGGGGACAGTCTCGATCACGAGCGCTCCGGTCCCGGTGTAGGTGGGCTCGTAGCCGAGTTTCGTGAGGGCAACGAACGTCGCGTTGGTCTTCGATTGCTCCATGCGGGCCAGGTTCTCGCGTCGGAGGTCCTCGGTGGAGACTCCGGAAGGCCGGATGTTCTGGCGCGGTGCGACTTCGACCTTCGGATTCAGTTGGCCGGCGACGTACTCGAAGACATTGGCTTCGCGTAGGGCAACGGTGAGGAAGAACATCTCGCCGTCGACCTCGAACTGAGCGTCTTCGCCGACCACGTAGACGAAGTCTGTCGTGTCATAGAGGGGCCCGGGCGAGAGTGTGTAGTAGGGGACCTTGATGGGCCATGCGACGGCGATGGCGACTCCGACGAGCATCAGCAAGCCGGCAAGGATGAACGGCCACTTCGGCATCGAACGGCGCGGCGGTACCTCGGGTTCGGATGCGTCGAAGCGCTCGGCGCTCACGGTGGCAACGGGGTCCATGGTGAACGAGGTTACCGATGATCCGAACTAGGTACCGCTGTTATGAGATGCGGCGCCCTGCGACGAGATCCGCCTGAACCACGATGCGTTGGTTTGCCGAACCCAGCGGGTGGCAAGCGAACATCGTGAGCATCGGTTTGCCGAACTCGTAGGTGATCCAGATGTCCTCGGGCTGAACGATGAACGTGTCGACGACTCGGTACATCACGTCGAAGCCATTGGCGTCCTCGAGATAGATGAGATCGCCAGGCTCGAGACGATCGAGAGCGTAGAAGGGGCGGCTGTGTGTCGTTCGGTGTCCTGCAAGAACGACGTTGCCGCTACCACCGGGAGGCGATGTTCCGATCCAATGCGCGACGCCGCGGTCGATCACCGACAACGCAACCCCCGAGCGGATGATCTCGTCGACACCGATCGCGGGAATGCGGATTCGAGAGAAGACCGCACCGGACGCCTGAATCGGCGATTGAGCTGGTTGTCGGGACGGCGCCGAGACGGCTTCGGGACTCGCCTCGAGAGCCTGAGACAGGACCGGTACCGGGGTCACATCGCTCGCGGGCATCGACCCCGCTGCTATCCGGGTCGCAGTCGCCGGCAGCGCCGTCGACACGACAACCAACAGACCGAGCGCAAACATGAAACGCATCAGCGATCTCGTGAGTCTCATCCGTGTCCACATCGGCCGGTATCGACTCGTCCTTGAGTTTCCTGGCGGCCGTCGACTGAGCGAAAGGCCGATCGTGCAGGCAGTTCATCCCAATGTCATCGCCAGCGCAACGCTGCCGCGCCGGGCGGCTACGACCGTCGCCTTGATGGTCGGCTTCGCTCTTCTGACCGCCCTCGTGGCTCAGGTCAGGGTTCCGCTTCCCGGCACGCCCGTCGCCATCACCGGGCAGACGTTCGGTGTTCTGCTCGCTGGTGCCGCTCTTGGATCCCGGTTCGGTGCGGGCAGCATGCTCCTCTACGTGACCCTTGGAGCGATCGGTCTACCGTTCTTCGCAGGCGCCGAGGGAGGCCTGGCCTACGCCGCCGGTTCAACATTCGGGTACCTCGCTGGCTTCATCGTTGCCGCCTGGTTGGTCGGCTGGTTCGCCGAGCAGCGACACGATCGAACGATCCGCACAGCCATACCGGCGTTCTTGGTCGGCAGCGCCGCCATCTATTTCCTCGGAGTGGGGTGGCTCTGGGTTTCCGTCGAGTCGATCCCCACGCTGAGCGCTGCGCTCGAGGCCGGCTTCTACCCGTTCATCGCCGGCGACCTCGCCAAGATCCTCCTCGCCGGTCTCGTCCTCCCCGCCGCCTGGATGATGGTGAACCGGACGCGAAGATACGAGGGGTAGAGCGAGTCGCCAGTCTTCAGTCGCCAGTCATGGGCAGGAATGAACGGCGGCCCGTCTGATCTCTCCCACGACGGAGGCAAGATCAGAAGGTACGAGCGTGCGCTCTGGGTTATCTGGCGACTGGCGACTGGCGACTGGCCCGCAGGGCCTTCTACGTCTCCATCTCTTCGCCCAGATACGCCTTGATGACGTTCGGGTTGCGTTGCACGTCTTGCGGGGCACCGATCGCGATGCGTTCGCCGAAATCGAGCACCATGACGCGGTCGGCGATGTCCATCACCAGGCCCATGTCGTGCTCGACGAGGATCATCGCAATGCCCAGCTCCTCACGGATATCGAGGATGAAGCGGGCCATGTCTTCGGTCTCCTCGAGGTTCATGCCGGCCACCGGCTCGTCAAGGAGGAGTAACTCCGGCTCCATCGCGAGTGCACGTCCGAGCTCCACACGCTTCTGGACGCCGTAGGGCAGCATCGCGACCGGGTACTTGCGCCA
>RCNG010001838.1_pt1 | contig 10624 bp, 11 predicted proteins | sample 2041371 | NCBI WGS metagenome assembly RCNG01 (sample SAMN09708227, study PRJNA481090) | Marine sediment metagenome, whole genome shotgun sequencing project. | biome: marine sediment; feature: ocean; material: sediment; isolation source: Sewage treatment plant 1 marine sediment (STP1) ... | reverse complement strand
ATTATTCAATCGACAATATTCAATCATGTGAGGATGCTGCATTTTAAAAAAAAAATCGAATCCATCATGAACAGCGTTGGCAATCCGCCGCCGCCCTCATTGGCCTCACTGCTTCAGGCTTTCTCATTCTTTTACGGTGCTGCCCAAAGGCTGAGAGCAACCTGTTACCGGCACCAGGTGTTCCCATCCCGCGATCTGCCGTGTAAAGTGATATCCGTCGGCAACATCACGGTGGGAGGCACCGGCAAAACACCCATGACCATTCATGTGGCCGCAGAGATCAAGCGCGCCGGATTTAAAGTCGCGATTGTCAGCAGGGGCTACAAGGGACGGGCCGAAAAACACGGGGGTATTGTCAGTGACGGCCGGACACTTAACATGGATGCCGAACAGGCCGGCGACGAGCCATACATGATCGCCTGCCGCCTGAAAGGTGTGCCGGTTGTTGTCGGAAAAAACCGGTTTGCGGCCGGCATGCTGGCGATCGGCAAATATCAGCCCGATGTGATCGTGCTCGATGATGCCTTCCAGCATTTAAAGTTGAAAAGAGACATCGATCTCGTTTTGCTGGATCACATGCGTCCTTTCGGAAATTCCCACCTGCTGCCCAGAGGGGTCCTTAGAGAGCCCGTTTCCTCGCTGGCACGGGGTTCAGCCTGTATTCTGACGCGTTGCCGGGCCGGTGCGGAAGAAGCCGCGCTGTCTTCTTTAGCGGGCATACAGATGCTCGTGCCGGGCATTCCTGTGTTTACCTCATCGCATGTTCCATATTGGTATATGGTTCACAAGGGGGCGCCCAACTCGTTCGAGGCGGTCTCGGATGTTTTTTCACCCATCGACGACCTGGAACAGGTTAAACATCGCAAGGTCTTCTGCTTTTCAGGCATTGCCCGCAATGACGATTTCCAGCACACGGTCAAAGAACTCGGATTTAAAGTCACCGGACTTCTTGAATTTTCGGATCATCACCGATACACTGAGAAGGATCTGGCTACCATTTTACATTGTGCCGAGAATACAGGTGCCGACCGGTTGATCACAACCGAGAAGGATCATGCTCGCATCGCCCTTGAAGAACCCTTACCCATGGGGCTTATCGTCGTCGGAGTGAGGGTTTCTTTCGGAGACAGAGAACAGGATTTTATCTCTTTTATTAAAAATCGGCTTCAGACTGAATAATAAAACCTTAAAAAGACTTTAATTATGGCGTTGAACCTGCCACTGGAATTAAAGGATGAACTGGACATAAGTGTTCGTCCGGAATACCAACGAATTTGGGAAGCTGCAAACAAGGACCCCCAACGCTAATCCGGTTCTATCTTATTACGGGATCCCAGTTTCACCATTTCAAATTGTTAAGAAAATAATGTTCGAATGCAGTTTGTAAATACTCTAAAAACTTCTCTCGATCGCCAAGGCATTTAAAAATATCATCACCGGCCTTGCCGCGATTGATGATATGGTAACATGTACCGGGGTATTCGACGCGCAAGACACGGACCATCGCTTAAAACCTCTGGTAATTGAAGTGGGGGATTTGGTTTTATTTGGTTTATGAAAGGCTGTCAGGGTTAAGAGGCGGTCTAAATAGTTAATTATTAAGATGCGGCCCCTTTGTTTTCATGATTTCCTGCCGAGGCTGGCCGAAATGCGCTTAATTTGTAATTAGTACTTTAAAAGTATGCCCATTACGGCAGATGTGGGATTGAGACCTGACCATTGGCAAATTGTTTTCTCCGAATGCATTTCTTGTTACCAATTTGTGTATGTAACTTATGTATCAATGGATGTCCCCATGCATACGGGCTGATCGCAGAGAAGGTGGATGTCAGGTTCCTTCTGTGGTAAAAAGTAATTTCAATGTTGAACGGGTGCATAAATACCAAGAGGCAGGAGTCAGTCGTTGCTGCTGTTCGTCCCCCCCCGGGGGGGACGCAGGTAGACGTTGATGATTCGGCGGCGGCCCCATTTTCTTTTGGAAAGTAATGCGAGGCCTGGGGGCATAGGATCTGGTTCAAAGGGTGCCGTTCCCTTAAGAGCCATAGCGACCACGATCAGCCGGCCTTCGTGGGCGAGCAGTTGACTTAGTTCTTGGATATTCCAGGCAACGGGCACGTTTTTCCCCAAATAGAACACCGCAGCCCCGCGAAGAGCCTCACTGGGTTTGTAGAGGACCACTTCTTTAGGCGCCATCTCATGCGCAACGATCTCGAATGACGGGTGCATGGAGGAGGGCATTTCGTTAGGCAGAAGAATCCCGAAGTGGACCGCGGCAAACAGTATCAGAAAACCCGGCGCAAGCCAGGGCTCAATCCGTTGTGCCTGTTGATATTTCTGGGCAATCCGGTCCCAGGTTTGAGCAGCCAGTATGGCAAAAGCGGGAAATAAGGGGGCCAGATAGATATTGCGCTTGGCGGAGGCAACGCTCAGACCCAGAAGTGTTACCATGAACCAGACAGCGGGAAAAAGAGCTTCGCCGCCGGGCAGCAACCGCTCCCGGCAACGCGGGGGACCCCAGCGGGTCCACGCAAAAATGAGAAGCAGCAATATCCAGGGTAAATGCAGGTATAACACGACGTCCAAGTAAAAATAAAAAGGGGCGCTGTGGGGGGCCCCCGACGAGCTGAACCGCCAGACGCTCTGGCGCAGGAATTCCTTCAAGACGTCGTAGCCGCCCACCCGGAAGGCCATGTACCCCCACAGAAGAAGCGGCAGGCAAAAGACCAAGGCCCCGGTAAGGGGACGAAGTCTGCCAAGAATTTTCCAATTGCGAGACAGGACGATGTAGGCGGGCACAACCGCCATCGGGACGGCAAGCCCAATGAGGCCCTTGGAGAGAAATGCCGCTGCCATCCCAAAATAGAACACTGCAAAGTGTGGAAAAGTCCGGTTGGGGGCCTTTACCGTAGCGATGAATCCATACAGGCTCACGGTGATCCAGAAGAGAAGGGACGGGTCAACGAGGCAGCGACGGTGAAGGTTGTAAAATCCCGCCGTGGTGGCCAGGATGAAGCCGGCGAGCAGTCCGATTCTTGTTCCCCCTAAAAGCAGCCCGATGCGACAAGTGAAGTAGATGGTACCCACGCCGAGCAAAACGCTTGGAAGCATCGCCAGAAAATGAACAGGGTGATCGCTCAGGCTCAACATAAGAGCGATGGGCAAGTAGCCCAGAGAAGGATACTCTAGAAAGTGCTCGCCGTTCAGGCAGGGAACAGCGTAGTCGCGGCTGAGGGCCATCTCGCGAGCGATGCCGGCTACTCGGGGACCATCGTTACCGATCAGGTCACGTCCCGTAATGGAGATCAATCCTTGGATCAGAGCAAACGTGATCAATCCCCACAGCGCCCAGCGATATCGACCGGTAAAAGATCGCATCACGGATTCTGTTGATGGTTATTCGTAATCATGGAGCGCACTATAGAAAAATATCCCCCGGAAGTCAAATCCATTTGATTTCTGCCAGAGAACCCGAATGCATTCCTCGCGCTTGCAAGTTAGACCGCAATAATGTTCTGCAATACGGAATTGCGGTATAAGTAGTTGTAGAAAAAAATGTTGGAATCCCGGATCGTTTTTTTGACAACCACTATAAATCATTGGCTTAAAGAATTTGACAAACAATCTTTTCTTGCATATGTTCAACACGGATTTTATTTCACGGTTCGCTGTTTGACGGGTGGGAGCGCGGATAAGCCATGCGAAGTGATTTTTTACCCTTTTCAAAACCGACCATAAATGCCGATGACATCCGTGCCGTTACCGATGTAATGCTTTCCGGATGGATAACCACCGGGCAGAAGAGTGCCGAGCTGGAGCAAACTTTTTGCGAGTACCTCGGCTGCCGGGGTGCGGTGGCCTTAGCTTCGGCCACTGGGGCCATGCATCTGCTGCTAAAAGCCCTCGACATTGGTCCCGGCGACGAAGTCATCACCCCTGCGATGACCTGGGTTTCAACCGTCAACCTGATTGTCCTCAGCGGGGCGAAGCCCGTCTTTGTCGATGTGGACCGGCATACGCTGATGACCTCCGCTGAAATGGTTAAACCTTGTGTGAACAACCGCACGCGCTTAATTGTGCCGGTTCACTTTGCGGGTGCGACGGTTGATCTCGAAGCCATGCGTCAACTGGCTGCCGACCACGACTTCGTCCTTGTCGAAGATGCCGCGCATGCCCTGGGGGCGTTCTATAAAGAAGCGCCGGTCGGGAGGCAGGGCACAGCTATTTTTTCCTTTCATCCGATTAAAAACATCACGACCGGGGAAGGCGGCATGTTCTGTTCCGATAATGAGGCGCTGTTAAGCCGCATTCGCCGCCTGAAATTTCACGGTCTCGGCGTAGACGCCTTTGACCGTCATACCCAGGGACGCTCCCCCCAGGCAGAGGTATTGGAACCGGGCTTCAAGTATAACATGACGGATCTATCGGCTGCCTTGGGAATTTCCCAATTCGAACGCTTGCAGGATTTCAACCGCCGGCGAAGGGAACTGGCGGGTTACTATCTGGACAAATTGGCCGGGATCGAAGAAATCATGCCCCTTGCTCAGCCCGCTTATCCCATCGAACACGCCTGGCATCTTTTTATCATCCGCCTGGATACGGATAAAGCATCGCTGAACCGGGACGAATTTATGGCAGCTTTAAAAGACCGCAACATCGGCACCGGTCTGCATTTTCGTGCTGTTCACCTGCAAAAATACTACCGCGCAAAGATCGGGACTCAACCCGGGATGTTGCCCAATACTGAATGGAATTCAGATCGCATATGCTCCCTGCCTCTTTTTCCCGCAATGACCCGGGAGGATATCGATGACGTTGTCGATGCGATCAAGGATGTGCTGTCAAAATGAATTTCAATCTGGATACAAGGTCAAGTTGATTAAATGAACATTGCGCCTGACATATCGGTGGTCATCCCGGTTTTTAACGAAGAGGAAAACCTATCCGAGCTTTTGCGGCGTAGCCTGAAGGTTTGCAGCCAGATGGGCCGGCCGTTTGAAATCGTTCTGGTCGATGACGGCAGTACCGATCGATCGCCGGATTTGATTGCCAAGGCCGCCGAGGAGTATCAACCCGAGGTCGTTGCCGTATTTTTTAACCGCAACTACGGCCAGCATGCGGCTGTAACGGCCGGGTTTGCCGAATCCCGGGGCGACATCATTGTCACCCTGGATGCCGATCTACAAAACCCGCCGGAAGAAATTCCCAAACTGATTGCGAAAATTGAGGAGGGATATGATGTGGTCGGCAGCGTTCGGGCCGACCGGCACGACTCCCTGTTTCGACGCCTGGCCTCAGCCCTTGTCAACCGCACAGTGCAAAAGTCAACCGGGGTTATGATGAAAGACTACGGCTGCATGCTGCGTGCCTATCGACGTCCAATCATCAAGGCCATGCTCCAGTGCCACGAACGCAGTACCTTTATTCCGGTGCTGGCCAACCGCTTTGCCCGCCGGACGGCCGAGATTGAAGTAAACCATGAAAAGCGCAGCGGCGGTGAGTCCAAATACAGCCTGTGGAAGCTGATTAATCTTCAATTTGATTTGTTGACCAGCATGACGACCTTCCCGCTGCGCCTGTTGAGTATTCTGGGGGGGCTGATATCTGTCTGCGGCATCACTTTAGCGACGCTGCTTATTCTAATGCGCCTGATTTACGGCTCGGAATGGGCCGTGCAAGGCGTGTTCACTCTATTTGCCATTTTGTTTGTCTTCATTGGTGCGCTTTTTATCGGAATGGGCCTGCTGGGAGAATATCTCGGAAGGGTTTATGATGACGTGCGCGCCCGCCCCCGTTATTTTATTCACCAAATCATCGGCCGCACCTGCGGCGAAGATAAAACCGACAATAGCTGCACGTCCCGCGATAACAATCATCGGGCAATGCCATAAGGGGAATTCATGCTTGCGGAGTATAAGCGATTCAGGCATTCCGGCAGGGCCTTTTTAAAAAACAATGGCATGTCCATCGATGTTCAAAATTGTTCTGATTAGAGGAAATTATGAAAGCTGTGGTTTTAGCCTATCACAATATCGGATGTACCGGAATTAAAGCATTACTGCAGAACGATATTGAAATCCTCGCTGTTTTTACCCACAGCGAAGACCCCCAAGAGAACATTTGGTTCGACTCGGTGGCCGAACTGGCTGCAGCGAGCAGTATTCCAACCTTTGCACCGGAAAACATCAACCACCCGCTTTGGGTCGCAAAGATCAAAAATTTTAAACCGGACATTATTTTTTCCTTCTACTATCGCAACATGATCGGTAAAGACATCCTGGACATACCGCCGCACGGCTGTCTCAATCTTCACGGATCACTGCTCCCCAAATATCGTGGACGCAGCCCCATTAACTGGGTGCTGGTTAACGGCGAAGAGGAAACAGGTGTCACGCTGCATTACATGACTCCCAAGCCCGACGATGGGGACATCGTGTGTCAAAAAAAAATTGAAATCTCAGAAGAGGATACAGCCAAAACGCTTTTTGATAAAGCCAATGTTACCGCTTCGGGAATGTTGGACGAAATCCTGCCCCTGATTAAGGCCGGCACGCCACCAACAACTCCCCAGGATCACAGCCTGGCAAGCTATTTCGGGGGACGCACACCGCAAGACGGAGAAATCGACTGGACTGAAAGTGCCGGCCGTGTCAGAAATCTAGTCAGGGCCGTGACGCGTCCATATCCAGGTGCCTTCAACTTTTTAGGACAACAAAAATGCTATTTTTGGAAAGTCACTGAACGCCCCGGGTATGCAGGCGATCTGAAAGCAGGAACCGTCGTTGCTACGAATCCCCTTGTCATTGCCTGCGGCCAGAGCGCCCTCGAAGTCGACTTCGGTCAGCGGCAGGGCGGCATCTACACCAATGGTGTCCAACTGGCAAATGAACTCGGCCTCCAAGCAGGAATTTCCTTCGGTCCGCATCCGGACAGAAGGCAGCAAGGTCTGAAGAAAAAAACCGTGCTTATCCTGGGAGTGAATGGTTTTATCGGCAACGCCCTCACGGAGCGGCTCCTTGACGGCGGCACCCATGAAGTGCACGGTATGGACATACATTGCAACTATATCGAACCTTATCTCCATAATCCGCATTTTCATTTTCATGAAGGCGATATTTCCATTCATCGCGAATGGATCGAATACCACATCAAGAAATGTGATATCGTCATCCCCCTGGTGGCTATCGCCACACCGATTGAATACGTGCGCAACCCGCTGCGTGTTTTCGAACTGGATTTTGAGGAGAATCTGCGCGTTATCCGCTATTGTGTAAAATATAATAAAAGAGTGATTTTTCCGTCGACCTCCGAAGTTTATGGAATGTGCCAAGATGATGCCTTTGATGAATACAATTCTAACCTGGTGTTGGGGCCTATTCATAAACAGCGCTGGATTTACGCCTGCTGTAAACAACTGCTCGATCGCGTAATTTGGGCCTACGGCCAAAAAGAAGGGTTGAGATTTACCCTGTTTCGGCCGTTTAATTGGATCGGTCCGAAACTGGATACGCTGCAGTCGGCCCGCATCGGCAGTTCAAGAGCCATCACGCAATTGATTCTCAACCTCACTGAGGGGACTCCTATTCAGCTGGTTGACGGTGGCCGGCAAAAGCGTTGTTTCACTGATGTAAGCGATGGCATCGAGTGTTTGTACAGAATTATTGAGAACCGGAACGGGGTCTGCGACGGCAAGATTATTAACATCGGTAATCCAAAGAATGAACTCAGCATTAGGGAACTTGCGGAGATACTGGTTGCTTCGTTTAAGGAGCATTCGCTGCGGGATAAATTTCCACCTTTTGCAGGTATTGTTCAAATCGACAGCCGTTCCTATTATGGAAAGGGTTATCAAGATGTAAAATACCGCAAACCAAGTATTCGAGCCGCCCGCAAACTTTTGGGCTGGTCACCGAAAATTGATCTACAGCAAAGTGTCGAGCATACGCTTGATTTTTTTCTGCGGGAATCCGTAAATTCGCAAATTCTGGAATCAGATAAATCCAACCACAGAAAAGCAGGGGCCGACGGGCCATGAAAATCGGTCTGCGTGTTGATGTGGATACCTTTCGCGGCACCCGTTACGGTGTGCCCCAATTACTGGAAATTCTTGCCGCACGGCAAATAAATGCCTCGTTCTTTTTTTGCGTAGGACCTGACAATATGGGTCGGCATCTGTGGCGTTTGTTACGCCCAGCCTTTGTGAAAAAGATGTGGCGATCAAAGGCCGTAAAACTATATGGTCCGGAAATTATTCTGCGAGGCACACTGTGGCCGGGACCCATGATCGGCGAAAGACTTGGTCCCATTATTCGTGCAACGGCCGAAGCCGGTCATGAAGTCGGTCTGCATGCGTGGGATCATCATGCCTGGCAGGTGCATCTGGACCACATGAATACGCGTGCGATTCGGCAAACCCTTACGAAAGGGGTTGAAACCTTAACCCGAATTTTGCATCATGAACCCAAATGTTCAGCAGCGGCGGGCTGGAAGTGCAATCGCCAGGTGCTGATGGAAAAAAACCGGTTTAATTTCAATTATAACAGCGACTGTCGCGGCCGTACTATTTTTCGTCCGGTGGTGGACGGAATAGAGTGCACACCCCAGATTCCCGTCACCCTGCCAACCTATGACGAAGTTATTGGCCGCAAGGGCATAACCGAAAATAACTACAATGACTGGCTGCTCGATCTGGTCAAACCCGATGATTTGAATGTCCTCACCATTCACGCTGAAGTAGAAGGTATGAGCGGGGCTGAAATGTTCGACGAATTTCTGCACACGGCAGCCTCTCAGGGTTTTACTTTTATGCCTCTGGGGGATTTGCTTCCACAAACAGGTCATATACCTGCCGGTACTATTACGACGGCTGAAATTGCCGGTCGTGAAGGTTGGGTCTGCTTGCAATCAGGAATTGGGCATACTTGAACTGGACATCTGCCATACAAAGAACGGACATAATCGAAAAGAGCTGTTGCGGATCCATAAAAGCATCAAATGATCATTCAGAATTATCATATCTGCAATTTAGGCTAATTGTGGATGTTGTTATCCATCCTTTTGCATTTTTTTGGATTACATTCACGATTCTTCACTTTTAGAGTCGAGGTTTGGTGAGGAATGGTAGACATAATATTTGAAAGTTGAAAGGCCTGCCCTCGCGGCGTGGGTTGCGAGAAAAAGGCGAGACTCCATCTATCCTTGCTATAACTCTATTTCTTCTTTCTCAATATCTTAATCCAGGATGTTTTCTTTTTTCTGTTTGTATTGCTGGGATGACTTTCCGCAACGACCTGATAGGGGAGGTTTATCCTATCTGGCGGTGGAAAATGTTTAGTCCGTACGATTACGCTGTCAAATTCAGAGTCAAGTCCGGCAATAATCTTGCGGGGCCTAATGGGATCCCTAATTTGAGGTATCGGCCAATCGCGGTAATAATAGAAATACCCACGTAACGTTTCATCAAACATATAGCCCGCGATTCTCGGTTTTTCTTCAGGAGGAATCCGGGCGACAAAGCTTGTTATCGTGGTACGCATGCTTTTCTCGATATCAATGGCTTTCATCGGCTGGCAAAGGCTGCAATGCAGAATAAAGCCAGCATGGCAGCAATACGAGTGGGAAAGGGTAGTCTGCCGGATCGCCGTAGCAGGAACAGGCACAGAACGAGTCCGGCGCCACTGATCATATTTTTGGAAGAAAAAGTGGCCATGTATTTGTTGGCAGCAGCCGGCATGGTGTCAGGTAATAATCCTGTAATCAGTTGAAATCCTGTTAAAATCGCCAAGGCCATGATAACAACGAAAGGAATCATGACTTCAAAATAAAACTTGCACCATCGAGACAGTATTTTTTGCAATCCACCGGCACACATGATTGCATAAGCCGGAAAGGCTGGCATCAGATAAAGATCCCTTTTGGTGACCGACAAGGTTAGGAAGAATATTGTGCCAAAACCCCAGACAATGAGAAACAGATTTGCTGAATCAATCGTACCATTTTACTGCCGCAGCGATACGCATTTCACTGGCAAACTCACCGGGGTCCTTGCGCAGGGCCGCAAGCGCCGATTCCGGCAATTAAACGGTTAACTCTACCATATTCTTGCTCCCTATGAGTCTGGTTGAGAGTAGCTTTTCACCACCCCAGTATGGGATTGATCAATCTTCGGCCGTGAAATAATCTGATATGACGCCCATAAAGCGGTTGTATTTTATGGCATAGTGGCTGTACCCTCGGTTGACAAACTTTTCTGAAATTTCGCTGTCTTCCTGCTCGATGGATGCCGCTCTTTTCTCCCAGGATTTCTCATCCAGGGCCAGGATTTCTTCAACTTTTTTGCGATAAAAATCCGCTACGACAAGATTTGATTCAGCATTGATGAACCAGGGCATGATACGACCAACCTTTTTTAAAAACAGGTTATGATCTTTGCCGAAATTCAGACAGGAACCATCGGTAAAGTTTTCCATCTGAGCCATTTTTGCAAAATCTATATAGTTTCCCTGGTCGCTGAGTTCGTAAGCTTTGGTGCCGGGGAACGGAAAGAAGAACGACCAGCGGTAGCGTCCGGGTTTGGCCTTGGCCATCAGCCGGATGGTCGCCATGACATCGGCGTGTGTTTCATCGG
>RCNG010001837.1_pt1 | contig 10629 bp, 5 predicted proteins | sample 2041371 | NCBI WGS metagenome assembly RCNG01 (sample SAMN09708227, study PRJNA481090) | Marine sediment metagenome, whole genome shotgun sequencing project. | biome: marine sediment; feature: ocean; material: sediment; isolation source: Sewage treatment plant 1 marine sediment (STP1) ... | reverse complement strand
ACAATCGGACCGAGCACTTGCCCGCCCCTGCTGGTCGAGCGAAATATTCCGATGGACTTGCCGGCTCCCAGCTCCTCAGTGACTTTCAACCGCAAGGTGTACGCACTTTGAGAAGCCAGAACGAAACTGCTGGAAAGCCCCAAAAGAAGCACCGCGACAGCTGCCGCAATCAGGCCCTCGAAAACATTGAATGTGAGAAAGGCCATGCTCCCCAGGAGGCACCCCATGAAAATATAGAGTCGTTTTTTATTGGATGCATCCACGTATCTACTTATTACAGGTCCAATATAGATCAGGCAGATACCATAGATCATCAATATTCGGCCGATCGTAGACTGGGATGCACCGATGCGGTTCAGATAGATCGGGCTAAAGTAATGCAGAAAGCCGACAACTGCGATGGCGGCTGGAAGACTGCTGAAAAATATGAGCGACAGGACAATTCTGTTGGATAGAAACCCGGTAACTTTGTTAGTAGAAACTGGCTTCGGATTTTGCCCTGGAGCACACGATTGAGGCCTTTGCATGCCCTTGTGCATAAATATAAAGCAATAGACAACCACCGAGAATAGGATGACGGCGCCGGCAAAAAACACCGAGTTATAATCAAAGCGGTCTGCCAGCATGGCGCCGGTAGCCCCGCCGCAAAGACTTCCGGCATAGATCCCTGCAAACAGATACGCAAGCCCTTGGGCTTTGCTCTTATTATCGGTATACTCAATGACAAATCCTTGTGAGGCCATTAAGGCCAGTCCATATCCGCCGCCCGCAATGCCGCGGGAAATAATAAAATGAAGAACATCCGGAGCTCCCCATGAATATAGTGTGCCCACAACGGTAAGAGAAATGCCCGCCAGAAACGGTTCGTGCCAACCCCGCCGGTCGAGCCAAACCCCGGCAATTAGAATGCAGACGCCGACAACGAAAAATTCTATAGATATTGGGAGGCCCATGATGACATCTTTGGAAAGCCCAAACAAAGGGGCGTAGAGTTTTTCCGTATGCAGAGGTAAAAAAGACATTGACATATCATAACCGAACAACAGCAAAAAGGCGGCCGGCCGCATCAGGCCGTAATGCACCTTCGGGATATCTTTAGCTTGGATGATGGGCTGGAATTGCTCATTGGCCGGTTCTTCTTGGACAAAATTGAATATCAGAATCATCATCTCCACCAGGAATAATATGGAGATAACCAGTACGGTCAGGGAATCTAAAGAAATGTCAATTAACCTGCTGTACAGCAGCGACTTGGAGATATCTGTGGAAACATACCCTTTAATTTCGCCGGCTTGAAAAATGTTGAGGCGTACATTGAATTGCGGATCCCATTCGGGCAACGACTTCTTTATTTTATTGATTTGCCCATAGGTGGCCGTCTGGCAGTTTAAGGCATCATTTTGGGTAACGATATACAGGGGGTGCCACTTACTGTCGAACAGGATAATGTCACTGAGCTCCGGATAGCGGGATATAATTTCTGATAATGTAGCGTCTCCATTTGCAAAGTTTTCGATACTTTTGCCTTCATTCAAAAAGAATTCGACATGGTCCTTAAACAATCCCACGTTCATGCGGGCCTTTTCTTTGTTCATTTTCAAATATAGATCTTTAAAGGCAACGGTGGTTACAACGGAAAAAGAGATCTGGGCTGAACATATAACGGCAAATGCCACTAGAGAGATTTTGGTTTTGGAATAGAGCCTGCCATCAGTTTGGTTTCTGGCAGTGTAATTGAGGGTTACCACCAGAACGAATAAACCACCAAAAAAAATCAACATCAGTGGTGTAATATTATCTTGAATCAGGATATGCTTGTTTGAATAAAATTTTTCTTGCGGGATGACTAAAGCAATATTTGCCAGCAAGGTCTGGTTTTCATCATGGATAGGAAAAGTCAGGTAGTAAGATCCGGCATGTTTGAAATGGTGGAAATCGCCGGCTGCCTTTTTTCTATCTTGGCCGGATTTTGCTTCAGACAAATTTTTCTCAGGGAGGCGGCTATTTAGGAGGTCCTGGTTTGTGCTGGCGGCTATAATATTGTCGGGTAATGCTACGGATACGGAGTATCCTGATCCCAAAGGGGACGCTGCGGTACCTGAATACGCCTTCGCTTCACTATTGTCGCTGTCAAGAGTCTGATTTGGATCTGGTCGTATTTGCTCGAAATTATTGATTCCCACTATTTTCAAAGCTGAAAAAAATAGGTTGATTAGCTTGGTTTTTAAATTTTCGAGGATGACACCATAGCGGGACATCGCTAAGGTGTTAGACACCCTTGTCTGATCAAAACCGACCTGTTTGAGACTTGCTTCCGTCTTTGCCAGTATTTGTTGAATATTCCTGATTTCATCTATTTTCTGTCCGGATTTCAACGATTCTGTCAGCGTTGCCTTTAAGTAAACTCCGATAGCACCGTATTGAGAAATTGTGGAATCTTCATGTAGCCTGTCCACCGAAGAAGAGTTGAGCAAAACATTGATCCCCACGGCAACGGTAAATAATACAATCGAACAGATGATTAACCTTAATTTGAGTGATTTTTTCATATTGATCTCTTCAACTTTAAGTAATAGACCAGCTTATGAACCGGATATACCTACAGGTAATATTCGTCCCCATGCAGCAACGTCGGGGTTCCCTTAACCACCTAGCGCCACATGAAGGTTCCTTTCAGCAGCATGCATGGGTTGCCGTTCAAGAGCCAACCACTTTTGCTTTCTTCCACTATAATTTCCGCCTTGGGGTCGTCCCAGCGGCAGCGATGAGGCCAAATGATTATCTTATTTTGGTGTACCAGGTTAAGCTCGTGGGCAACAAATGCCACCGCCAGGGCGCCGGTTCCACACGCCAGGGTTTCATGGTTTACACCGCGTTCAAAGCATCTGTACTCGAGTATCTCTGAATCTTCTATTTTGCGAACAAAGTTGATATTGATTCCTACCGGGAAAAGGTCCGAGTATTCCCGCACAAAATATTTACCGATAAAGTCGACGAAGTCTGAACTGGTACCGGCTCTTTTTTCTCCATTATTTGTAGCGTGATTATCATCGCCAAGGGAAAGAAAAATACGATCTCCCAATTCTGTATCAGAAAACCCGGAATCGACAAATAAGACAAGGTGAGGTTCTCCGGTAAATACCAAATAGCCCGATACCGTTAATGGGGAATCCTCAGACTGAAAACGAATGCGGTCGGAACGCCGCAGCATCTTGATGGGGATATCCTGAATAATATCGAAATTGCTGTTAATGGGTTTGCGAATGGAAGAAGAAACCATTTTGTCGGGCATTCGCCTGGGGCGAACCATATTGGCCCAGTTGGTTTCTTTTGCCGGATCGGTACCGATGGATACAACTTTTGGTTCACGGGTGGGGATCTCTGTTAGCATTTTTGCCGCTTGAAGACCGTACTGCCGAAACAGGTAGTCGGCTATAGACATCAAGCCATTGCCACATGAAAATGCTTCGACGCCATCAGGTTCAAACATCCTGAAAATGTAATCTGCGGCACTCGCATCCGGAAGGTCTCCCCAATAACTACGGGTATGGTTGATATCACTTAAAATTTGAGGGGTGCACGGCTGTATAACGAGAAAATTGTCCGAACCAACCCCAAAATTGATATTTGTCGCCTGATAAGCAAATTTGGATTTTTCTGTTTCGGTCAATACTGACGCCCGGGTTTCATCCAGAATGACAAAATTATTGCCATATGAAGTGTATTTTATAAAAGGAACGTGCTTCATTAAAATCCTCTGCTTTCTAATGGAACTCACCAAAACAGTGAGAGTAGGTTGTTCTGAATCAGCCTAAATCGTTGATCCATCATGCTATCAAAAATGTGAAAATTGCGTGTATAATTCAGGAGTAACAACGTCATTGTGTTATCCTGATATCGGCCGTTCAGAAGCAAACTTTAGATAGACCCAAATTTTTTTGGGGGGTATCGAAAAAGTTAAAGAGATAAGGAAACCACTGCCCGATTTATATGACTAAAGGTATTTTCTGTTTGACCGATACTTTCATCAAGTGCCTTGAAAATCGGGAAAATTATATTTTTTCACAAGATTTTCATAGAACGGAATTCTGAATCAAACCAAGGCATGTTTTTCTGAAAATATTGCTCATAAAGAGGGTCGCAGCAACTATGTTTTCATCTCTGAAAGCAAAAATCATCTTTTTTTTAACCATTATCATGATGATAACAGGGGCGGGAATTATGTACTTCACACATACTTATGTGGGAAGTGCCATGCTTGAAGCGGAAAAATCATCAGCGAAGAATATACTCAACTTGGTGGAACTGAATATCCAAGGTGGGTATAATAAACTCTTGGCAGATAAGATGGAAATGGTGGTCATGGCTACAAGGCAGTTGAAAAACATGTCTTCGGTCAGTGCCTCGGTTATAAAAGACAACGCTGATCTGGCCCGGACAAAGCTTTTATCAGAAAAAGAAGCCAAAAAAAAATCAATCGTTTGGCTAAAATCTACTAAATTCGGCAAAGGAGACCTTTTTATATTTGATAAAGGTGGACAGGTTATTGCTCATCAGAACACAAATTTTGAAGGATCATCGATTGCATCGATTGAGGACAGGAAGGGCAGACGTATCGTTGACGCAATGCGATCAGATCGGGTAAAAAAGAATGGAGACTTCGCTGTCTTTAATTGGTCGGCAGATGGCACGCAGTCCGGAAAACAAAAAATGGGGTACTTTACGCCGGTTTCCGAATGGGGATGGACCATTGGTTCTGTATTGGACTTTGGTGAAATTGAGGCCCAAGCCAAAAAAAAGATAGAAAAAATAGTCCAGGTTCTTAAAGGGACTTTTTCAAATATGAAAATAGCCAAAACAGGCTCGGCCTTCCTGTTTAATGGTGACCGAAAAATCCTGATTGCTCCCAAAGGGGATGAAAAATCAGATTACCATTCAATTATCAACGATCGTTCCGGGAACCTGTTCCTCGATGATCTAATGCAATCCGCACACACCGGTGAAAAATCCATATGTTACATTGAGTCTTCCTTTGGCAATCATGAGTTGCTCGAGGCACATGTACGTTATTTCAAAGCATTCGACTGGTATATTGTGCTTGCTTATCCTGTCAGGGAAATACAAGAATCCGCCAAGAATCTTTTAGGCCGCCAAAGTGTAATAATTGGTATGATTTTTCTTGCCAGTCTTATCGCCGCTTTTGCATTTGTAACCAAAATATCGAATCCGCTCAAGAAACTGGCTTCCGATGCCAAGGAATTGGCATCACATGATTTCACCAAAGGAGATGGCATTGAAAACGATTCGTTTATAAATATACATCCAGGTCTGACAGATGAGGTCGGCCGATTGGCGGAAGCATTTGCTCTCATGAAATATGAGCTTAAAAAAAACATCGAGCAGGTTGTTGAGGCCACTTCCGCGAAAGAACGCCTTGAGAAGGAGGCCGCGGAAGATGCCAATCGGGCGAAAAGCGAATTCCTGGCCAATATGAGCCATGAATTGAGGACCCCCCTGAATCATATCATCGGCTTCACGGAACTGGTCTTAGACAAAAATTTCGGAGAGTTAAATGATATACAAAATGAATATTTGAGCGACGTTCATACAAGCAGTAAGCATTTGCTTTCGCTAATCAATGATATATTGGACCTTTCCAAAGTTGAAGCGGGCAAATTAGAATTGCAGGTAGAAACGGTTTGTATTGAGACCTTGCTGGAAAATAGCATTGTCATGATAAAAGAAAAAGCGATGAAGCATTCCGTAAAGGTTCAATTGGAAGCCAATGGTATTCCTGAAACGATTACGGCAGATGAGCGCAAATTAAAACAAGTCATGTACAATCTCTTATCGAATGCCATGAAATTTACGCCTGAAGGCGGAGTAGTTAAAATTAAAGCACAAAATGTTAAAATTAACGGAAACGGCCATAAGAATGAAGAAAACGCTAATAAGGCCGGTATTAAAGTCAGTGTTTCCGATACCGGGATCGGAATTGACAGCAAAGACATCGATCGAATTTTCAGCCCCTTTGAGCAGGTGGAAAGTTCAGCCAGTCGCAAATTTCAGGGGACAGGTTTGGGCCTTTCCCTGACCAAACAACTAGTTGAGTTGCATGAGGGGAATATTTGGGTCGAAAGCAAGGGCGATCAACAAGGGTCAACCTTCCACTTTGTAATACCGGTTTAAAACTGTATCTAGCGGTAACAAACGATGTATTCGCAGGAATACTTAATTGGGATTTTAAGCAAAATTCTTAATTTTATTTTACCAAAAAAGGGACTTTTTAATGGGAAAAAAAAATTATCACAAACGATTCGGCACGATCGCAGTGGATAAAGGCTTTATCGACGACAACCAACTTATCAAGGCCTTGGAAATACAGGCAAAAGAAAATGTTCTGGAAGGCAAACATCGATTATTGGGGCAGATATTTGTGGATGAAGGACTTCTGTCAACGGCACAGGTAGATGAAATACTTGATGTCATGAACCAGAGAATTGTCTACATGCTAGCTGTCGGGCGGTAATGAGTCGGACATTAATGTCACTGTAGAAGCTTCATCAATTCGGCTATTACTCAGCTCAAGAAGAAGGTAAAATTTAAATGGACACTTTGCTTGCCGAACATTATGAAAATGAAATTGGGGCGCCCTTCACGGATAGTCTTACTGGTTTATATAACAACGGGTTTTTCCAAATTTCATTAGAATATGAATTAAAGCGGTTTGAAAGATATGGGAATGCGTTTTCGATCGCATTGATCGATGTGGACTCTTTATCTCATTTCAATATGTCACACGGTCCATTGGAAGGTGATCGTTTGCTGAAAGATGTTGCCGGACTTATCAAAAAAAATTGTCGGGACGTCGATATAGCCGCCCGGTACTCCGGCAATTTGTTTGCGGTTATTGTGACAGAATCCAATTGCCAGCAGGCAATGGTTGTTGCTGAAAGGATTAGAAATGATATTGAAAGACAATCTGATGGCGCTTCAACTGTAAGTATTGGGTTGGCCGGTTGCCCGGATGATGCCGCGACGGGCAGAATGCTGCTGAGCAAAGCCGACGAAGCTTTATTAAGGGCGAAGATGCAGGGGAAGAATAATATTCACTTTTTTGAAAAAGAAATCAATACGGGATCGGATGACCTTCCTACTATTTTAATTGTTGATGATGACCCGCGAAATTTAAAACTGCTGGAAGGAATACTTTTTTCCATAAATTGTGAACTAATAAAAGCCACTAACGGGATTGATACCTTAAACATCGTCCGGAAAACAAGTGTAGACATAGTCCTTTTAGACGTCATGATGCCTGAGATGGATGGCTATGAAGTTTGTCGTCAATTGAAAGCAAGTGAGGCTACCCGGCTTATACCGGTTGTTCTTGTGACGGCACTTGATGATACCGAAGCCAAGATAAAGGGCATTGAAGCAGGTGCCGACGATTTTGTCACAAAACCTCCCAACAAAATGGAACTTATCGCCAGAACAAAATCCTTAATTGAATTAAAAAGGCTCAACGACAATTTAACCAGCATTGAATATGTACTATTCTCCCTTGCAAAGACTGTCGAAGCCAAGGATGGGTATACCCAGGGCCATGTTGAACGGGTATCCAAACTGGCAATTACTTTAGGGAACAAAATGGGGCTCTCGGATAGAGAAATGGAAGCCTTAAGATATGGAGGGGTACTGCACGATATCGGCAAAATTGCCGTACCCGGCCATATCCTGAATAAACCAGGGCCCCTTAGTCCTGAAGAATGGGAGGTGATGAAAGCTCACCCTGTTGCGGGATATAATATATGTCTACCGCTAAAGAAAAACCTGGGTTCTGCCTTGGAGGTCATTCGACATCACCACGAAAAGCTCGATGGCTCCGGTTACCCGGATGGCCTGAAAAATGAGGAGATTTCCCCTGCTGCGCGTATAATGGCAGTTGTCGATATTTATGATGCCCTGGTCACTGACCGACCTTACCGTGAGGGGATGCCGTTGGAAAAGGCGATTGATATTTTAAAACAAGACGCAAATAATAATAAGTTGGATAAAGTGGTTGTTAGCCATTTGATTGAAGCTGTTAGTGGAGATTCGGGGTTGATTGAAAATCAAGTCGCAGCTGCGAGTTAAAGTAAGAGTAGTCCGGAATGATTCACACAAACTCAAAATCAAAAATTCTGATTGTCGACGACGAACCTCTGAATGTTAAATTGCTTGCCGCAATGATACCTTCCGATCAGTACGATACAGTCCTTGCCTACAGCGGAGAAGAGGCGTTGGAGATAATGACTGATTTGCCTCCTGACTTAATTTTATTGGATATAATGATGCCAGGCCTTACCGGGTATGAAATAACCCGAATACTCAAAAGCGACCCTGAAAGCCAGGATATTCCAATTGTGTTAGTCACCGCTTTTGGCGGAACTGATTTTGAAATCAAAGGGTTGGAAGCTGGGGCAGATGAATTCCTGAACAAACCGGTAAACAAAACCGAGCTCTTAGCCAGAGTAAAATCTTTGCTTCGCCTGAGGCGCTACAAACAACAAATCAAAGCGCGCACTTGCAGCATAGACTCGATTGTCCATCAAAATAAAGATAAAAATTGTTCAGAAAATGAGATTGATTTACCATCAATATTGATAGTTGAAGACAATAAAATTGACGAGAAACTTATTCAAAGATATTTGCATGGTGAGCCCTACCAGATCAAATTTGCCAAGGACGGCGAGGAGGCTGTCTCGCGAGCTCAACAGGAACGAATCGATGTTATCTTGCTAGACCTTATTTTGCCTAGAAAGAATGGATTTGAAGTTTGCAGTACGTTAAAGGAGATGAAGCATACTCAAAATATCCAGATTGTCGCAATTACCGGCCTTAGTGATCTGGAGAGCAAACTTAAGGGCATTGAATTGGGATTTGATGACTATTTAATAAAGCCTGTCAATATGCATATACTTCGAACCCGGGTTAAAGCTCTTGTCAAGAAAAAAGCTTTGCTTGATAAGCTTTGCGACAGGTACGAGATGGCAGTTCATTCGGCTATCACAGATAAACTCACCGGGCTGTACAATCGCAGATATTTTGACTATTTTCTTGATCTGGAGATTAAAAGATCCTCACGGCAACAAGCCTCCCTGGCGCTGTTGATGATCGATGTTGATGACTTTAAACATATTAATGACACATTGGGGCATCTATTCGGAGATACTATATTAAATAAGCTTGGAGAGCTTTTAAAAACCCAAATCCGGGATACGGACATGGCTGCACGCTATGGCGGCGAAGAATTTGCTGTTGTAATGTCTAATACGGGTTTGGAGGAAGCAGTCCAGATTGCTGAAAGAATAAGACAAACGATTCAGTCATATTCATTTGGCGATAAAAAATTCCTAATGACCGCCAGTATCGGGATTGCTTTGTATCCTTCAGACGCCGATTCTGTGAATAAGTTAATAGAAAAATCGGATAGCTCTCTTTATCAAGCCAAACGCAGTGGGAAAAATAGAGTTGTGGCCTATTCTAAACCCAATATTGTATAAACAACGAGGCAAAAAAAAGCAGCTAACGGTTGGTAATTATCTTCGCAAAAACCGGGGGGATCATAGGAAATTAGAAATATGACAATCATCAAAGATTTTCTCAAAGACGACATTCGCATACCGTCGCCACCATCGATTGCAGTTCGAATCCTTGACGCCGTCAAAAAGGATGAAACATCTTTCAATGAACTTGCCAATATTATATCAACAGACCCGGCACTGTCCGCAAAAATACTGATGGTAGCAAATTCCTCATTTTATAACATCCCCCGAAAGGTTGACAGTATCCCTAAAGCACTGGGAATATTGGGAACGAATACCCTCAAAAACATTGCATTATCCTTTATAATTGCTAAGGATCTCAGAGGTCAGACCGAGGGTAGCTTTGACTTTGATTTTTTTTGGAAAAGGGCTCTTACGGCTGCGGTTAGTGCCGATATCCTTTCACCGATCATTTCTGATAAAAACTCAGACACATTTGTGACCGCCCTTCTCCAGGATATCGGTATTGTAGTTATGTATCTTAGTAGGCCAGAGGATTATTTAAGGGTGTTTGATGAAAAAAGGGCCTCGTCTGTAGCCATTGAAGTTGCTGAAAGAAAAATATTTGGTTTTGATCATCAGGAACTTGGCTCGGAGGTATTAAAAAATTGGGGTATACCTGACACCGTATACGGGCCCATCTGCTATCACCACCGCTATAAGGATATTCCGCAGAATTTAAAGATGGCCGCGCATTTACTCTTGCTGTCCGATAAAATGTCATCTGTATACCATGGGACTCGCAGTGCTGAAAAAATTCAGGATATTAAAAACATTATATGCGGTGATTACGGCGTAGTTGAAGAAGATCTCGAAACTGCAATCGATTCAGTTGCGAATAAAACAGTTGAATTTCTGTCGTTTTTTGAAATTGATGCCGGCAATATGAAACCCTTCTCGGAAATTCTTCAAGAAGCTAATGAGGAGCTTGGGAAATTAAATTTATCCTACGAGCAGCTGACTGTCGATTTAAAACAGGCCAAAGTAAAAGCAGAAAATTACGCCCAGGAATTACAGAAGGCCAATGAACAGCTAAGAGAGATGG
>RCNG010001835.1_pt1 | contig 10636 bp, 4 predicted proteins | sample 2041371 | NCBI WGS metagenome assembly RCNG01 (sample SAMN09708227, study PRJNA481090) | Marine sediment metagenome, whole genome shotgun sequencing project. | biome: marine sediment; feature: ocean; material: sediment; isolation source: Sewage treatment plant 1 marine sediment (STP1) ... | reverse complement strand
TAGAATCTATAATTGGAGGAGTAAATGCCTCTGAATTGCCTATTTATTTAAATTATAATTATAAACTAACTATAAATCACGCTACAGCTACTCAAATTGATTTCCCTTTGCGTTATAGCCTTTTGGCTATTGCAGATATCATTGGAGGTGATAATATAAAAACTGCAAGTAATTCTCTTTCCATTTTAGATATTATGAATGATGTAGTCGGAAATAATTTATCCCTACAAGTTGAAAAGAAAGATGTTGAGCTTACAGACCAAGATATTAAAACTGCAAAAAGCAATTACTTGCCAAATGTTAATTCTGGTGTTGATGCAGTATATATTGACCCTAATGTTGCAGAATTATCTGGTGGTCAAAATCCAGAATTATCAACATCTGGAAATGTTACATTGCAACAATTAATATATTCTGAAGAGGCTTCAGCTAATATTGATATAAATAATGAGTTGCAAAAAGCACAACAAGAAGTTTATAATGTAGCTGAATTAGATGCTTTGTTAAATGCTTCAGTTTCTTATTTTAATGCTTTAATCTTAAAAACAAATGCTAGTCTACAGAATCAAAACTTGCAAGTCACTAAAAAGAACTTACAATATGCGGAGCATAATTTTGAAGCAGGAGCATCAGGAAAAGAGGATATATTAAGGTTGCGAAGTCAATTGGCTCAAAACATTCAAGCACTGATTGATGCAGGAAATCAAGTGGCACAATCTTTTAATACAATTAATCAGTTAATGAATAACCCTATTTCTAAAAAAATAGATATCAAGGATGCTGAATTATCAAAAGGAATATTTAATAATTATCGGTATGAAGAACTTATGGTATTGCTAGATAACCCTGAACTTCAACCAATACTCATTGAATTTTTAAATGAAGAGGCAATAAATAATTCACCAGAGTTAAAAAACATAGGTTATAATCTTAATGTAATTGACCGAAATTATAGATTAAACAATACAGGCCGTTATATTCCAACTGTTGCATTTCAGGGTCAGTATAATTTGGCAATTAACCAATCTGGGAAAGGAGCTTCATTTCCTATTGGTTCTCCAAATGTACCTGATGGCACTTATAATCTAGGTCTAAATGTATCTTTGCCCATATTTCAACAAAACCAAAGAAATATCAATAAACGAACTACTATAATTCAAAAAGACCAAATATCAATGCAGATAGATAATATCCAATTGAACATTGAAAAAAATGTTAATGATATTGTACTTGACTTAACTGGAGAGATTGCAAATATTGAAATTTCAAAAATTGCTGAACAAAATGCAAAAGAAAGTTTAGAGCTTACTCAAAATGCCTATAAAATCGGAGCTGTATCTATTATTCAATTAATTGATGCTCAAACTAATTATTTACAAGCACAATTGGCAAAAACTACAGCAAATTATAATTATCTAATTGCTTCAATGCAATTAGAACGTGCTATAGGATATTTTTTCATAATGCATTCTGAAACTGATAATCAAGCTTTTATCCAAAGAGCTAATCTATTTATACTAAACAAAAACTAACCACAATGAAACTTTCAATAAACATAATATATATACTAATTACACTTGTTATTTTAAATGCTTGTAAAGATAAAGTAGCAGAAAAAGAAGTTGTTTTGCGTCCAGTTAAATTTGAAGTTGTGGGAATTTCAAATGAACAAAGTATACGTACTTTTAGTGGGATAGCCAGAGCAGGTGATGAAATTGAATTGAGTTTTAGAGCCAATGGAATTATTACAGAACTCAACGCCAGAGTAGGACAGCAAGTAAAAAAAGGTGATTTGATTGCCAAGTTAGATAATGTACAAGCAAACCTTGCATATGAGCAAGCAAAATCAGCCGTAAATGCGGCTAAATCTACTTTGAATACTTCAAAATCAAATTTAAATAGAGTAAAATCTTTATATGAAAAAGGAAGCAATTCATTAAGTGATTATGAAAAGGCTAAAAATACATATCAATCAGCGCTAGACCAATTTGAATCTGCAAAACGAAATAGAAGTATTCAAAGTTCTCAAATTGACTATGGTATCATTAGAGCTCCAAAAAACGGAATCATAGCATCTAAAAATGCAAGTTTAAATGAAAATGCAAGTGCAGGAAATACAATTGCAGTTTTAAACGCAGGTAAAGGTGTTAATGTAGTAGTTGGTTTACCTGAGAATGTTATTAATAAAGTGAAGTTAAATATGGAAACGGTACTTAATTTTTCAGCAATTGCAGGAGAGGTTTTTAAAGGAAGCATTATAGAAATTGCACCAATATTAGATGCTAATTCAGCAACCTTTCCTGTTAAAATAGATATTATAAATCCTTCTGAAACCATAAAACCTGGAATGGCAACCAATATCACTTTTGATTTTAATGATTCAATAAAAACTACAGACAACGCATTGATAGTTCCTTTAAAAGCAGTAGGCGAAGACGGTAATGGAAATTTTGTATTTCTTATAATTTCTGAAGATGGTAAAACTGGTCAAGTAAAAAAACAGATTATTACAATTGGGGAGTTGACTTCTTCAGGATTTAAGATTTTAAGCGGTCTAAAATCAGGAGATAAAATTGCAACTGCTGGCTTGCAAAGTTTATTAGATGGTCAAAAAGTAAAATTACAATAACAGTATTAAAATTTAACTATTATGAATTTTGCTAGTTTTTCTATAGAAAAAAATAGAGTTGTTTTAAGTATTCTTGGTGTTATTCTTATAATGGGAATGATATTTTATGCATCGCTTTCGCGAGATAGTATGCCACCATATACCATTCGTGTTGCTACAATTGTAACCTCGTTTCCTGGGGCAGGACCAGAGCGAGTAGAAGAGCTAGTAACAGATAAGATCGAAAAACTTGCACAAGAGCTCCCAGAATTAAAAAAAGTATCAAGTGCTTCTCGTACCGGACTTTCCATTGTGAATGTTGAATTAAAAATGAATGTTAAACCTGATGAATTACAGTCAGTTTGGGATAGATTGAGACGTAAATTGAGTTCGCTTCAGGGACTACCAGGCAACGTACAGCCACAATTAAAAGATGATGGTATTGGCGAAGTTTTTGGAATTGTAGTAGGAATAACAAGCGACGGATTTTCTTATAAAGAAGTAAAAGGATATGCAGACAATTTACGTGATGAACTTATTAGATTAGATGATGCTGCTAAAGTTGAAATTAATGGGGCACAAGAAGAACGTGTATTTGTAAAATTTGACAATGCAAAATTGAAAACCTACGGATTAACTTCCAGTTCTTTAAAAAACTTGATTCAAAGCACCAATATTTTAAATTCAGGCGGAGAAATAAATATTGAAGAAGAACGTATTATTCTAGAACCTACGGGAAATTTTAATACTCTAGATGACATAAAAGGAATGCTTATTCCTGTTGGTCAAAATGGACAAGTTGTCGCTTTAGAAGATATGACGATTATTGAGAAAGGCTATATTTATCCACCAAAACAAATTGTAAGAATTAGCGGAAAAGAAGCCATTTCTTTACATGTTTCCTTAAAAAAAGGACGAAATATTATAAAATTAGGTGAGGAGCTAGACCTAGTATTAACTTCCTTTAGTGAAAAACTTCCCGTTGGACTTTATGTATCTAGATTAGCCTCAATTGACCAATACATTAGCACCAAAATAAGTGGTTTTATGAGCAATCTTTTACAAGCCATTGCTATTGTATTGATAGTAATGCTCATCTTTTTAGGACTGCGAACAGGACTTGTAATTGCAAGTTTAATTCCTATTGTTACCTTAACAACATTAATGGTAATGGGACTTATTGATATCGGTTTAAATCAAATTTCATTGGCAGCTTTAATTATGGCATTGGGAATGATGGTAGATAATGCCATTGTCGTCGCCGAAACCATTATGGTAAAAATGGAAAACGGAATTACAGTAAAAAGAGCAGCTATCGAAGCCAGTTCTGAACTATTTATGCCATTATTGATTTCAACTTTAACAACTTCAGCAGCATTTTTGGCTTTCTTTATGGCAGAATCTGTTATGGGAGATATTATGGGCCCAATTTTTGTTGTTATCACAATTGCTCTATTGTCATCTTGGTTGATTTCTTTAAGTGTTATAACTTTATTCTGTGTATTCTTCTTGAAAGTAGAGAAAAAAGAAAATAAGAAATTAGGGTTTTTAGATAGAATGATACTTGCAATGAAAGTAAAGTATAAAGACCTTATTCTTTTGGCACTTTCGTGGAAAAAAACAGTATTGTTTGGTATTGTAGCCTTATTCTTTTTATCCATTTTTGGATTCAAATATTTAGATGTTTTATTCTTCCCTGATAGTGATAGAAATATGATTACCATTGATGTGAATTTGCCACAAGGAACTAAAATTGAAAGCACATCTGCAACTGTTTTATCTATTGAAACGTTCATACAGGAAAATTTAAAAACGAATGACACAAGAACAGATGGGATTGTAGATTGGTCTGCATATATTGGAAAAGGTCCTTCTGCTTATGATTTAGGTTATAATGCGGATGAGGCAAATTCTAATTATGCACATATTTTAGTGAATACGACCAACTTTTTAGTGAATAATGAGATGATTAATCAGTTAGATGCATTTTGTTTTAATACGTTTCCAAATGCTGATATTAAAGTTGGACTATTAGGTGCTGGCGGTGGAGGAACACCAATAGAAGTAAAAGTTTCTGGAAACAATCCGGATAAATTAGCTGCTATTTCAGAATCAATAAAAGCAAAGCTATTTAGCATTTCAGGCACAAAAAATATTAAAGATGATTGGGGTCCAAAAGGAAAGAAGTTTGTAATAGATATTAATCCGAATAATGCACAAGCAGCAGGTATTACCAATCAAGATATTGCAACATCATTGCAAACGGTTTTAGATGGTTTTCAAGCAGGTGAATTTCGAGAAGGCGATAAATCTATTCCTATAATATTGTTAAGTGCTTCAAGTAAAGAGCAATCTTTGGCATCTTTAGAGTCCCTGAATATTTATGGTCAAAATTCTGGTAAAAGTGTGCCATTATTACAAATTGCAAAAATTATTCCGCAATGGCAATATGCCAAAATAAAGAGATTGAATTTGACCAGAACTATCAATATTCAAAGTCAATTAACCGAAAATGGAAATGCCAATGACATTGGACTCATATTAGCACCTTGGTTAGAAGATCAAAAAGAAAATTGGGGAACAGGTTATACTTATTCTTTAGGCGGAGATGCAGAAAGCAGTGCAGAAAATATGGGAGCGGTTGCAAAGTATTTACCACTTTCTGGATTTATAATTGTGATGTTATTAATAATACAATTTAATTCGTTTAGGAAAATGACAATGATAGTTTTAACCATTCCTTTAGGCATAATTGGTATGGTGTTAGGTTTATTAATTTTTGGAGTACCTTTTGGTTTTATGGCATTTTTAGGTGTTATTTCTTTGGCTGGAATTGTCATAAACAATGCCATTGTATTGATAGATAGAATTGAAGTAGAAGAAAATGAATTAAAACAAACACGGCAAGATGCTATTATTTCTGCTTGCTTACAGCGATTTAGACCTATTATTTTGGCAACATTTACAACTGTATTAGGATTAATTCCTTTATATCTTGGTGGAGGTGCAATGTGGGAACCAATGGCAATAACAATTATGATTGGGTTGCTTTTTGGGACTGTAATCACTTTATTATTTATTCCAACATTTTATAGTGTTTTATACAAGGTGGATTATAAGAATTATGAGTTTAATGAAGAGTTACTAGATTAAAAATGTTAGAAAAACTAAATATACATAGGTTTAGCCTTTTTTTATTAGCCAAATAGTTATTCTATTTGGTTCGCTTCTAATTCCTTCTGGGACTTTTGAAAATATTACTCTTTATGAATATAATTGATTTGCTTATAGATTAATTTTTGAAATTTTATTTTTCTAAATATAAGTGATTTATTAAGTTACTTCCAGTGACAACCACCATAGCTCTTTTTTCTATTCTGTTACCCATTGGAAATAATTTGTGAAGAGAAATGGTGAGAATCGCTCTAGAACATTATCACATGCTGGGGAACGTGGAAGGTAAATTTTCAATGCTGATAGCATATAAAGAAACCTTTACTTATGGTTGAAGTTTAAAATACTTTGGAATAGATAACCCCAATTTGTGAACTATGCAAATGCCATATCATACACGTGTGAAGGAAACTCGCAGAATATAAAAACGGAATCATACGCATATGCGAGAAAGTATTATAATTGAAAACATACTTTTTTGTCCATGAAGCCCGAATTGTGAAAATGTAAAAGCGGAATCACACACGTACATGAGAGAATATAAAATCTTACCATAATAATTACAATTTTTAATCCCTCGAATGCAAAAAAAAACTCTCTAAGGACTAAATATGGACTAAAAACCGCACATCACGCTGGCGCGCGATCTTGGCTTTTTATTTGTCAAGAACGTTGCAAATGAATTTGTGGATTAATCGAGAGGATTACCTAGTGGTGATCCATGGAACTCAAAATTCCGAGTAAAAGCTGCAATTTCCAATTGCATAAACTTTTTTCATTTCATTTCTTTTTCGAATAAAATTCGAAACGACCTGAAACAAAAAAAGCTTAGCACAATGTGCTAAGCTTTTACTCTTGTGACCTCGACTGGATTACCTATCGGTGATCCCTCTGTTTATAGAGCCTGTGACAAATTCTATGTTTTATGTTGACGAATTGTGAACTCGTATTTAGCTGATTATTTCGTCTTTATTTACAGTAAATATAGAGCTTTTCAAAATGATTTTCATCATGAATAATTGAAAATTTTAGTGCCGTCATACTTGAAAGTCCTGAAAACTTTTCACTGTTTCAAGTTCGAGGGTTCGAATCCCTCTTTCTCCGCTGAAATAATTTTAAAAAGTGCTAAAAACCTGTAAAATAAACTTTTACAGGTTTTTTTATTTTAAAAAAGCACCTATTAAAACCCAATAATCGTATCCTAAAGGTGAGTGATTCGGTGAGTAGTTTGAATTTTTAAAAGTACTCACCTATTTAGCTGTAATAATCTGAACATTTCAATCAAAAAAACATCTAACCAAGCGGAATAGGACCTGTAGCCTTCCCCTTTTTAGGACACCTCTTAATTCCTCACAACTTTTCCAAAGTGAGCTGTATAATTCTGTTTGTTTTATTGCTATAAATGGTTCTTATACTTATTAATTTTTAAAAAAATTCCCGAAAATTCCCATTATTTATCACTTTTACATCTGTTTTATAAGTTTGAACAAACGTTTTAGGAATTTTAACTTTACTTTTTGGATTCCATTTTATTTCAAATCCTGTAACTGTTCCAGCTTCTTCCTCTACATAATCAATTTCTTGTTGTTTTACGGTTCTCCAGAAATAACCTTTGGCTAAAGAATTTTTGTAAGCATTATGTTTTAATCGTTCTGTGATTAAAAAATTTTCCCAAAGATTACCTTTGTCTTGGCGTACTTCTAATGGGTTTAAATCGCCAATAATCATATTTCTCACTCCTGTATCGTAGAAATAGATTTTTTGATTGGTTTTTATTTCGTTGCGTAGGTTTTTACTAAAACTTGGCAATTTGAAAATAACATAAGCTTGACAAAGTAAATCGATATAATTAGACACTGTTTTCTTATCGATACCTAATAATTGAGCCAGTTCATTATAACTGACTTCACTCCCAATTTGAAATGCTAACGCTCGTAATAATTTTTCTAATATTTCAGGCTTGCGAATACCACCATAACTCAATATGTCTTTATAGAGGTAACTATCTGTTAACTGCTTAAGAATGTCTTTTTCATCCCCAAAATTATTGATAACATCTGGGTACATGCCATAAACGACACGTAATTCAAGTTGCTGCTGCGCTTTTAGATAGCCAACATTATTTTCGAACTCACTCCACGAAATAGGATATAATTGATATTCCCATTTCCTCCCTGTCAATGGTTCTTGTGTTTGGTTATTCAATTCAAAAGCAGACGAACCACTAACCAATAATTGAACAGCTTTAAGTTGATCGGTAATTAATTTTAGAGTCAAGCCAATATTTTCAATACGTTGTGCTTCATCAATAAATACAATCTTATAGTTTCCTATAATGTTTTTAAGTTGCTCTATGTTTGGATTGGTAAGTAGTTTTCTTACCGTTGGGTCGTCGCCATTTAGAAATAGATGTTCTTTTTGCTCTAATAATTTATTAAAAAGCGTGGTTTTGCCTACTTGTCGCGGACCAATTAAAAGAATGGCTTTACCTTTGCCAAAACGGTTATTAATATGCTCTTCTAATGTTCTGTTAATCATAATTAGGGATTGTAATCCCCAAATATACTCTTTTTCAGGGATTGTATTCTACAGATTCTCATTTAATTTTGAGGGGTTTTAAAAGTAAATATTTGAGAAGAACACCACTTAGAGGGAATTATCTCATTATTTTACTATATTATTTTTTGATTTAATTATAACGTGTACCAAAATAAAATTTGTACTCATTTATGCCTATCTGAACCCAAAGTGAGTGCAAAAGCTTAAACTTATGCACAGGAACCCCCTTTGGGATCAATGAAAGTAATCCCCTTTTCATGTGAATATCGAATCACGAATTGTAAATATGGAATTTCGAAGTAGCGAACTTCACTAATTAGTGTTGATCGTTTTAGTCAATAATTGTGTCATAAAGGTGGGCTTCCAATTCTCGCCAATACTATTGGGAAGCTTCAAAAACAGTTATTTGTCAACGGGCGGTAATCCCACCTTTAATGAGAAGCGCTACCGTTAAGAAGTTTATGGATGGGTATGAAATGTTTGGCTCTCCACAACGAGATATTACAGCGGAAATTGATGCGAAAAGACTAAGGGAATTGATTTAATTTTGATAATAGCATATGACTATTGTGAATATAATAAGTTAAGGATGAGTAGGTTGCTTTAAGTTTTAGGAATATGGTGAGCGATTCGGTGAGTAGGGCATGGAGTAGTGGCATAAGCATCACTAAATCAGATTATTACATTCTAAGTTCTGTCCCCTCTTTCTCTGTTGAATTAAAATTTTAATTAATAGATATTCAATTAATTAAGATTTTTTATTTTAACTCTAAGCCCACCATTAGCCCATAGTAGTTAGTAATTTGCCAAAGCAACCTTCTGCATTACTCTTACCAATTATAATGACAAACACATAAAAGCTAGATAATACTTAATACCAAAAATAACGCTTAATTGGTTTCCTATATTGGAAACTAAATTCATATATTTGCATCGATTTAATTTTTATGATGGTTGGAAAAGATTTATTAGAAAGGTTTGCCATAGCTTATAAAAATGATGGATTTCCTCCATTGGCAGGCAAAATAATGGGATTGTTTTATATTTCAAATCAAAAGTATTTTAGCTTTGAGGAGATAATGCAACGTGTAGGAGCAAGTAAAGGAGCTACGAGTAAAACCATAAAAATTTTATTAGAGTTTAAAAGATTAAATTATTCAATGTCAAAAGAACAAGTACGAAAACGTATGTTTTATCTTGATATTCAAGGAGTAACTCAATTTTTACAGATAGTAATAGATAACTATAAGAACCAAAATCAGTTATTGAAAGAATCCTTGCAAGCACGAACTAATGAAAATGAAGAAATGAACGATTTTATTAAAAGCTCAATTCAATTCAACAATGAAGTTTTAGCATTTTTAAATATTAAATCCGAACAATATTTTAACCAATAAACAAATGAAAAAGTATCTTTTACTATTTATTTTGGTAATTACCTACGTATCTTCTCAATCACAAAACTCTATAATCATCGGCATTCTTACCGATAAATCCACTGAAGAATCACGCCCATTACTTGAACAATTAAAATCTGAAATAATTGCCGTTGTAGGACAAGAAACTATTGTGAGTTTTAACGATGTACTAGAAAACGATTTTAATAATGAAACTGCTGAGCAAAATTATCAGGCATTGATAAATAATGACACAGACATTATTCTCTCTTTCGGTTTGACAAATACAATAATGTTATATCAAAAAAAGACGTATAACAAGCCAACCATTGTTTTTGGCTCTATAAATAAAGATTTTCTCGATATTCCTGAAAACCAAAAAACATCTGCAATAAATAATCTAACCTATCTCTTTGCTCCCTTTTCATATAAAGATGATTTAGATACTTTTAGAGATTTATTTGTTTATAAAAAAATAGGAATTATTGTTGATGAATACCAATTAAATAACCTGCCCTTAAAAAACATTTTTGATCCTTATTTTAAAGCAATAGAATCTAATTACAAATTAATAAATATTGCAAATCTTGAAAATGAATTTTCAGAATTAGAAGATGTAGATGCTATATATTTAGCGTCAAATTCTAATCTAACAATTGAAAAACTTAAAGAATTAATTAACAACATCAACCAAAAAAAATTACCTTCTTTTTCAGCATTTGGAGAACGCAATGTTGTAAACGGAATCTTAGCTACTAATCAACCATCAATTAATGTTAATCAATTCTTTAGACGAATTGCATTAAATGTAGAATCTATAATTGGAGGAGTAAATGCCTCTGAATTGCCTATTTATTTAAATTATAATTATAAACTAACTATAAATCACGCTACAGCT
>RCNG010002932.1_pt1 | contig 10645 bp, 9 predicted proteins | sample 2041371 | NCBI WGS metagenome assembly RCNG01 (sample SAMN09708227, study PRJNA481090) | Marine sediment metagenome, whole genome shotgun sequencing project. | biome: marine sediment; feature: ocean; material: sediment; isolation source: Sewage treatment plant 1 marine sediment (STP1) ... | reverse complement strand
GCTGTTCTTGCGGTCTCTCAGTTCACCCTCGCGGGTTCGATCCGCAAGGGCCGCCGACCGAGCTTTGATCGCGCCCTCTCGGGGAATGCGGCCGAACCACTCTTCGATCGTTTTCTCGAGCTATTGCGTAACGAGGGAGTGCCGGTTGAAACCGGGGTCTTCGGTGCCCTGATGGAGGTCGAGCTCGTCAATGACGGACCCGTCACGCTGATCTGGGAAGACACCCCCGAGAAAATTAGGAATGAGGAATGAGGAATGAGGAATGCCGCCCACCCACCCGTGGGAGTTTTGAGTTCTTCGTTTTGAGTTTTGAGTTACCGCCCTGCCTCCCCGTTCTCTGATGCGACGGGTGGGAAAATTCGAAATCCGAAATCCGAAATCCGAAATCTGGCTCAGTCGAGATTCGCCTCCTGCCACGTGACCCAGAAGTCCATTGCCTCATCGAGGTGTGTGAGTGCGGCCAGAAACTGATCATCGGCGTCGAGGGCCACCCGGTAGCCGTCGTCGAGGCCGAGGGTCGCGTTCATGATCTCGACCTTGATGCCGAGCGCCACGTCCGACAGGTCCTGAGGCGATTCTCTGAGCTCGGTCAGTTTTTCCTCGGACAGGACTTCCTCATCTAAAACCCACGACCAGAAACCATCGAGGACCTCGTCATCGGCCGTGAAGGTCTGGGCCATCGATGCCTGCTCCTCCTCCGGCACGTCCTTGAGCAGCTCAATGGCATAACGGAAGAATGCCGTGTTGCCGTAGAGACGGGCGAGGTTTTCCGAAAGCGTGCGGGCTTCCAGGGTGACGTCCGGAGTGATACCACCGCCGCCGAGCACGGTTCGGCCGGCATCGGTCTCGTAGATCTGGTCGCCATTGGCGCCGTTTTTGTGGGTGATGTAGTCGATGTAGGATTCGTAGCCTCTCTGAATCGAGCGCCCCGAAGGTGTGTAATAACGGGCTGTGGTCAGGGCGAGTCCGGTATCTCGGACCGTAAACACGGTCTGCACGAGGCCCTTTCCCCACGTCACCTCGCCGAGGACCAAACCCCGGTCGTGGTCCTGAATGGCGCCGGCCACGATCTCAGAGGCAGAGGCCGAGCCTTCATTGACGAGAGCGATAACGGGCCCTTTGAAGGGCTCACCCCGGCCCGGAGCATTGAGGGTGGAGTGGCTGGACGGTGTCCTTCCGCGAGTCGTGACGATGAGGTTGTCCTTGGCCAGAAAAACATCCGAGACTCCGATGGCGGCATCCAGTGATCCACCGGGATTGTTGCGGAGGTCCAAAACCAGATGCCTCATGCCTTCAGCCTCGAGGCGATCAACAGCTTCGCGAACCTCGCGCTCACTCGACGAGCTGAATTCTGAAAGTCGGATATACCCCACCTCCGGTCTGACCATGAACGTGTAGCGGACGGTGGTCTGAGGAATGCGGGTTCGGGTGATCTCGACCGTGAATACTTCCTTGAGCCCGGGCCTGGAGATGGTGAGTTGAACCGAGGTGCCCTCGGGTCCGCGCACGAGGTCGACGACGTTATCCAGATTGAGGTCCTCCGTCGGTTCACCGCCGACAGCTGAAATGACGTCGCCGGCGCGCAGACCGACCCCCGCGGCTGGTGTGCCGGCCATCGGAGCGATGACTGTGATTTTGCCGTCGCGCCGGGAGATGATGATCCCGACTCCAAAGAAAGACCCTTCCTGTCGGGTGCGCATTCTGTTAAAGGTTCGGGGGTCGAGGTAGTTGGAGTGTGGGTCGAGCACTTCGAGCATGCCGCTGATGCCGTCGTACACGATGTCTGCAGGATCCTCTTCGGTCGGCAGCCACTCGAGAAGAAGATTGACCACCCTCGAGGCACGAAGCATCAACTCCGTCTCCTCCTCGGGCATGGAGCGTTCCCCGAAGAGCGCTCCCGCGGTTGCTCCACTCAGCAAGACAACGAGGGCGATAATGATTGGATTGATTCGGCTCTTGTTCTGTGTCATCGAACTCCCTTTTGCGCGCCAAAAAGACAATTCTCCGGCTGCGTACACAAGTGTAACTCGTTTGGTCTTACGAATACTCCGGGTGGCCGGTTTCCAACCGCCCACCCGTCCAGTTACAAGATCCAAGATGTAAGATGCAAGATTCAGGAATCTCGATCACTTGCATCAGGCGGGCGGGTGGGCAAATTCCGAAATCCGAATTCCGAATTCCGAATTCGAATGTCGGTATACTGGCGCGAGGAGGAACTGTGTTCGGAACCCTCGGCATGCCCGAGCTGATCTTGATTTTCGTGGTCGCGCTGCTGCTCTTCGGCCCGCGCAAGATGCCGCAGATCGGGCGTTCCATCGGCCGGGCGATGGGGGAGTTTCGGCGTGCCTCGAATGAGTTCAAAAGGACCATCGAGGACGAGGTCGCATCGGACGAGATCCGTGGAGTCGAGCAGGACCTCAAGGGAATCCGCGATGTCGGCAAGGAGCTCAGAGACCTCAAGAAAACAATCGAAAGTCCGATCGAGAACACCGTCAAAAAGGTTCTCGACCTCCCTGCAGACGACGCCGGCCAGTCCTCGACCAAGGAGACAGAGGAGTCGTGAGCACAGCCGAGCCCGAGGTGGTGGCGAATGGCGAAGAGGGAGGTGGAGAAGAACTTCCCCGGATGACCCTGCTCGATCATCTCGACGAGCTGCGCCGCCGGATCCTTTACAGCATCATTGCAATCTTCGTCGCCTTTCTCGGCAGCTGGTACTTTGCTCCGAAAATCTTCCACTGGCTCGAGAAACCGTTCCTCGCCGCCGTCCCGGAGGGCGAGAAGCTCGCCTTCACCGATCTCCCGGGTCCATTCATGCTCTACATCAAGGTGGCGCTGCTGACCGCCATCTTTGTCGCTTCGCCGATCCTGCTCGTTCAACTCTGGATGTTTCTGAGGCCCGGACTGTACAATCGAGAGCGCCGGCTCTTTGTACCGTTCGTCGTCTTCACCACTCTTTTCTTCGTCGCCGGCGGCTATTTCGGTTACCTGGTCGCCTTCCCCATGGTCGTGAAGTTCCTCCTCGGTGTGGGCGAGGGCTTCAAGCAGGTTGTAACCATCGATGCGTATTTTTCGATGATGTCGAAGATCCTCCTCGGCCTCGGGCTGGTCTTCGAGATGCCGATGCTGATCTTCTTCCTTGCCCGACTGGGCATCGTCACTGCGGGACAGTTGTTGCGCTGGTTCCGCTGGGCCGTTCTCATGATTTTTGTCGTCGCCGCGATCATCACACCGACTCCCGACGTCGCCACTCAGACTGTTTTTGCTGTGCCGATGATCCTGCTGTATCTGCTCGGCGTAGGGGTTGCCGCGATCTTCGGCAAGAAGCGGGATGCCGACGACTGAGAGCTCGACGGGCCGGCAGCTGGAACGCTGCTCGGGCCGCCTTTTGGGGAAGCTCCGACGGACCGCGCGCCGATGGCCTGTCCTTCCAGAGGGAGAGTCCGTAATGCTAGCGGTTTCGGGTGGTGTCGACAGTCTCGCGATGGCGTACTTGGTCTGCGAGCACAACCGACGCTTAAAACGACCTCTGAAGATCTTGGCCATCCACGTTTGCTTGGACACCGACGGTCCCGCCAAGGAGCTTTCCGATTCCACGGCAGGTTGGCTGAGGTCTCGAGGGTTGGAGGTGATCGAGGTCGAGGGCCGGTTGGATGGATCAGAAGAGTTGCCGCTCGATTGCTTTGCCTGCGCCCGCGCCAGACGCCGGACACTGCTGGAGGCCGCCGAGACGCAGGGAGCAAGCCACGTCGCGCTCGGGCATCATGCCGATGATGTCGTGGAAACCTGGTTACTGAGCCTGATGTACACGGGGAACGCCGAGAGCATTCCACCAGTTCGATCCTACTTCGATGGTGCGGTGACGATTGTTCGTCCGTTGTACGAGCTGCAGCGACGTGAACTGGTCCGCCTCGGCCGGCTCGCGGATTTCCCGGAGCCCGTTACGAGCTGTCGGCGGGAAGGCGAGGCGCGGCGAGAACGGATCCGACAGGTTCTCTCGGCCCTCGGTCGCGACCAGGGCCTGGTGCGGCGCCAGCTCTACTGGGCGGCGGTCAGGCAGTATGAGGAGTCGGAAAAATAAACTGATTTGCTTTTCGGACGCGGTTACAATCGGACATCATTCAAAGGGGGATACGAGGATGGAATCCTGGGAAACGGGTTGGGAAGTTGGGTTCCCGGCCTCGAACGCGGATGAACTGTTGTTGGCCCTGGTCGTGCGGGATCTCGTTCACGGTTCCTCCTTCGACGTCGAGGCGGTGGAGGACGGAACCGAGCTGGCGCTCGATTTCCTGGCCGGCGACGAGCTGCAGGACCAGACCTACCAGTTGCTTCTTTCAGCCGAGATCGCGGGAACCGAGAACCGTGAGATGGTGCAGGCGTTCACCGAACAGATGCTCGAGGATCTGGTATCCGAGGCCGAGGAACTGGTCGCCCAACGCCAGGAACTCGGTTCGCGGTCGAGCGCCGAACTCGTTTTCCAAGTTGTGCCAGAGGACCAGGAGCGATGGGACCTTGTGGCTCCGGACTGGTTGGCGCCAGACGGTGCTGAAGTGCCCTTTGGTTTTCGATCATTCGACGCCAAGAGCGGGGAAGTGTGGCCCGCCAACGAGGTCCTCGATGCCCACGGGAGGGTGGTTCTGGTGCCAGCCGGCGACGAGATCCTTGTCTTCGGTATTCCCGCCCCGGAAAGTTGGGGGGAAGAGGAAGACGACGACGGTCTACCAATTCATCCGGACGGAGAATGAACCACCAAGGCACCAAGGCCACCAAGATCTCACAAAGATCTCTCTCAGTATTTACCTGACCCACCGGGAATCGCTGCCGCGAACCGTTGGCGCTGACAGGGTGGTTGTGCCTTCGGTTTGTGATGGCAAAGGGAATCCTTGGTGTTCTTGGCGTCTTGGTGGTGAAACGTACGTTGCTCGCCGAAGTGAGACAGACGAAGAATAAGGGTGCGGGTGGGTGCGCGGAATTCCGAATTCCGAATTCCGAATTCCTACTTCGAGCCTGAAGGCCGTAACCCCTTGTCCTCTCAAGGGAACATATGTATACTCCCCGACCCGGGATCCGGTTTCATTCGGTTCTCGATCCCCCTTGGAGGCGAAGAAGATGGACCTTATCCGCGAAGTAACACGAGAGTACCTGAAGAGTGACATTCCAGATTTCCGTCCTGGCGACAACGTCAAGGTCCACGTGCGTCTCAAGGAAGGTGAGAAGGAGCGGATCCAGGTCTTTGAGGGTTTGGTGATTTCGCGCAAGCATGGTGGCGTCTCCGAATCGTTCACCGTACGCAAGATCTCTTCCGGCATCGGAGTCGAGCGGTCCTTTCCCCTCCACTCACCGTCGATCGCGAAGATCGAGGTCTCGCGTCGGGGTCGAGTGCGCCGGGCCAAACTCTATTACATCCGGAATCTGCGCGGCAAGGCGGCCCGGATCAGGGAGCGCGACCGCAGCCGCTGATCCTCACGGATATGGCATCAGGAGTCGACGTCCTCGGTTCCAGGGATCGGGAGATCCTCCTCGATGCAAACACTGTTATCGGAGTCGATGAGGTAGGGCGGGGTGCGCTTGCTGGACCGGTGGTCGTCTGCGCCACAGCATTCGAAGAGATCCCGGATGACGGCGAGGTGCGGGACTCCAAGCTTCTGACCCCCCGTCGGCGAGAGTCGATCGCAGCTCGACTGCGCAGTTGCGGCGCTCGGTGGGTGGTATCCGAGGTATGGCCTGAGTTGATCGATCGCATCAACATCCTCGAGGCCACGCGGCTTGCCATGGCAGCGGCTGCCCGGACGCTGATGGATTCGCGTTCGGTGGTCATTACCGATTTCGTCAATCCCGGTGATCTCGGATGCCGGATCCTGTCACCCAAACGAGCCGACCGCGACTATTTCTGTGTCGCAGCTGCCTCGATTGTGGCGAAGGTCCATCGTGACCGGATCATGGTAGATCTCGGCCGAAAAGACCCGCGTTGGAAGTGGGAACTGAACAAGGGATACGGCACCGTCGACCATCGCCGCGCCCTTCAAAACGTAGGCCCAGGCATCCTTCATCGCCGCAGCTTCGGGTGGTCGCCTGTGTTACCATGAAGCCTGAGATCAGGACACATCAGTCCGGTTTGTTCAGGAGGGCTGCGCCGTCGGAAACCACCCTTTGAACGGTCCGGACCGGGAGCTTGGCATAGATGGCGGTCAAACGGGACAAAATCCTTAGGGATGCCGAAAAGCTTGTCCAAAAGGGCAAGTTGGAGCAGGCGATCCGTGAGTACGAGAAGGTCCTGAAAAAGTTTCCCGAAGACACGACAATCATCAACCGAGTCGGTGATCTGTATGGGCGTGTTGGCCAGCTTCAGCGGGCGGTTGAGCTCTACGAGGAAATCGCCGTCCACTTCACGCGCGACGGGTTCACGACCAAGGCGATCGCGATTCTCAAGAAGATTCAGCGCCTCGATCCGCAACGCCTCGACATTTTTGAACAACTTGCTGGACTCTACTTCGATCAGGGCTTGATGATCGAGGCAAAACGGGAGTACCAGATCCTGGCCGACTGGTACGTCAAGAAAGGGGAGCTGGAAAAGGCGATCGAGGCCCACGAGAAGCTCGTGGATCTCGATCCGTCGAATCACGTCTCTGCTCTGAGGCTTGCCGATCTCCTCCTTCGGCGTGGCGAGGCCACCTCTGCGCTCAAAGTTTACGAACGACTGGGTCGGATGTTGCTCGACGCCGGCAAGCTCGATGAAGCCGAACGACTTTATCGTCATGTCCTTGATCAGGATCCGCCGGAGGGCGAATTCCTGCTGCCGGTATGTCATGCGTTCCTCGAGGCAGGCCGATCGTCGGTGGTGCTTGAATTCCTGAACTTTGGTGTCAAGCGATCTCCAGAAAACTCTGAGCTCAAAGTGCTCCTGGTGCGCACCCACCTGGCGCACGGGGAGTCCAAGGCAGCCCTGGAAACCGCTCGCGAAATCCTCGAGTCCGACCCCGATAACGCGGAGGTGCGGAGCCTCGTAGGCGGTGCGATGTTGACCTCCGGCGAGGTCGGCGATGCGCGCGAGATGCTGGTACCCGCTGTGGTCGATCTCCTCGAGAGAGGCGAGCATAAGCAGGCCCAAGCCGCGCTCAAGGATCTACTGCAGGAGATGCCCGACGATCAAGAGATTCTGAAGCTGGCGGTGCGAGCCTACCGGTCGTCGGGCAAAAATGAGACGCTCTCTACATTGCAGGCGGCTCTGGCCGAAAGCTACTTCCAGTCGGGTGAGCAGGAAGGAGCCAAGCGCCTTTACATAACCCTCCTGGAAAACGAGCCCGACAATCAGCAGTTCCGACAACGGCTGGCGGAGCTTGACGGTGTTGACGTCGGCAAGCCTGATGACGACGAGATGTTCGAGATCTCTGAGGAAGAGATCATCATCGAAGTCGAGGAGGACATCGATCTCGATGAGGTCGAGATCGAACCGCCCAAGCCTGTGCCAAAGAGCGAGGGAGCAGTCCCTCAGGGTTTCGACCTCGAGGAACGCATGGCCGAGGCAACGGTCTTCGCCAAGTACGGCCTTGTCGAAAAGGCAATCAGCCACCTCGAGGACGTCGTGCTCTTCTGCCCGGAGGAGCCCGAGCCGAGGCGACGTCTCGCCCTTCTCTATGCCGAGCACGGAGATATGGAAGAGGCGGTGGCCATGGCGATGCCGGTGGTGGAACACCATCGATCAAATGGCACCATCGATCAGCTCAGCGAGCTGATGACCGCGATACCAGAGCTTGGTGAGGCTGCGAGTGCGGCTCCGGCCGCGCCAGCTGCCGTAGCCGAGACGGTTCAAGAGCCTGTGATCGAGGAAACTACGGAGGCTGTCAAGGTACCGGTAGAGTTCGAGGACGAGGAGAGCGACCTCATCGAGGTGGTCGACATCGAGGGTGATCTGACGGCTCCTCCAGCCGTTGATGCGGCACCGGAGTTCGACGAATACCCGGTCGATCATGATTCCTGTGTTGATGTGATCTCAGATGAGGCGGTTGTGACGGATGAGCCCGAACCGGTTGTCGCGGAGGCCGAAGAGGATGCACCGCCAGAGGTCGCCGCCGAAGTCACAGCAGATTCTGAACTCTTCGAAGAGGTGCCGGTAGGTGAGTTCGAACCTGAGTCTGAGCCAGAGCCCGAACCTGAGCCAGAGCCAGATCCTGAACTCTTCGAAGAGGTGCCGGTAGCTGAGCTCGAACCTGAGTCTGAGCCAGAGCCCGAACCTGAACCTGCACTAGAACCCGAACCCGAACCAGAACCCATCACCGTGGCCCCACTCGAACCGGTAGTGGAAGAAGTGGCCGAGGAATTGGTGGAGATCAGCGATTCCTTCGTAGGGCCGTCGATGGGAGATCTCGAGCAGATCGATTTCTTCATCGATCAGGAGTTGTACGACGACGCTGCGAGAGTCCTTTCCGACCTCGAAGAGAAACACGGTGACGATGCAGAAGTTCTCGAGCGTCGGAGGAAGCTGAAAGAGGTCGGGGTTCTACTCGATCAGGTGGAGACGGTTGAAGAGGGCTCCGAAGAGCTCTTTGCTGACGAAGAACAGTACATCGATCTCGCCAAGGAACTCGAAGCAGAGCTTGCTGCCGAGGAAGCGATGGTCGAGGAAGCGACAGGGCGAGGCAAGGGCGAGGCGATCCTCGAGGAAGTCTTCAAGGAGTTCCAGAAGGGGGTCGAGGAACAGTTGTCGGAAGAGGATGCAGACACCCATTTCAACCTCGGCATCGCTTACCGGGAAATGGGACTTCTTCCCGAAGCCATCCGCGAGTTTCAAGTGGCATCACGGGATACCGACTATTTTGTCGAGAGCTGCTCCAACATCGGAGTTTGCTATCAGGAGCAGGGAATGTGGTCCGAGGCCACTGAGTGGTATCAGAAGGCACTGATAGCGCCCGACATCACGCCTGAAGCTCGAGTTGGCCTTCGTTATGATCTGGCGGCAGCGTACCAGGCGGCAGGCGATGTTGAGCAGGCGGTCGATCTCTTCGAAGAGATCGTGGCCAGCGGTGCCTCCTATCGGGACGTGGCCGATCGTCTCGCGGTCCTCAGCGAGCAACGGCAAGCAAACTAGTCCACCCATCCCCCACCCAATTTTGAGTGTTGAGTTCACTGCTGTCCGGTTATAACTTGAATAGATTCAGTTGTTTGTAGGGATTACTGTTCTCTATCGTGCAGCCTCTATCGGATAACACTTTCAGAATTGGTACTTTCTCGAAAACAGACAGGCTGAGAATCTGGAGAATTGTGTGGAGGCTGAGGTCAAGTTTTAGGCGCTTCTTCAGGATCGCCACCAACAGGTATGTGGAGATCGCGATCCAGATCTGAGTTTTTACTGCGTTGGGCGAAGTGCCGTAGAAAGCCTTGATCCGTAGGTGCTGTTTAATCCACTTGAAGAGCAGCTCGATCTGCCAGCGGGCCTTGTACAGCGACGGGATACTCTGAGCCGGCAGCAGAAAGTTGTTCGTCAAGAACACGAAGCGCTTCTTGGTCTCGGGATCAACAAATGAAATTCGTCGTAACGGCACTGGATATTTGATTGCACTTTTCACACCCGTGGCGATGACTGTTTGATCGCATCGGAGTCCATTCGAAGAATCGACCGAAGATGAAGATCGTCGCCTGTACTGGAAGTTCCTCTTGCCGCGGATGACGAAGAAAGCCGATGCCTGGTGAATCCCGAATAGGCGCGAAAAATCGATGTAGGCCTTATCCATGATGTAGAACGCACCCGGTTCTACCGCCAAAATATCTAACACATTGACGTCATGGAATTTGCCGTCTGAGACATGGATAAAGGTGGGTATGCTTCCCCGGAGATCGAGGAGAGTGTGGAGCTTGATTGCTCCCTTTGCTTGTCGAAATCGCGCCCAGGGAAACAGCGAAAGACACAGATCGATGGTCGTTGAGTCAAGCGCGTAAGCAGTGGATTCCAGGTCCACATCGAGATGCTCGCCTACGTACAAGGGGCGCGCTATACCGATCAGGATATGGGCAAAGTCGCGGTATATCCTCCAATCACGCCTTTCGTTGGCATCGGCCAAAGTGCTCCGAGCAACGTTGCCTCGTATCCCCATGTGGTAGAGCCTCGATTGCACGGACCGCAAACATGCTTCGATATCTCGAAGACTCTCGCGAAACGTCAATTGTGCAAAGCACATGCAAAGGAACTGATCCAAACACGAGAACTTCCTCACCTTGAAATTCCCGTGATACCTCCGGACGCATTTCCTGAACTCGTGGAGCGGGACGAAGTCGATTACCTGCGAAAATACTGTCCGATCAGTGTTCATCCACGGACCCTCCCGAGCGCTCCTCGAAAGGTAACCGTTGATGGCTAAGTCGATTTCAAATCGATTACGTCGAATAGTGTCTGCATCTTCTATAAATGCAGTTGGTTAGACCATGGTCGATACAAAACAACCGGACAGCAGTGTGTTGAGTTATGAGTTTTGAGTTACGGACGCGCCGCGCGTATTGAATAACGGGTGGGTGGGGAAAACTCAAATCTCAAAACTGAGAACTCAAAACTCTACCGATGGCGTGTGACTCCGACGCGGGGGAAAAGATCTTCGAGTGGGCATTCCGTACACCGAGGAGATGTGGGATGGCAGCGGTTCTGGCCAAAGGTCACCAG
>RCNG010001833.1_pt1 | contig 10646 bp, 6 predicted proteins | sample 2041371 | NCBI WGS metagenome assembly RCNG01 (sample SAMN09708227, study PRJNA481090) | Marine sediment metagenome, whole genome shotgun sequencing project. | biome: marine sediment; feature: ocean; material: sediment; isolation source: Sewage treatment plant 1 marine sediment (STP1) ... | reverse complement strand
CGGAACGACCGGTGGCGGTGGGGGAAACCCTGGCCGCCGGCAGCACCATCTACTCCCTGGTGGCCCTGGACCGGCTGCTGGCCATCGGTGAAGCCTTCGAGGCCGACCTGGCCGATGTGCGCCGGGCGGCACGGGAGGATTTCCCGGTGACCCTCTTCTTCCCCGCCGAAGGGCGCACGATACCCGGGCTGAGGATCGCCGCCGTGGAAGGGACACTGGACGGGCCCAACCGGGTGACCCACTTCCTGGTTCCCTTCCCCAACCAGCGGCTCTCGGAGAAAACAGTGGACGGCGCCCGCTACCTCGACTGGGAAAACCGTGTGGGGTCCCGGGTTCAGATCCTGGTGGCCACCGGCCAGACGGAGGAGCACTACGTGATCCCCTCCACTGCCCTGGTGCGCGAGGCCGGGCGCAGCGCCCTGTTTCTCCGCCGGGACGGCGCCTACATCCAGATTGTGGTCCCGGTGGAAACCCTGGACGCCGGCCGGGCGGTACTGCCGCTGGACTGCGGCATTTCACCGGGGGACGAGGTGGTGGTGAAGGGCGCACTGCAGCTGAAGCTGGCCCTGCAGGAAGGCAGCGGGAGCGGAACAGCCACCGACGGCAGCGACCACGGGCACCAGCACTGAGCTGACCGCCCGGACCGCCGAGGAGAACGATGCTCGATTTTTTGATCCGCAGTTCGTTGCGCCACCGGCTGCTGGTGCTCTCCCTGGCCGGCGTGATGCTCTGGCTGGGGGCAACGAAGCTGGTCCAACGGCCGGTGGACATCTTCCCCGACCTGAACCAGCCCACGGTCACCGTGCTGGCCGAGGCCCACGGACTGGCGCCGGAAGAGGTGGAGACCCTGGTCACCCTGCCGCTGGAGTCGGCACTGGGGGGCATCCAGGGGCTGCTCCGCCTGCGCTCCACATCCGGCGACGGCATCGCCATCGTCCGCCTGGAGTTCGACTGGGACACCGACATCTACCTCAACCGGCAGATCGTCCAGGAACGGCTGCAGCTGGCCCGGGCCGACCTGCCGGCGGATGTGATCCCGGAGATGGCTCCAATCTCCTCGATCACCGGCGAGATCCTCAACCTCGGCCTGAACAGCCCCGACGGCAGCCTCTCCTCCATGGAGCTGCAGACCCTGGCCGAGTGGGTGGTGAGGCGCCAGCTGCTCTCGGTGCCGGGTGTGGCCCAGGTGGTGATCATCGGCGGGGAGCGGAAACAGTACCAGGTGCTGGCCGACCCCGACCTGCTGCTGCGTCACGAGGTGAGCCTGGAAGATGTGGAGCAGGCGCTGGCCGGGGCCAGCCGCAACACCAGCGGCCAGTATCTGGTGGAGGGCACCCGGGAATTCCTGGTGCGTCACCTGGGCCGGCTGTCCGGGGTGGAGGACGTGAAAAACGTCATCGTGGCCCCCGAGCGCCAGCGGCCGGTGCGGGTGGCCGACGTGGCCACGGTGCAGGTGGGCCCCAAGTTCCGGCGGGGCTCCGCCTCCATCGACGGCGTTCCCGGAGTGATCCTGGTGGTGTTCAAGCAGCCGGGTGTGAATACCCTCTCGCTGACCAGGGCCATCGACCGCGAGGTGGAAGCCATCCGTACGGCCCTGCCCGACGGGGCGGTGCTGCGCAGCGATCTCTTCCGCCAGGCCACCTTTCTGCAGCGGGGGGTGGACAATGTGGTGGAGGCACTCCGCGACGGCGCCATCCTGGTGGTCATCATCCTGCTGATCTTCCTGGCCAACGTCCGCGCCTCGGTGATCACCCTCACCGCCCTGCCCCTCTCCCTGGCCGCCACCGGACTGGTCTTCCACCTGATGGGGCTCTCCATCAACACCATGACCCTGGGCGGGATGGCCATCGCGGTGGGCGAATTGGTGGACGATGCCATCGTCGGCGTGGAAAACGTGGTGCGCCGGCTGCGCGAGCGGAAACCGGGGGGACCCTCGGTGGCCGCGGTGGTGGCCGACGCCTCCTCCGAGGTGCGGGGGCCGATCTTCAGCGGGACCCTGATCGTGATCCTGGTCTTCATCCCGCTCTTCGCCCTCACCGGCATCGAAGGCCGGCTCTTCACCCCGCTGGCCATCGCCTACGTGGTTTCACTGCTGGCCTCCATGGTGATATCGCTCACCGTCACCCCGGTGCTGGCCCAGCTCCTCTTCCGCCGTGCGGCGCTCAAGGCCACATTCCACGACGCGCGGCGGACCCGGGCGCTGCGGCTGCTGCAGCGCGGTTCCGGGCGGTTGATCGCCGCCTCGATCCGGCGACGCTGGGCGGTGATCGTCCTCTTCACCCTGCTGGCCCTCACCGCCCTGGGGGCATTGACCACCCTGGGCACCGAGTTCCTGCCCCCCTTTGACGAGGGGACAGCGCTGGTGATGAGCTTCCTGCCGCCGGGCACCTCACTGGACGAGTCGGATCGCGTGGCCGGCGAGCTGGAGAAGCGCCTGGTGGGCATGCCCGGGGTCACCTCGGTGGGCCGTTACACCGGCCGGGGGGAACACGACGAGCACGCGGCCCCGGTGACCATCTCGCACATCCTGCTGACCCTGGACGAGGAGTACGACCTCCCCCGGGAGGAGATGATCGAGCGGGTCCGTGAGCGGCTGGCCGACATACCGGGCGTGGCACTGAACATCGGCCAGCCCCTGGCCCACCGTATCGACCACATCCTCAGTGGGGTCCAGGCCCAGATCGCCATCAAGGCCATGGGCACCGACCTCGACGTGCTGCGGGAGACGGCCCGCCGGGTGGCGGAGATGGCCGCCACGGTCCCCGGGGTCACCGATCTCTACATCGAACCCCAGGTGCTGGTGCCGCAGCTCCACGTGAGGATGAACCGGGACCGCCTGGCCGAGGTGGGCCTCAGCCCGGGCCAGCTGGCCCACGAACTGGAAACCGCGGTGGGCGGGGCCGTGGCCGGGAGCATGCTGGAGGGCGAACGGTCCTTCGACCTCTTTGTCCGGCTTCAGCAGCCGGCCCGCGACTCGATCAAGACCCTGCGCCGGTTGCCGGTGCGGTTGCCCGGCGGCGGCTGGGCCCGTCTGGGGGATCTGGCCCGGGTGCAGGAATCATCCGGCCCGAACAGCATCTCCCGGGACAACATGCTCCGGCGGGTGGCGGTGAGCTGCAACGTCCAGGGCCGCTCCCTGGGCGAGGTTGCCTCCGACCTGCAGAATGCCATGAAAAAATTGGAAGCGAACCTGCCCGAGGGAACCTTCCTCCGCTTCGAAGGGCAGTTCGAATCACAGCTGCGGGCCACCCGGCTGATCCTGCAACTCTCGATCATCAGCCTGGCGGCGATGGTCTTCATCCTCTTCGGCCAGTTCCGCTCGCTCAACCTCTCGCTGCAGATTCTGGCCTGCCTGCCGGCCGCCTTTATCGGCGGGCTGGGACTGCTGATGGCCACCGGCCAATCGTTCAGCGTGGCCGCCCTGGTGGGATTCGTCTCCCTGGCCGGTATCGCCGCCCGCAACGGGATCCTGCTGGTGTCCCACTACCTGCACCTGGTCCAGATCGAGGGGGTGGCGGTGACCCCGGACCTGCTGGTTCGCGCGGGGAAGGAACGGGCCGCACCGGTGGTGATGACTGCCCTGACCACCGGCGCCGGGCTCTTGCCGCTGCTCTTTTCCGCCGGGGAGACGGGCCGGGAGATTCTCTACCCGGTGGCCACGGTGGTGATCGGTGGGCTGATGACCTCGACACTCTTCGAGTTCATCCTCCGGCCGGCGCTCTTCTGGACCATCGGCCGCAAAGCTCTGGCCCGGCTCACCACCGGCACCGACGACGGGGAAAGCCGCTAAATCGTAATCAGCAACCGACCTTGCGCTTGAATTCCTTGAGGCGCCGTCTCAACTCTTCGGCCTTCTTACGCTCGTCCTCCAGCTCCAGGCGCCTCATCAACTGGTCCAGTTTGCGCTCGATCCGCTGGACTTCCTGCATCGCCGCGTCGGCGTCGCCGGTGGTATCCAGTCCGGCCAGCCCGGCAGACCTGAGGGCCTGGTTGAATTCCTGGGCCGCCCGCTCAAAATCCCGCTCCAGACGCTGGAGTTCCTGTTCCTCACCGCTGAGTGGGCCCCGGGGCAGCAGCGTCAGTTCTCCCGTAGCCGTGTAGTTGTAAACCATCATGGCGCCCAGCAGCAGCAGGACCAGCAAAACGATTTTCTTCATGGTGCCCTTCTCCCGGGAGGAATTGACACTTCCTCTCGGTTTGTCATACGATCAATCGAGTTACGGGTTACGACCAACTTATCGGCAAACTCCGACAATTCCGATAGATAGAGTCTGCTGGCCAACGTTCGGACACGATCCCATGCTGAAGAAAATCGGGCGCTACGAAGTCATTGGCGAACTGGGCCAGGGGGCCATGGGTATCGTCTACAAGGGCAAGGACCCGCGCATCGGCCGGGTGGTGGCCCTGAAGACGATCCACCCCGGCACGGCGCTGAGCAAGGACGAGCAAAAGGAGTTCTACGAACGGTTCTACCGCGAGGCCCAGACCGCGGGCAATCTCTCCCACCCGAACATCGTCACCATCTTCGACGCCGACGAAGACCACGAAGCGAAGATATCCTTTATCGCCATGGAGTTCATCGAGGGCCAGTCGCTGCAGCAGCTGCTGGACGGCGACCGGATCTTCACCGCCGATGAGACGCTGAAGATCGTGCTGCAGATCGCCGAGGGCCTGGGCTACGCCCACCAGAACGGCATCATCCACCGGGACATCAAGCCGGCCAACGTGATCCTCACTCCGGACAACCGGGTCAAGATCACCGACTTCGGCATCGCCCGTATCGAATCTTCCAGCCTCACCCGCACCGGCCAATTCCTCGGCACGCCCTACTACATGGCGCCGGAGCAGATCGCCGGCGGCCAGATCGACGGCCGTTCGGACCTCTTCTCGCTGGCCGTGGTCTTCTACCAGTTGCTGACCCGGGAGAAGCCGTTCTCCGGAAACAACATCACCACTATTCTCTACAAGATCGTCAACCAGGAACCCCTGCCGGCCACCACGATCAACATCAGCCTCTCCGGCGGGTTCGACATGGTTCTGATGAAGGGCCTGGCCAAGAACCCGGCCGACCGTTACCAGGATGCCGGACAGATCGCCGCGGACTTCAGGCAGTTGCTCCAGGGTGAACCGCCGCTCCATGCCGGCACCGCGGCCACCATGATGGCGCCCCAGGCGCCCTTCCCCGGCCAGACCATCGACTCCTCCAGCCTGGCCGCCCCGGCGGCGGTTCAGGACAGGGGATCCACCACCGCCGCCACCTCGGCAGTGAGTGCCCCGGCCCAGCCGGCGGCAGCGGTGCCCGCACCCAAAAAATCGAAGAGCCACGCCACCCTGATCGGGTTCGCCGCCGCCCTCACCGTAGTGGTGGTGTTCCTGGTCAGCTACCTCTTCTTCTGGAACGGCCGGGGTGACAGCCCTTCGGGACAGCACCCCACGGATCCGCCCGAAATGCTGATGGCCCAGAAGGAGACACCGCCCGGGGAGTCATCCGCCGCCACCGGTGAACCCGTGGAAACGGAAGCCGGCGAGGCCACCGAAATCATCGAACCGCCACCCGAGAAGCGGGCGGCCGCGGCAAAGAGTGAACCACCGGTCCGCACCGAGCCTGAAAAGGCGGCCGCCACGGCTCAGCAGCAACGCGAGGAAAAGCGCGAGGAAGAGAAGACTCCACCGCCACAGGTGACCGCCCCGCCAAAGGAGACGGCACCGCCCCGGCAATCCCCGGTGGTGACCCCGCCGGTCACCAGTCAGCCCGCGCAGCAGAAGCCGCCAGCCACCACCAGCCGGGAAACCACCCGGCAGGAGGAGGAACAGCAACCGGCCCGGCCCCAGGAGATCGGCCAGGGCGCCGAGCAAGCGTCAGCCGGACCCGCCGGCGAAACCGTTGCCGCAACCGACACCCCCATGGAAACGGTTGAGGAGACGCCGCCACCGCCGGAACCGACCCAGGACTACGGCTACCTCGACGTGGTTTTCAAACACGGCTTCCAGGGCGGACGGTTGACCATCCGCGCCGACGGCACCGAGGTCTACAGCCAGCACTTCAGCGGCCGGGACGCCAAGGGCGGCTGGAAGGGGATGCTGAGCAAGGCCTCGAAAATGGTCAAGCGGTCCGTGTTCAAGGACTACGGCATCCAGGTCCCGGTGGGCCGCTACCCCCTTGAGATCAAGGTCACCGTGCCCGGGAAGGACATCAACCCCGTCAGCGTCAACGCCCGCTTCAAGGTCGACCAGGAGCGGTGCCTGAGCCTCAGCAGCAAGCGCATGAACCGTGACGAGATCCAGGTGCGCTGGGACTGCGAGGAGGATGACGATGATGATGATGATGACGAGGATGATGAGGACGACGACGACAAGAAGAAGGACGATGACGATTGACCCTGTCCCGGCCCCATCCCCGATGACCACCCCCACGGCACATCGCTGCCGGTCACGGGTTGGCCTGCGATTCACCCTGATCCCGGTGCTCGTTCTGTTGTTCCTCGGCTGGGTCCCGAGCTTCGCCCACAGCGCCGAGGACAGCACCCCGGTGCTGGCCATGCCCGTCCCGGGCGGCCCGCTGAGCAGCCTCACTTTTTCCGGCGAGGTGCGGCGGGGCCAGACCCTCTCCGCCATATTCGGCGACCACGATCTCTCTCCCACCCTCATTTCGCCGCTGCTGGAAGCGGCGGAAGGTCTGTTCGACCTGACCAGGATCACTCCGGGCCGGCGCTACGAGTTCTGGACCTCGGCGGACCACTTCCTCTCCGCCATGACCTACCAGATCGACGATGAGCAGTACCTGCTGGCCCAGCAGGCGGCTGACGGCACCTGGCGGGCTGAAATCCGCGACTACCCCTTTCGCTGGGTGGAACGGGTGGCCGGCGGGGAGGTGACCTGGTCCTTCTTTGCCGCGGCCGAGGAGGCGGGAATTCCCCGGGAGGGGGCCGCCAGCTTTGTCGACATCTTCTCCTGGGCGGTGGACTTCATGAGAGACCTGCAATCCGGGGACAGCTTCCGGCTGCTGCTCAGGGAGAAACAACTCCTCGGCACTGAGGAGACCGTGGCCTGCACCATCCTCGCCGTCCGCTTCGCCTGCGCGGGGAAGGACCACCTGGCCTTCCGTTACGAGGCGGATCCCGAAACCGGTCCCGAATATTTTGACAGAGACGGGACCTCCATGCGCAAGGAGTTCCTCAAGGCGCCGCTGGCCTTCACCCGCATAAGTTCCCGCTACTCCCGCTCGCGTCTCCATCCGGTGCTGCACCGGCGGATGCCGCACCACGGGGTGGACTACGCCGCCCCCACCGGCACCCCGGTGATGAGCACCGCCGACGGAACGGTGACCATGGCCGGCTGGGACCGCGGGGGTGGGCGAATGGTGCGGATCCGCCACAACAGCCGGGTCACCACCTCCTACCTCCACTTCTCGCGCTATGCCAAGGGCATCCGCAAGGGAGTCCGGGTGAGCCAGGGCCAGGTCATCGGCTATGTCGGACAGACCGGGCTGGCCAGCGGCCCCCACTGCGACTACCGGATCATGATCGACGGCAGCTGGGTCAACCCGCTGACCGTTGAATTCCCGCCGGCCACCTCCATCCCCGAGGAGCAGATGGCCGGCTACACCGAATGGCGTGACCAGCTGCTGGCCCGCCTCGACCAGGACCAACCGGCCTGAGGCGCACCGCACCATGGAAAACTTCGACCTCCTGGCCCTGCAGCAGGCTCTCTCCAAGAGCGCCACCGGCGCCGTGATCCGCAAGATCACACCGGCAGCCGCCCCGGACAGTGCGGGAATCGCCTTCAGGCTGGATGGACTGGGCACACCATGGCTGCTCGTCTCCCCGGGCCCGCTCTACCCCTGCATCCTGCCTTTGGGGGCCGACCGGAACCCGTCCTGGACAAAAGGGGACAGCCCCTCCCCCTTCCTCATGCTGCTGCGCAAATACCTGGAGGGGGCCAGGGTCACCTCGTTGCGAAAGGTTCGCCTGGAACGGATATTCCTGCTGGCCGCGGAAAAGACCATGTCCGGAGGGGTCAGGGCGGCCAGCACGCTGGTGGTGGAGCTGACAGGAAAAAGTGCCGTACTGGCCCTGATCGACGGGGAGGGATCGGTGCTTGGATCAAACCGGCAGCCGGCCAACCGGCTGCTCCCCGGGTCACCATACAGCCCGCCCAAAAGGGCCCCGGGCCGGGAAAAATTCGATCCCTTTGCCGCCGGCCCCGGCGGCGAGCAGCGGGCCAGGGTGGAGGAGTTCCTGGGCAACACCCTGGAGCGGTTCGGCCCCGAGGGGGACCGGATGGGCCTCTACCGGTCGCTGATCAGCGCCCTGGAGGGATTCGGCCCGGTGTATGCCTCGGAGCTGGCCGCACGGCTGCTCGGCGCCGGCAGACCGAAAATGATGGAAGCCTGGGACCGTTTCCTGCTCCAGCTCGAGGAACTACGCCGTCTTGTGATTCACCCCGGCCACATCCACCGACCGCTGGACCCCACGGCAGCGGTTCCAGTGGCCGCCGCCATGCCCCTGGAGGCCACCCGGTCCTCGGGCCGCTGGCAGCGAGAATCGTTTACCACCCTGGTGGAAGCAGTCACCATATGTCGTGAGGAGATTCTGGCCGGAGCGGAAACGGACAGTCTGCGCCGGGACCTGACGCGCAGGCTGAACCGGGCAGCCAAGAAGCACAAGCGGTTGCTGGCCAAGCTGGAAGCCGACGAGGCGCGATTCTCCGCCGCCGAGGACCTCCGCCGCAACGGTGAGCTGCTCACCGCTGCCCTGGATACCTATGCCGGGGGGCGAAAGAAGCGAGGACTGGACAGTATTTCCGTGGATGACCTCTATCGGCCCGACACCCCCGAGGTAAAGATCAAGCTGGACCCAAAAATGACCCTGGTGCAAAACGCCCAGTCCTTCTTCCGCCGCTACCGCCGGGCCCAGCGCGGCCAGGAATCGGTGCAGACAAGGCTGGAACCGCTGCGGCTGGAAGGCGCTTTCATCGACGAGCTGCTCTCTGCTGTGGAACTGGCGGAGACCGTGGAAGAGCTGCGAGCAGTGGAGCAGGAAGCGCAGACGGCCAAACTCTGGTCGGCGCCGGTGGTGAGAGATCAGAAGGGCCGCAAGGACGGTGGCGATCAGACCATCGCCGGTGTGATTCGTCTGCGCTCCGCCGACGGCATGGAGATACTGGTGGGCCGCAGTGCCCGGGGCAACGACCAGGTGACCTTCAAGCTGGCCGGCCCGGAGGATTTCTGGCTCCACGCCGGGGGAATGCCCGGCTCCCACGTGGTGGTGCGTAACCCTGAGCGACTGGAGAAGCTCCCGCCGAAAACCCTCCAGCAGGCCGCCGGTCTGGCTGCCCACTACTCCCGGGGCCGCAGGAGCACGTCCGTGGACGTGCACCTGACCCGCAGGAAGTCGGTCAAGCGGCCCAAGGGGGCGGCCCCCGGGCTGGTGACGCTCAAGCGGTTCGAGACGGTGCTGGCCCGCCCGGTCTCCCCGGCGGAGCTCAGCACCAAAGACTCCTGACAGCCATCCGGATCATGGCCTCTCAAGATCGGTGGGGATCGGCACGTATTTCCGCTCGAATTCGGAATACTCGAATCTCGTCACCACCACATCCTCGGGATTCACCACCTGACTTTTCAGACTCGTTTCCGCGTGCTTGATCCGGTTGTCCGGTAAGTGGCTGCGCAGAAAGTCGCCGGGCTGATACCCGTCCTCACAACTCATCACAAACGAAAAGCTGGTGAACTGCTCGATTTTCTTTGCCGCCGGATGGTATTGGACCGGGAAGAGATAGATATCGACCAACCCCACACCCTCAAGATCAAACATGGGGCTGATCTGCACCAGGTTTCCGGGGTAGCGTTCCGAGGATTGATAGATCTCTGGTTTCCTGTATGGGGTGCTTGCGGAAGAGTCACCGCAGCCCGACCTGGGGTTGGAGGAGGTATGTGTACAATTATAGCGTTCTGTGGAGAAATTGGCCGGAACCCGGGATCAGCCCCGCTGGGGGATCTTCAGCTTCCTGCCGGCAACGATCCGGGTGTTGCGGGAGCTCATGCCGTTGGCCCGCTGGATGTCCCGCACCGAGACCCCGTAACGCTTGGCAATACGGCTGAGGTTCTCCCCGCGACGCACCTTGTGGTAGACATACTCGGGTTTTTTGGGCTGCTGGGGGATGGTGAGAACCATACCCGGGGCCGGGTCCTGCTGGTTCCAGAGACGGTTCTGACTGACCACGGTCCAGGGGTCGCTCTCCCGGCGTTCGGCGATGTCAGTGATACTCTGCCCCGCGGTAACCTTGTGCATGATCCGTGTCTTGGCCGGTTTGGGCTGGATCTCCAGCCGGGTCAGGGGCGGCAGGGCCTGGACGCGCCAGATGAAGTTGTCCTGGCGGAAGGTGTCGAGGTCAGCGCCGAAGATGAAGGCTACGTGGAAGTAGTTGTCCCCCGGGCGGGAGGTATAGACCACGTTTCCCCCCTCCATCTCGAAGAGATTGGCGATCCCCTCACTCTTTGACGGATAGGCCACGATCATCCCCGGCTTCAGATCGCGGTGGGCCAGGAAGGGGTTGTACATCCGCAGTTCCACCATGGGCAGGCCGAGATCACGGGAGAGGGACCACCAGTTGTCGCCCGCCTTCAAGGTGCGCAGATTGAGTTTCGA
>RCNG010001832.1_pt1 | contig 10648 bp, 10 predicted proteins | sample 2041371 | NCBI WGS metagenome assembly RCNG01 (sample SAMN09708227, study PRJNA481090) | Marine sediment metagenome, whole genome shotgun sequencing project. | biome: marine sediment; feature: ocean; material: sediment; isolation source: Sewage treatment plant 1 marine sediment (STP1) ... | reverse complement strand
CGTCATGTCGCACATCCCGCCGTCAAAAGAGTTCGATGACGTGCCCGGCAGTATGTCGACTATATCGACGTTCCAGGCGTCGCCGTACCGGTATCTTGCAGGGGCCTGTCTTGAGCTGGGCCGCTCTGCCGACGCGTGGCCGGCGGCCGAAAGATCCAGATCAAAGTGTCGGTGGGCTGCTTCGTGCCAAAACCGTGGACGCCCTTCCAATGGAGGCCGTTCACCGGTACCGAGGAGCTCCGGCGTCGGATTCACCTCCTCAAGCAGCGCTTCAAACGCATCCGTGGCGCACGTTTAACATGGTCGAATCCCGACGAGGCCGCGCTGGAGACGCTGCTGTCGCGCGGCGGTCGCGGCCTCTCCACTCTGATCGAGCACGCCCACGATCTCGGTGCGGTCTTTGACGGGTGGACTGATCATCTCGACCTCGGCGCCTGGCGCCGCGCACTCGAGGAAACGAACATCGATATGGAGCGCGAACTCTCCGAGCGAACCCTCGCCGAAACCCTGCCGTGGGACCTCATCGACGCGGGTGTGCGCAAGGGATACCTCAAGGCCGAGTGGCGGCGCGCGCAAAAGGAAACCGAGACCGAGGATTGCAAATGGGGCCGATGCTATCGGTGTGGAATACCCGGAGACGGCGAAGATATCCAGCTCGCGCCGGCCTCGCTGCCGGTGCTCGGCGACCTCCTGCCCGAGGAGGACCGGCCCGCGGCTGCCGCCTACCGGCGGCGTCCGGCGCCGCGCATCCCGCCGGCCAATCGCGAGCGGCCCCAACCACCCGTCCATCGGCGGTTTCGATTCACCTTTTCAAAGACCGACGACGCGCGATGGCTGTCCCATCGCCAGACTATGGACCTCCTCGAACGAGTGGTCCGCGCGGCCGAGTTGCCGGTGCGATACACCGAAGGATTCAACCCGCACATCAGGCTGTCGATGGGTCCGGCTCTACCGGTCGGTCACGAGGCCGAAGCCGAAATCTTCGATGTTGACTGCACGGCGCCCGTGCGACGCCGCCACCTCGAAAGGCTCAACTCCCTGCTCCCGGAGGGTTTGGAGATCACCGACGCGCAGCCGCTTTTGCCCGGCGCCCCGTCGTTGGGCAAGCTCGTGGCCGCCGCCCGCTACCGGGTCGGACCCCTGGACGACCAGCTCGTTCTCCCCGACACCTCGGAGGGGATCGACGAGGAGATCCGCCCCGGAATCCGCCGTTGGCAGCTCGCCGAGGACGGTCGTCTAACGGTCGAGCTCAACGCCCGCCAGCAAGACGGGCCCATCATCTCGGTCAAACGACTTCTTCTCGCGCTCGGCCTCGACGAGGACCGGATCGCCCGCGTCCCGGTGGTTCGGGAGGCGCTGGTTCTCGAGGCGCGCAAAAAGGACCGGCGCGCCGTTGACGGATCGGCCGAAGCGACTGTTTCATGAGTCGCTGGGTGGTGCACGCGCGGGCGGCCTTCAAGGCCCGGCACGCACTGACGGTCTACAAGGGAGAGGTCGAAGCGTCCCATCTTCACGACTGGCAGGTTGAGGCGAGGATCGGCGCTGACGCGCTCGGCCCGGAGGGTTACGCTCTCGACTTTCACGAGGTGCGCCAGATCCTCGTCGACGCCGTGGCGCCGCTCGACGACAGCAACATCAACTTCGATCCTGAAATCGGCCGGCCGTCACCCACCGCCGAGAGGGTCGCGGAGGTGCTCGCCGAACGCCTGACCCCACAGTACGAAGCGATCGGCGGGCGACTCCTCTCCCTCACTGTATGGGAAGGCCCCGAAAACCGGGTCGACCTGATTCTCGAATAGCCCGTCTGTCGCCGCTTCGCGGCTTATCTTTTCTTGTGTGCCTCTGTTCCTGGGGCTCACGCCCCAGGCTAACAGTCTGTCGCCGCTTCGCGGCTCGGGCTATTGATGGACCGGAGTGAGCGCCGAAGGCGCGACAGATTCATAGCCTGGGGCGTGAGCCCCAGGTATTAGCCCGTGTTTCTCACCAGCATTCGTCGCGAGGTCGGCGAGGCGCCGCGCTCAGTGGTGTTTTCGACCCGAGGGGCGCGGAGTCGTACTTGACAGTACGTCGAGCACCCCGAGGCGAGAAAACGCTGCTGGGTGCGGTGCATCGTCGGCCGCAGCAGAAAGCTGGTGAGAAATGCGGGTTAGACGTCAATATCCCGGGAGCCTTGAAAGGGCGACAGATTGCGGCTGCGGCGTCAGCCGCAGCCATGATCATTTGACTGTCTATCGCCGCTTCGCGGCTGGCTCTCAGTCTGTTTCTGGCGCACCGAATTCGAGCAGCTCGCTCGGGATCTCCACGTTGATCTCCGGACTGTATGTCGTCACGGTATCGGTGCTGAACGAGTCGTAAACGTTGGACTCATCGACTCTCCTCACGAGGTACGACTGCTTGTCGATCCAGATGGTCGAGGAGTTCTCGCGCAAGACGATGCCGGTGTCGCCCGATCCGAGTGTCTTTGGTGTCCTGATGCTCTGGCCGCGAATGCGAAAACACTCGAATTCGTCCACGTCTCCGTCTTCGATCCTGCGGGCGTAGTTCAGCTCAAGAGCCGATTTCGACGCCGAAGGATCCCGCCGAAGCATCGACGGAATGCGATGAGATGTCCCCTGTGAAACGCCCGCCGCACCTGCGATGGCTCTGCTCACGGTTGCCGGTCTGTTGACGCCGGGCTCCACATCCGACCACGTACGGACATCGTTTCCATCGGCCCAGATGATGTAGGAAGGCGGCGGGTCGCCCGCGCTCATGTCCTGATATTCGAAACGGATTCGATTCGGACGGACAAAGACGGTCGTGAACGGCTTTTCCCCCATCCATTGCCGATCGTCGCTGGTGTAGGTTGTGGCTGCGACACCGGAGTCGCGATACGAGTCGCACTGCGCGTACACCTGTGCGGCCAGCTCCACTATCTGCTCGGCGTTCAGCGAATCCGAACCCCGTGATGTCGGCGGTTGTTGAGCAAACACGACGGCGCCGAAAAGAAGCACCGCCACGCTCGACAGAACTGCGTTTTTCAGGTGTCTGTAACTCATGTCTCAGCCCTCCAGCGACTTCGCCACCAGCTCGATGACATCGTACGTCGTGGCGTCCTCACGACCGAGCTCGTTCTGGGCGTCGGACAGCATCGAGAAACAGTAGGGGCAGGCGACGGCCACGTTGGTGGTGCCGCTGGCCTCGAGCTGACCAAAGCGGACTTGGTTGATGCGCTCGCCAATCGTTTCCTCGAGCCACATTCGGCCACCACCGGCGCCGCAGCACATCGCGCGGTCGTGGTTGAGCTCGGCCTCCCGCATCCGCACCCCGGGGATGGCGTTGAGGAGAAAGCGCGGAGCGTCGTACTCACCGTTGGTGCGCCCGAGATAGCAGGGGTCGTGGTAGGCAACGTCCGCCTCGACCGTGCCAATGAGCTTGATCGTGCCGGTTCTCACCAAACGGGCCACCATCTGAGTGCCGTGCACGACCTCGTAGTTCCCCCCAAATTCCGGGTACTCGTGGGAAAGAGTGTTGAAGGCGTGCGGACAATTGGTGACGATCTTCTTCACACCGTAACCGTTCATGGTCTCGATATTCTGCTGCGCTAGCATCTGGAAGAGGTACTCGTTTCCCAGCCGGCGCGCCGCATCCCCGGTGGAAACCTCCTCGGGGCCGAGGATGGCAATTTTGATACCGGCGGCCTGTAGGATCTTCACCAGCGACCGGGAGACCTCCTTGCCGTGATCGTCGTAGCTGCCCGGCGAGCCCACGAAAAACAGGTACTCGAAGTCGCCCCCGGTCTCCGACGCCAGCGGGACTCCGAGGTCGGACGCCCAGTTGCCACGCTCTTCGCCCGGCAGCTGCCACGGATTACCGTTGACCTCGTAGCCGCGGAAGGCGGGCTGCGCTTCCTCCGGAAACTCGGCCTTCTCGAGGACCAGGTTGCGGCGCATGTCAACGATCTTGTCGACATACGAAATATCGAGCGGACAGGCGCGCTCGCACCAGCGGCATGTTGTGCAGGCCCAGATCACCTCCGGGTCGATCACCGTCGGCACGAGCTCGTCTTTCGATGCGTTGCCGTCCTCGCCGGGGTCGGCGAGGATCTCCTTCTGCTCGCTATAGAGCTCGTCGCGAACCGATTTGGTGAACATCACCGGTTGCAGCGGCTTGTGGGTGATGGTCGTCGGACAGAACTCTCGGCAGCGCCCGCACTCGGTACATGTGTAGAGATCGAGCATCTGCTTCCACGTCAGATCGGTCACCGTTGAGATACCGAAGGTGGTGTCTTCGTCTATGTCCTCGAGGTCCATCCCCGGCAGCTTTCCAGGCGCATCGAGGTTGGCGAAGAAGACGTTGAAGATCGAGGTGTAGACATGGAAGTGCTTGGAGTACGGTAGCTCGTTGGCGAAGACGAAGAGCGTGATGAGGTGGATCCACCAGCTCACGCTGTAGATCTTCTGCAGGGCCGTCCCGCCGAGCCCGGAGAGCCAGCCGCCGACGAGACCTGAGATCGGCAGGTAGGAACCATCCAGATCACCGGCGGCGATGCGGGCGCCCTCGGCGGCGAGATCGGTGACCATCAGAATCGCTATCAACCCGATCACTATCCAGGCGCCGGCGCTCTGCACCACCCGCTCCTTCTTTTGGATGCCGCGTCGCCAAATGGCGAACCCCAGGCCGACCAGCACCAACAGCTCGAAGATATCCTTGGAGAACAGATAGGCGTGGCCGACGGGTGTGTGCAGGAAAGACAGCTCCCAGCCCGCGAAGAGACCCTCGATGACCATGGTCACGGTCCGCAGGCTGACCATCAAGAACCCGTAGAAGATCAGCAAGTGATAGAGCCCGGCTAAGGGATCGTCGAACATCCTCTTCTGCCCGAATGCGTACACGAACATGTGCTTGAAGCGCTCGCCCAGGCGGTCGAATCGGTTGTCAGGGCGCCCGGCGCGGAGGAGTTGGAAGCGCCGGCTCAGGGACAGGACGACCGCGCCGGTGCCGACGATCGTGAGGATCCAGAACCAGACGACACCGGAGATACCGAGGAACGACCCTGCCGTGGCGTGATGCATGAGACCTCCTTCAAGCGTGGAAAGCTGAGCGACGCAGTGCGGCAATCCACGAAGGAGAGTATAGCTAGGCCAATTAGGAATTAGGAATTAGGAATTAGGAATTTGGAATTTCCACCTAAACCCCCCATAGGGTTCGGCGGAGGTGCCTGGCTTCAGCCTCGCACCTCACGGGAGGCGTTCGACAAGCTTGCCTAGCAGCGACGATGTCGGAACATCCGGGTTTCGCGGGTCCAACCATCGCCAGCTTTCGGAGGGCGGATCGAAAATATCAACCTCGAACCATACCGGGACAACATCGATCTTCCGGTGGGTGATGTGGTGGCGCACGGCCGGTGCCACGGCCGCGGAGGAATGTCTCGCAACTGGAACGAGACGCCTCGCCTCGCTGACGGGGTCGGCCCCGTCCTCCAGCTCCGCCAGCGGGGGAAGCCACAGACCTCGGAGAATCGGAGAGTCGTCGATCCGCTGCAACAACCAATCGCCGTTGCGATCGACAGCGCACGCCGCCACCCACAGCAGCGCTATCTGAGCTCGGCGGCGTCGAGGCGGCGGGTAGGCCTCCGGTCGCCCTTCAGCCTTCGCCCCGCAACCACCGGCCAAAGGACAGCTCTCGCAACCGGGGTTGGCGGGTCTGCAGACCACCGCGCCGAGCTCCATCAGAGCCTCGTTGACCTTGCCCGGCGGTGCATCCTCCATCAGGGCGAGGATCCACGCCTCGAGCCGGCGGCGGCCCGCGGCCGAACGTGGATCTATCTCCATCGCGAGCACCCTCGCGCCCACTCGCATGACGTTGCCGTCGAGCACCGGCGTCGCCTCACCAAACGCCAGCGAGGAAATCGCAGCCGCGGTGTAGGGGCCGATCCCCGGCAATCGCTCGAGGTCGGAGGCCGCCGTCGGCAGGCGACCGGCGACCTCCCGCGCGAGGCGGTGGAGATTCCGCGCCCGACGGTAGTATCCGAGTCCTGACCAGGCGGCCAGGACCTCATCCTCGGTTGCCGCCGCGAGATCCGAGATTGACGGGAAACGCGCGATGAAATCAGCGAATCGAGGCGCCACCCGATCGACCTGGGTTTGCTGGAGCATGATCTCGCTGACCAACACGAGATAGGGATCGCGGGGCTCCAAGCGCCACGGCAGCTCACGGGCGCAGGTCCGGTACCACTCGAGGAGGGCATAAGTCGTCACGACCCACATGCTACATGGGCGCCCGTTCGCCCCGGTCACGCTATACTGCGCACGGCACCGCACGTAACATTCGAGGAACGAAAGGCAAACGCATCCATGGGAGTCGATCGAAAAGCCGAGGAAGAACGCCTGATCGCGTTCATGATCGGTTATCAGAAAGGCAGGATGGATGACTTCGAAGGGCTCTTTGCCGCCCTCAAACAACCGCTGCTTCGCTACCTCTGGACCTTTGTGCGCAACGCCACGGTGGCCGAGGATTTGCTCCAGGAAACTTTTCTCCAGATCCACCGCGCCCGTCAAACCTACACCCCTCCGCGTCCGGTTCGTCCGTGGATCTACGCCATCACCCGGCACGTGGCTCTGATGCACCTGAGGTCCGGCCGACGCCGCAAGGAGGTCCTGGCAAACGATCAGCTGCCGGAGGTCCCGGTGCCACCGGAGATGGAGAAGCTGGCGGATCACGCGACCCTCCACAAGATGCTCGCCGAACTTCCCCGTCCCGCTCAGGAGGTCCTCATGCTGCACCACCTTCTCGGTCTGAGCTTTTTGGAGGTCGGCCAGGTCCTGGGGATCGCCGCCGGCACGGCAAAGGTCCGGGCACACCGGGCTTTGAAGGCCGTCCGCGCGCGGCTTGAAGAGCAGGGAGGCGAGGCATGAGCACGGATCTGCTGCCCGAATCCCTCCGCCGCTCCATCGCGGCTGATCTCGAACCGGTGCGACCGCTGCCGCCGGCCTGGAGGCGCACCCTGCAGGCGGCCGCCGTGGCAGCCGTCGGTCTTGCGGTGATGATCTTCATCTTCAAGCTCTCGCCTCGTGCCGACCTAGAGCAACTTCCGATGTGGTTGAGCTGGGGATGCACAGCGCTCCAGCTCGGTGTGGGCATCCTGCTCCTGGGCATGGCGCTGCGCGAGGCGATCCCCGGCCAGGGGGTGCCGCGCGGCGCGGTGGCCCTCGGGTTGGGCACGGCGGTGCTGATGCAGGTCCTGGTCGGCATCGTGACCTGGATGCACAGCACTGGAATGCCGCTGGTGGATGGACACGGCATGTCGGCGGGCATTACCTGCACCACCCACGACGTCGCCATGGCCTTGCCGGCCCTCGCGGTCACGCTGTGGCTCGTTTTTCGGGCGCTGCCGCTGCGTCCCTCGATCGCAGGGCTCCTCGGCGGCGCCGGGGCGGCCGTGACCGCTGATGCCCTCACCCACGTCCTGTGTCCGATGTCCGACCTCCGCCACGTGCTCGTGTGGCACACCGGTGCTCTCATCGGCCTGATGTTCATCGGATGGCTCGTAGGCAAGCTGTGGGAGGGAAAGCGATACGGTATCTGAGAAGAGGACAGAACGAGAAGAGGAGACGAACTCCTTTTCACCATCCCCTGTTCCCCTCCCCGCCTTCCGGTTGACAACCGTCCCTTTCGAGGTCACAGTCTCCGTTCAAGAAACGCGCCCCCTACGGGACGCCGGAGGATACAATGAGCATCGATTTCGACGGCCTTTCGCTTCGCGACACCCTCGACCTCGCCATCTATGTGGAGGAGGAGGCCAAGGAGCGCTACGAGGATTTTGCCCAACAGATGGAGGCCCACCACACACCCGAGGTGGCGGAGTTCTTTCGCTTCATGGCCGCCAACGAGCTCAAGCACGCCGAGAAGTTGAGCGCACAGCGCGCGAACCTCTTTGGCGACGAGACTCGCACCGCAGACACGTCGATGATCTTCGACATCGAGGCGCCCGAATTCGACGCCGCCCGTGCCTTTATGTCGGTTCGAGCGGCCCTCGATGTCGCCCTCGAGTCTGAGGTCAAGGCCTATGCCTTTTATGACGCTGCCCTTCCCGATATCTCCGACCCCGACGTCAAAGAGCTCTTCACCGAGCTGCGCGAAGAAGAGGAGCGGCACATGGAGCTGGTGAAGGCAATCAGGGCAAAGGTGCCCGAGGACGACGGATTTGACCCCGACGACTTCGTCGACGGCCCGGCCGCTCAATAACCACCAGCGCTCTCCAGCAACTTCCCGCAGTTCGTCGTAATGGCTCGAACCAGCCGCGAAGCGGCGACAGACAACTGGAAGATCGTGGCTACGGCTCACGCCGCAGCCACGATCTGTCGCCCTGTCAGGGCTCCGGGAAATTGTGACGCCCATACCTGGGGCTGACGCCCCAGGCTATGGATCTTTCGCGCCTTCGGCGCTCAGTCGCATGCCCTTTCCCTGAGACCCGCGCTTCTGAGAAACTCGGAGTCTCTCAGTATGCGGGTTTACACTGGAACCAGTGCGATACGCCCCCGAACCTCCCGCGGTCTCGAGCCCACCACCGGCCGGAGTGTTGCTCGTCAATCTCGGCTCGCCGGCCGCCGCCACCGCCCGCGCGACTCGCACATATCTTCGACAGTTCCTCTCCGATCCACGGGTCGTCGAACTGCCCCGACTTCGGTGGTGGTTGCTCCGCAACCTCGTGATTTTACCCTTCAGGCCGATCCGCGCCGCCCGCGCCTATCGGAAAATCTGGACCGACAACGGATCGCCCCTTATCGTCACGGGCCGCCATCAGGCGTCGGACCTCGAGTGGGAGCTCAGCAGGCGTATTGACCGTCCGATACCGGTTTTTTGTGGAATGCGGTATGGAAAACCATCTCTCTCCGCCGGTCTCGGTGTCTTGCGACACCGGGGATGCCGCAGGATCCTCGTGTTGCCGCTCTACCCGCAGTACTCGGCGGCGACCACCGCCTCGACGTTCGACGAGGTGTTTTGCGAGCTTGAGACCTGGCGCCGGGTTCCTGAAATCCGCACCGTCGCCGACTACCACGACCACCCGGCCTACATCGGCGCACTGGTCTCGAGCATTCACCAATCCTGGGAGGACGGCGGCAAGCCGATGCGATTGCTCGTGAGCTTCCACGGTCTTCCCTCGCGCTACATCGAGGCCGGCGATCCGTACGAGGACCAGTGCCGGGCTACAGCAACCCTGATCGAAGACCGGCTCGATTTTGACTCGAAAAATATCTTCACAGCGTTCCAGTCTCGCTTTGGACGCGAGGAATGGATCGGTCTCGATACCGCCGACCTCCTCAAGGAGTGGGGCCGCAAGGAGCTCTCGAAACTCGATGTCGTGTGCCCGGGATTCTCCGCGGACTGTCTCGAGACCCTTGAGGAGATCGACATGGCCGGCCGCAAGATCTTCACCAAGGCCGGCGGCGGACGCTTCCGTTACATTCCGGCCCTCAACCACCGCCCCGATCATATCGCCGCCCTCGCCGAGATCGTCGTCGAAAATCTCGGTGGGTGGATCACGTGAGTTGAGAGTCGAAAGTTGAGAGTTGAGAGATAACTTTTAACTCTCAACTCTTAACTCCTATTCTGTACTGGGAAGCGTCCCGCGCATGGAAGGATTGCCTTCCTTCCCCTGTTATCCTCGACAGATGAAGATCATCATTTCCGGCGCCGGCGGCCTCATCGGATCCGCCCTCATGCCTTCTCTCGAAGCGGCGGGCCACGAGGTGGTGCGGCTGGTCCGTGGGGCGTCTGAGGCGGGCGGCAATGAAGAGACCTGGGACCCCGCCTCCGGACGGCTCGATCCCGCAGTGCTGAGCGGCGCCGATGCCGTCATCAACCTCAACGGCCGCAATATCGGCGACGGCCGGTGGAGCGCACGGGTCAAGGAGGAGCTGCGCCGCAGCCGGCTCGACGCAACCAATACGATCGTCGAGGCCATCGCCCGGGCCGAGCCGGCGCCGGGGCTCCTCATCAACGCCTCGGCGGCGGGCTACTACGGGGACCGCGGCGACGAGATCCTCGACGAGGGCTCGGCAGCGGGCAACGGCTTTCTCGCCGAGCTGTCGCGAGACTGGGAGGCCGCCGCCCTCAAAGCCCAATCGGATCGCACCCGGGTCGTCCTACTGAGGTTGGGCATGGTGATCGAAGACGGCGGCGCCCTCGACCGCATGCTCCTGCCCTTCAAACTCGGCCTCGGCGGACCGATCGGCTCGGGCCGGCAGTTCTGGCCCTGGGTAGCGATGGACGACGTTCTCGCAACCGTGCGATTCGCGTTGGATGACGACCGGCTCGCCGGGCCTCTCAACCTGGTTTCACCGGAGGAGACGCGCTGTTCGGACTTCGCCAGCACCCTCGGTCGGGTGCTCCACCGACCAGCCATCCTGCCGGTGCCCGCCTTTATCGCCAGACTCGCCCTCGGCGAAATGGCCGATGCGCTTCTCCTCGCCTCGGCCAGGGTCCGCCCGCGGGTCCTCGAGGAGGCCGGCTACGTCTTCCGGACACACCGGCTCGAGGATGCCATCCGCCGCGCTCTCGACTGATTCAGCCCGCATTTCTCACCAGCTTTCGTTGCGAGGTCGGCGAGGTGCCGTGCCCAGTGGGGTTTTCGATCTGAGGGGCGCGGAGTCGTACTTGACAGTAC
>RCNG010001831.1_pt1 | contig 10650 bp, 10 predicted proteins | sample 2041371 | NCBI WGS metagenome assembly RCNG01 (sample SAMN09708227, study PRJNA481090) | Marine sediment metagenome, whole genome shotgun sequencing project. | biome: marine sediment; feature: ocean; material: sediment; isolation source: Sewage treatment plant 1 marine sediment (STP1) ... | reverse complement strand
CTGCGGTCTTGCTCGATCGTCTCGGCCGAATCTGACCCAAATCTGGGCGCGAAAACCCATCCCCATGATGAGATGATTGGCCCTTCCCCCGTGAAGTTATTTCTGCGCGAACCCTTAGTGGCCTGATGAGCAATGTTTGGAGATAAGGTACCCAAGGGAGGGTCTTAGGCAAGAGGCGAAAGGCAACAAACGATAGGACAGATCAATGGATGGACATTCACCGGATCCTCTTGATACTCTGTCCCTTGAACCTGAGAGAGTATTCCTTTAACCTTTGCCCTTTGACCTTTCGCCTTCGGGAACGAGCCAAACGAACAGAGGGTCGTTTCTCGTCGGCATATGAGAAAGAGAAGAAGGCGAATGGACACCAAACCCTTAACGATTCCGGTCCCCCCCTGGGCACAGACGGAACTGGAACAGGTTCACAGCTACGTACGGGAATCCCTCCCGGAGACCCTGAAGTCCTTCTGGGACAGTAACGGTTTCGGGCTTGCAGGCTTTGATCGACAGCCGTTGCGGCCCTATCTCGTCCTGCTGGTCGCACGACACTACGGTTGTACGGGTGACCGGCCCCTTCGTCTGGCAGCCAGCATCCACATGATTCACATGGCCTCGCTTCTGCACGACCGTCTGGGTTATGCCCGGAAGGCCGCGGGCGTCGAAGAGGATACGGACCAGGCACACCATCAGCGAGAAGCTCTGGACATCCTGCTTGGGGATTTCTTCTTCTCCAAGGCATCTCGCTTTATCGTTGAAGACGGGGAGACCCGGATCATCGAGGAGCATATCCAGACCTCCCTCGAGAGTGCCGAGGCGCAAGCGAGGCTCGTAAGCCTGGAAAAGGAACTCGACAAGGTCGAGCCTGCGAGGTGCTTCGAGGTCGTGGCGGACAAGGTCTCTCTGCTGCTCACCCTGAGCCTTCGCTTGGGTGCCATCCTCGGAAAGGGGCAAAAAGAGGAGGAGGAGAGCCTGGCCGGATGCGGTTTCTTGCTCGGCAGGATGGTGAGGATCCTTGAAGACCTGTCGATCTGGGAACGCATCTCCCACGAGAGTTCGGCGATTCCGCCGGATGCGAGATTCAGCCATCCCCTGATCTTGCTCTGGGAGAAGGAGGGGAAAGAGGCATGGGAGGAGGCGGCCCGGCGACTCCACACGTCCGGGGAGCAGGAATTGGCAGGCCTGCGGGCCACGCTCGACGAACAGGGGTATCTGGCCGCCTCGAGGAGGACCGCCTTCGCCTTCGCAGAGAAGGCGTTGGGTCGGCTTGCCGGGTTGCCAGAAACGGAGGAACTCCGATTGCTCGAGGAGGCCGTTCGTTTCCGTTTAGGTCCGGAGCAGCAACCCGGACAGGAGGTCTCTCCTTGAGAGCGATGGTTCTTGCGGCCGGCCGGGGAGAGAGGCTTCGTCCCCTGACCGACACCCTGCCAAAGCCGATGATCCCGGTGGCGGGCAAGCCCCTGATCCACTACACCCTGACCTACCTGAAGAACTGCGGTGTCGAGGAGGTGGTTGTCAACCTCCATCATCTTGGAGACATGATTCAGGAATACGTGGGTGATGGCCGACAATGGGGCCTTCGTGTCTTCTACTCCTGGGAAAGGAATCTTCTGGGCACGGGCGGAGGGATCCAGAAGGCGGCCCCGCACCTGTTGGAGGACGCCTTTGTGGTGATGAACGCGGACATCCTGGTGGAACTGGACCTGCACGATGTGTTCAGATTCCATCGGGAGAACCATGCCGCCGTGACGATGGTGCTGCGCCGGGACCCTGAGGTGGAACGTTACGGGGTGATCGAGACCGACGGGTTCGGACTCGTGAGGCAGGTTTTGGGCAAGCTTGCCGTCGGTTCGGGCCCATGGAACCGTCTGATGTTCACGGGCCTGCACGTTCTCGAACCGGAGGTCTTCTCCTACATGGAGGACCAGGAGAACGCCTTCAGCATCATCGATGTGTACCTCGACATGCTCCGGGCCGGCAAACGCATCATGGGCTATGAGATGAAGGGATTCTGGACGGATCTCGGCACCCGGGCTCGCTACGAGGGTCTTCAACAGATGTTGGAGCAGCGTGATGTTACGCTCGATGCCCTCGTTGGAGGATTCGGTGCGAAAAGATCTGGGGCCTGAAGAAGGTATTCTTCGTACAAAGGACATGTGAGCGAAATTGCGCACCGACCCCGACAAGACCCGGTGGCGAAAGATTATCGTCTTCCGAACCGACCGGCTCGGTGATCTGATTCTCTCGTTTCCCGTGGTCGAGGTCCTCAAGGCCTCTCTTCCGGAGGCGCAAATCGACCTGTTCGTCAATCCCTATACGGTCCCTGCGGCAAACCTGCAGAGAAATACCTCCCGTGTCATTCCGGATTGTACCTCTGGGCCAGGTGGCCTCCGAGCTCTCACGGGATTCCTGAAATCGCAGGAGTACGATCTGGCGGTCCATCTCTTTCCCGTCCCAAGGCTCGCCCTCGCCACCTTTCTCGCCGGGGTGCCTGTCCGCGTGGGAACGATCTATCGGTATTTTTCGCCCTTGTACAACCGGAGGATTCGACTCCACCGGAAGACCATGGTCATGCACGAAAGGGATCTGAACCTGAGGGTCATTGAAGGGATTGGGTTTCCTGCGACCCAGGTTTCAGCCGGGCTCGAGATTCCACAGAAGGCGCAACGGGACATCCTGGCGCTCCTTGCCTCGCGAGGAATCAACGCTGGCACAAGCCCGTTTGTGGTGCTGCATCCCGGCTCCGGAGGCTCATCATTGAACTGGCCACCTGAGCATTTCGGATCTCTGGGAAAGAGACTGCTGAAGATGGGTTTCCCGGTGATCTTTACGGGGTCAGACGAGGACCGATCTCCGGTCCATCAGGCAAGAGCCGAAGCGGGAGAAGGAACGACAGATCTCTGTGGGCAGCTCGACCTGGAACATCTGGCAGCCCTGCTTTCTAAAGCCTCTCTCACGGTTTCCAACTCTACAGGTCCCCTCCATCTGGCCGATGCTTTGGGGAAGAAGGTCATCGGACTATACAGTCCCTTTCTTTTCTCGTCCCCGAGACGTTGGGGCCCCTATGGACAGCCGGAGAATGTTTTTGTTCCTGCGGAGAAACAGTGTTCGAAGTGTGCTGCAGAGAGGTGTGAAGAATACAATTGTATGTCATCCATCGATCCGGAAGTGGTTTTGGAAAGGGCGCTTACACTTCTTCCCTGAAAGACCTCAGAAGGATGCAAGAACAGGTAGATCGATTATTGCAGTGCCTCCAAAGCTAGGGTGAGCTCATGGGCAATCATTCTGATCTGTTCGTCCAACAAGTAGGGGTGCATCGGCAGGCTGAAGATGCGCCGGGCCGCGGACTCGGATTCAGGGAAATCCCCTTCCTTGTATCCCAGCCCCCCGTAAGCGGTCTGGAGGTGAAGGGGCTTGGGGTAATACACGGCCGTGGGAATGCCCTTTGCCCTCAAGGCGGATTGAACGTCTTCCCTGCTGTCCACCAGTAGACTGTACTGGGCCCAGGCAGACTGCAACCCCTCAGGGACCCGGGGTGTCTGCAGGGATTCGTAGGGTGAGAGTTGCTCCGTGTACCGGGCCGCTACACGATTCCTCGAGACGATTTCTTCCGGAAAGATCTCCAGCTTGGGCAGCAGCAAGGCGGCCTGCAGGGTGTCCATGCGCGCATTCAGGCCGATTCGGGAGTTGTCGTACTTGTCTTTTCCCTTGCCGTGAATCCTCATGGAGATCATTCTCTCCGCCAGTTCGCCGTTCTGCGTGAATACGGCTCCTCCGTCTCCGTAGCAGCCGAGCGGCTTAGCAGGGAAGAAGGAGGTGCAGCCGATATCCCCCAGGGAACAGGCCCGTTTCCCATGATACTCGGCACCGAAGGATTGGGCAGCGTCTTCGATCACGAAGAGACCCTGTTTGAGGGCAACGGCGTTGACCCGGTCGTAATCCGCGGGCAGCCCGAACAGATCGACGGGAATGATCCCTCTCGGTTCCAGGGTTGTGGCAGAACCCGTCGGAGGGGCAGGCAAGGGGTAGATCTCCGGATTGTCTTCCTTGCAGGCTTCGATCGCCTTTTCCAGGCAATCGGGATCGATGTTGAACGTCCTGGGATCGATGTCCACGAAGACCGGCGTGGCGCCCAACAGGGAGATGACCTCGGCCGTGGAGATGAAGGTGAAGGGCGATGTGAAGATTGCGTGCCCCGGGCCCACACCGTAGGCCATCAGGGCCAACAGGAGCGCGTCGGTGCCGCTGGCACAGCAGATGGCATGCTCGACCCCGGTGTACTCAGCGAGCCTATTCTCCAACTCCTTGATCTCGGGCCCCATGATGTACTGACCATGACGCAACACTTTGGAGATGCCCTTTTCCACCTTCGTGAGGATTCGACGCTGTTGCCGGGCAAGATCGACAAAGGGAATCGTCCCGCCTTTGCGGCCCTTCGAATCCTGCCTGTCCACGAAATCCTGGGGGGCGATCACTCTGTTGTCGGTTGCGATGAATTCAGGATCACGGCTCAGGATGGCAACGTCCTCTGCGAGGGCATCCGCAGAACGCAGAATGAGTGCTGACAGGGGTGCTTCGCTCTCCAGGGCCGCCTCCGCATCGAAGCCGTGGGAAGAGAGTACGCCTGCTTTCCGCAGGAAGTTCCGCAGGCAGTCCCGCGCCCTTGAAGAAAGGGTTTTAGGGTCGAAGGTCTTTCCTTTCTCCTCCGCAGCGGTTTCCAATGCCTCTTTCAGCCGCTCCAGCAGGACGGGAAGGCAGGCAGCCACGAGCCAGACACGACCCTCTCCCTGCAACACCCTGTCAATGGCCGCCTTTGCCGCGGGACCGTCGGGTCGGTGATCCGCCAACAGGTCGACCGCAACGTCCACATCAAGAACGACGTCCCTTTCAGCCACGGGGGCACTCCTCGACTTTCATGAGATCCTTTGCTCCTTCCATTCCTGATCATCGCAAGGCTTCTCGTTATTAATCTGAAGAAGCGGGAGAGGACGGGTCGGATGAAGCGGGGGATGGGGTGGACTGCTCTCTCTTGATCAGGGACTGAATCCTCTTCTGGTCCTCTGACCCTATGTCCACGAATGCGATGCCTGCCCGGAACGAATAGGGGTGTTCCTCTGTATTTTGGTCGTACCAAACCACCCTTCCGATGAGCGTGAGCGTCTGTTCGCCGTCTGGGACTTCGATCTCCAGATGGGCTTGTTCCGGGGTTGTAGGATCCGGATGGAAGATGTGGAGGGAACCGCTCTGTACGATGTTCGTCATGATCCGCATGCCGCTCTGGGAGAGATCGTTAAGCTGTGCGGAAAGAAATGTCGAGCTGGTGTCCGGACGAGAGGGGAGGTAGATACGAAACTTTATGGGCAATTCCAGTTGATGCCTCTTGAATCGCCGTCGATCAATCTGCAATCGAGCCTCCCTTCCGCGACCAGCGGAGGTATTCATCCTTCACCCGTTCCAGCCATTGTCTGGAGGTCTCCTCGCTTTCGAAGTGGAGGATGCTCCAGACCTTTTCCTCCCCGGTGACGGGATCCTGATAGACCTTGTGGGGAGGCAGCACCTCGATCTCGCTGCCTCTCTGGTAGACGTACCACCCCCGGAGGTAGACCCCGCTGAACAGGGAAACCTCGGCGACGGCAACAAGGTCGGAATCGGAGTCGATCGTATGAAAGCGAATTGCGTCCTGTGACATGGCCCTTCTTTTTTTTCAGGCTGCCTTCAGAGGCCCCGGATCGGGGCGAGCAATAGGAATCCCGGCAGCGATTCGGATTCCAGTTCCCAGTTGGCGAGCAGCTGATGCACGGCCGCCTGCATGAAGTATTGTGAGAACCTTCGACGTTTCTTCTTGAAGGAGATCATATGTGGCTCTTCCGGGATTCCCACCATCCTCCCCGTCTCTCTTGCGGCCGTCTCCAGACCGCCCATCGCATCCACGAGCCCCAGCTCTTGCGCCCTTTTCCCGGTGAAGATTCTACCGTCCGCGATCTCTTTCACCGTTTCCTGCTTCATCTTCCTGCTCTTCGACACGGCCTCCACGAACTGGCCGTAGATCTCGTCGGAGACTTCCTGTAAATAGCGCTCCTCTCCGGGCGTCATGCTTCGGTAGGGCGAACCCGCGTCCTTGAACTTCCCGCTCTTGATCACAGAGCTTTCCACTCCGATCTTTGACATGAGGTCCCGGACATTCCGCGTGTGCATGGCAACCCCAATGCTTCCCGTGAGCGTTCCGGGGTTCGCAAAGATCTTCTCGGCGGCACTCGCGATGTAGTACCCCCCCGAGGCCGCCACAGATCCCAGAGAGGCTACGACCGGCTTTTCTTCGCGTGCTCGATGAATCGCTTCATAGATCTCCTGCGAGGGCGCTACACTTCCCCCCGGGGAATCGATGCGAACCAGAATCGCCTTCACGTTGGAGATCTTCCGGAATCGTTGTATCTGCTCCGCATAAGGCCTTGCAGACAGGACGATGCCCTTGATCTCCACGAGTCCGATGAGTTTCTTGTGGATGCGGAGAACGATCCGCTCTAGCATTTTGGGGGCCTTTTTGGTGAATTTGTTTGATCATAACGACAACCCTTTTGGTTTGTCAATCGCCCGTGATTTTAGGAGGTTGATGGGAAGGTCGCCAACCTTTTGGTTTGTCAATCGCCTGTCATTTCGGGGATATTGACGGTATTGGATAACGTTCGGCGCAGTTTCAAGCTGGCAATCCTGGGACAGGGCCTGTCCCAGAATCGCCCGGAGTTGACGGTATCGGATGACGCTCGGCGCAGTTGTAGGCCGGCAATTCGGGGACTGTCCCCGATTTGCCCGGAGTTGAGAGAGGTGAATAACGTCCGGCGCTGTTCTAGCCGGAAATTGTGGGAAGGCCACTATCCCCGAGTCACGGCTTCGAGTCGCTGGTTTTCCCACAATCGCCTGGAGTTGATAGAAAAATCGGCAATGTGGTATCTTACAAGATCCCGCTCACGGGAGGGAGATAAACATGAAGGTCGACAAGAAAGAGGTCGAGTACGCTGCCGCACTGGCCCGAATCGAGCTCAGCGAGGAAGAGAAGGAGCTCTATTCCGAACAGTTGAGCACGATTCTGGCCTTCTTCGATCGTTTGAAGGAAGTGGATACCGAGAATGTCCAGCCCACCTCCCACGTGGTTGACCTGGTGAACGCCTATCGTTCCGATCAGGTTCGCCCGGGTCCAGGCGTGGAGGAGGTGCTCGCGAACGCGCCGGACAGGGCGCAACGATTCTTCCGGGTTCCCAAGATCCTCGACTGAGACGTGAAATGACAGGTCGACGGAGTTCAGGCACAGGAGGCTGACCGAGAATAGCTTCGTTACGAGTTTTCGAATGCGCCTGGGATGCAAGGAAGGGTCCGAAAAATCGCCGCAGGTGTGCTGGTTGCACATCGAGGACGGTTTTTCGGATCCTGACGCAGCAGGCCAGGATGCAGTCGAAATCGCAGTAGAAGGATATTCTCGGTCAGCCTCCTAGAGGTTGACAGCATGGATTTGCACGAAGAGACGATTCAGGGCCTGCATACGAAACTAGCGCGACGGGAGGTCAGCTCCGAGGAGGTGACCCGGCATCTTCTTGATAGAATTTCCCATTTGAATCAAGAACTTAACGCCTACATAACGGTCACGGAAGAGGAAGCCCTGGCACAGGCGAGAGAGGCGGACCAGCGATTCGCGAACGGGGACGCGACGAGCCCCCTCTGCGGCGTTCCGATTGCGATCAAGGACAACATGAACACCCGGGGTGTCCGCACGACCTGCGCCTCCAGGATGCTCGAGCACTTCGTCCCCCCCTTTGACGCGACGGCTGTCCGGAAGCTGCGCGAGGCAGGGGCGGTCTTCCTGGGCAAGACGAACATGGATGAGTTCGCCATGGGTTCTTCGACCGAGCACAGTCTGTTCGGGCCTTGCCGCAACCCCCATGATCACGAGCGTGTTCCGGGCGGATCGAGCGGAGGATCCGCGTGTGCGGTCGCCGCGGACCTGTGCATTGCTGCCACGGGGTCCGACACCGGTGGGTCGATTCGCCAGCCGGCCGCCTATTGCGGGGTCGTGGGGATGAAGCCGACCTACGGACGGGTGAGCCGGTTCGGCCTCGTCGCCTTCGCCTCCAGCCTGGATCAGATCGGGCCCATCGCCAAGGACGTGACCGATTGCAGCCTCCTGCTCCAGGCGCTCTGCGGGTACGATCCCTGCGACTCCACGAGCGTGGATTCCGCGGTGCCGGACTTCGCTTCCTTCCTGACCGGGGATGTCCGCGGGTTGCGCATCGGGATCCCGGGGGAGTATTTCATCGAGGGGATGGATGCCGAAGTGGAGGAGGCGGTTCGGAACGGAATCCGCATCCTTGAAAAGGAGGGGGCTCGCCCGGTGGAGATATCCCTGCCCCACACGGCGTACGGGATTCCGGTCTATTATTTGATTGCCACGGCGGAGGCGAGCTCGAACCTGGCCCGGTACGACGGTGTGAAATACGGGTTTCGCGCAAAAGGGGCATCCGACACCCTCCGGCAGATGTACCACAGGACCCGCTCGGAGGGGTTCGGGGCCGAGGTGAAGCGCCGAATCATGCTCGGCACCTATGCGCTGAGCTCCGGGTACTACGACGCCTATTACCGGAAGGCACAGCAGGTGCGCACGCTGATCCGACAGGATTTCGTCGAAGCCTTTCAGCACTGCGACGTTATCGTCACCCCAACGGTGCCAAGTCCGGCCTTCCCTATAGGGGAGAAGACCGGGGACCCCCTGCAGATGTACCTGCTGGACATCTTCACCACCACGGTGAACCTGGCGGGTCTACCCGGCCTGAGCATGCCGTGCGGCACCACCTCAGGGGGCCTCCCCGTGGGGATGCAGATTCTGGGAAGACATTTCGACGAAGGGACGGTCCTGAAGACGGCCTTTGCCTTTGAACAGCAAACCCTCACGACGAGCAAAACACAGGCCTAAGATGGAATACGAAGCAGTCATCGGGCTCGAGATCCACGCGCAGCTTCTTACAGAGAGCAAGATCTTCTGCGGATGTTCTACCCAGTTCGGGGCCGAGCCGAATGAGAACACCTGCCCGGTCTGCACGGGCATGCCGGGGGTGCTGCCGGTCCTGAACCGGCGGGTGGTGGAACTGGCCCTACGAACGGCTGTTGCTCTGAAAGGGGAAATTGCCCCCCGGTCCGTGTTTGCCCGTAAGAATTACTTCTATCCTGACCTGCCCAAGGGGTATCAGATCTCTCAGTTCGAGGCCCCTCTTTCCCTGGGCGGGTACGTGGAGATCGAAGGCGATGGGGGAACCCGTCGGGTTTGTCTAACGCGGATCCACCTGGAAGAGGACGCGGGCAAGCTCGTGTACGAAGGAACGATGGAGAAGGCCGATGCCGGCTACGTAGACTTGAACCGTACCGGCGTGCCCCTGATCGAAATCGTGACAGAGCCGGAGCTCCGGTCCCCTGAAGAGGCCGCCGCCTTTCTCCGGAAGCTCAGAAGCATCCTGCGTTACCTGGAAGTGTGCGACGGCAACATGGAACAGGGGAGCCTGCGCTGCGATGCGAACGTTTCCATCCGGCCCGTCGGCTCGGAAGGCCTGGGCGTGAGGACGGAGATGAAGAACATGAACTCCTTCCGGTTCGTGGAGCATGCCCTGGAGTACGAGATCCAGAGACAGATCGCGACCCTCGACGATGGTGAGAAGATCATCCAGGAAACCCGTCTGTGGGATACCTCGAAGAACGTCACCATGAGCATGCGGAGCAAAGAAGAGGCCCACGACTATCGGTATTTTCCCGACCCGGACCTCGTGCCCGTGGAGATCGACTCGACCTGGGTGGAGGAGATCCGCGGGAACCTGCCGGAGCTTCCGGACGAAAAAGAGAATCGCTTCGTGGAGGCCTATGAACTGCCGAGAGAGGATGCACGAACCCTGACCGCCACCGCTGAACTGGCCGACTACTTCGAGAAAGCCGTTGCCCGGTTTCCTCAGGCCAAGAAAGTCAGCAACTGGATCCTGACCGAGCTTCTCCGGGAACTGAACCGGGACGAACGGGAAATCGGTGGGTGCGCGGTCACGCCGGAACACCTTTCCGGGATGCTCGCCATGATCGAAGACGGCAGCATCAGCGGAAAGATCGGCAAGCAGGTCTTCGAGGAGATGTACCGGACAGGCAAAGAGCCGCAGGCGATCGTGAAAGAGAAGGGCTGGGTCCAGATACAGGATTCCTCGGAATTGGCCGGGGTGATCGACCATGTGCTGGTGTCACACCCGGATGAGGTGAGCAAGTACAGAGCAGGGAAAGAAAAGGTCTTCGGCTTCTTCGTGGGCCAGGTCATGAAGGCAACCCGTGGCCAGGCCAACCCCAAGCTGGTGAACGAGCTGCTTCGAGAGAAACTGCAGTCGGACAATTAGGCGTGGTGCTGCAATCAGAAAAAGGAGAAACAGGAAGATGCTGCAGAAGACCTCTCTGATCTGGATGGACGGGAAACTGATCCCCTGGGAATCCGCAACGGTCCACGTCCTTTCGCATACCATCCACTATGGAATGGGCGCCTTCGAGGGAATCCGCTGTTACAAGGGGGCCGACGGAACCTCTGCTGTCTTTCGACTCAAGGAGCACGTGGACCGACTCTTCGAGTCGGCCCTGATCGGGGGCTTC
>RCNG010001830.1_pt1 | contig 10653 bp, 8 predicted proteins | sample 2041371 | NCBI WGS metagenome assembly RCNG01 (sample SAMN09708227, study PRJNA481090) | Marine sediment metagenome, whole genome shotgun sequencing project. | biome: marine sediment; feature: ocean; material: sediment; isolation source: Sewage treatment plant 1 marine sediment (STP1) ... | reverse complement strand
ATGATCAAGGCAATGCCGGTAAGCAATAAACCAATGCCCATATAAAAAGTTATGCCCACTAATGTGCCCACCGGGTGTCTGAAGATCACAAAAGCGAGTATGATAAGGATGATTCCCTTAATCAACACCAGCCACCAGTTTTTAGACGTTGTTTCTTCCATTGACTTACCCTCCTTTTCTCTGTGGATCTTGTTTCAAATGTTCCGGGCCGATATTATCTTGTCCACCCGGACGCCTCTACTTTAAAAGGACTCACCTCTTCATGTTCCCCCATTACTCGGTTACTCCATCACTCCGTTTTCATCTCTCTTCAACACTGAACTTCTGAACCTTTGAACCTCCCAACCTTTCAATCTTGTTCAGGGTTTTTCCACTGAAATCGCGATCGCTTTTGTTAACCGGGCATGGATCACATCACCTATTTTCAACTTGTCAAAGGCCTTCACTGATTTATCGACCCCGGTGGTGACCACATTAACTTCCGGAAGTTCAAGCGGCGGGGTCGTTCCGCTTAATCGGGGTCCAGGGCTTGCCCTGGGGTTTAATACCTTTTATTTTTCAGGAAATGTTCTTTCTATCTGTTTAATCAGAGCCAAAGGTCCACATGATTGAGAAAAGCAGCTGATGCTGTTCAGGTACGAGTCTATTATCGTCGCCTTTGTAAAATCCGCCTTCTGACCCTGTGGAACGATCGTAGCGATATTCCAACGCTGCCACGATGGTATTGGAAGAAAAGGGCGAAAAAGTGTATTCAAGAGTCGTAGTGACGGCCGTGATGCGCTGTTTCGCACCGGTACCTATGCCATCCGGGTCCCAGTAAATTTCGGGTCGCACAGCCAGGCTCCACGGTCCGGAGATGTGCCATCCGGCCCACACTGCACCGGCCATCCAATTATAGCGCGGGTTGCCCGTCACGTCTACCTGCTTTTCCGTGCCCACATCAAAGGCAGCGGCCAACAGAAATCGGTCATTTTTCCACTGGAGAATTGAATCCGAGAAAAACCTCCAAAACTCGCTGGATGTTTTGTCCTGGTCCGGCCCGTAATAAAGATTCTGGGTATAGGTGATGTTGGACGTCAATTGCCACACCGTCTGGAGGCCATAGCTCGGTGCATTATTGGGATGGGCAAGATAGTTCCAGCCGCTCGAAACAAAGAAGGAAAGATCCAGCGTGTTACTCAGAGGATAGGTCCCTTTTGCCCCGAAGAGGAAATAGGGCACAAAGTCCAGGAGATAACCCCTTGTGTAATTCGGGTTTTGAATGGCGAAATAGGATTCGTAGCCGATGTAACTGTTAATGAGCCCCGCCGTTACCTCAAGGCCATTGCCAACAGGAAACAGATAGGTGCCATTTGCGCGGTAAAGGTGGCGAAGAGAATCGGCATTGGAAATGGGCGCATTGAAATCCGGGGGTGTCTCAGGCACCAGTTTTTTGGTATCAACACCTGCCTGCAGACCAAACTCCATTCCCCATCGCGACTGTGGAGTGGCATTTTTTTGGATGTAGCCCATGGCCATATTCACTTGCGGGTCGTTCACTTCAAATGTGGTTGCTTTACTGCGCCAAAGACCATTGCCGGGCTGATTGAAATTGAGTGTATATCCGAGATCCAGATAGGTTGCATAATTCCATTCCAGCCTATCCGCATCCTTATCTTCCACCACATCTTGAACATACCAGCGGTCTTTTGCCAAACCGAACACCGAAAGGGCATCCGAGGCCTGTACTGAGACAGAGGTAAATAATAGAAGAGATAGCGTTGTCATGCACTTTCGCACCAAAAATAAAAGGCAGGTAATGCGGAAAGTCATTTTCATCGTCCTTCATGATGAGCTTCAGTTTGTTTTCGGCGTCTTGGTGCCGATAGTTTCATGAATAGACCCTTAGGGTGTCTATTTCAAGTCAAAGAAATCGACAGCCGTCGGTGCGGCAAGTTTCCGGTTATTCCCCAGATCCGCGGGGCTGGTACCCGGATTTTTCGCTATGGTAGATGCGTTGAACGGCGGCAATGACGATAGCGGTCGTCCAGCCGAACATGATGATCCCGTTACCCGCCTCGGAGGAGGCGAGGAGACGCCAGCGTTCATCCAAAACAATTTCTCCGTAACCCAGCGTGGTGAAGGTGACCATGGAAAAGTAAAGGGCCTTCTCGAAGCCATCAATCGCGTTCAAAGCCAGATAGGTAACGGCCCAGACCAGCACCTCCAACAGGGAGACAATGAACATCAAAAGGACGATTCCGCCGACCCAGTAGATACGTGTCTGTTTCAATCGGCGTCTGGAGCTATGCCCTTGCGCACGGAGCGCGTGCATCGCCAGGACCATTCCCCCGGCGTGGATCGCGGTTGTCGCTACCATCAGTGCGGCAGCGATGGTAATGTTCATCAGCATCTTGTATCACCTCTCTGCTCTTTGACAGAATTTACGGGATTTCATGGATCTTTCTTTGCCTTACTCTCTTTTTTGAAACTCTTTTCCCAGTAGCCTGTGCGCTTGAGCATCTCTTCTCTGGTCTTCTCCGGGATCAGATCCAGGGGATCCTCTCTCTGCCGGACCTCCCAGCCGCCGCCCAGCGACTTGTAGACGGCTACAAGGTTGGTGGCGACGCTCCCTTGCGCCAAAGCCAACAGGTCTCCCTGGGTTGCTTGCGCTTTTAGGGTGGTGATGACCGTGTTGAAATTGACCTCACCTTCCTTATATTGGACCGTCGACACCTCGACAGCCCTTTCGGACGCCCTTGCCGCCAGACCGTAGGAAATGAATTGCTCATGGGACTTTAGAAAGGCAACGATCGCATTCTCGACTTCACCCTGAGCCTGCAGCACGGTGTTGCGGTAATCGGCCAACAGCTGCTGAAAAAGCGCATCCTGCAGTCTGACATTGCTCTTGAGCCGTCCGTACTGGAAGATGTTCCACTGGAAAGCGCCGAAGAGGTTAAAGCCTACGCTGCTGGCGTCAAAAAGGTTAAGAATGCTTTTACTTCCGAGGCTCGTCGAGCTCGTGACGATCGATCCGCCAAGGGTAAAGTGCGGGTACAATTCGCTCACGGCGAACCCGATCTGGGCACTCTGTGCGGCAAGCTGGCGCTCGGCCGCACGGATATCGGGCCGGCGACGGATCAGATCCTGGGGCATACCAAGGGCGATCTCCGGTGTGACGCTCGGAATGGGCTGCACCGTACCCAGAAGCTCACTCATATCGTGGGGCGGTCTCCCCAGCAAGATGGCGAGCGTGTTCTTGAGCTGCTGCACTGAGATCTCCAGCGCTGCCAGCGTGGCCTTGCTGTTGTTCAGCAAGGTCTCGGCCTGTTCCATGTCCAGTGAGCTTACGTCGCCGGCCTCAAATTTTGCCCGGCTGATTTCCGCGCTCTGCGCTTGCAGGTCGATATTCTTTTTCACAATCTCAATCCTCGCCTGGTCGGTGCGGATGAGGATATAGGTCTGGGCAATCTGGGCGATCAGTGAAACAAGGACGCCGTCGTATGAAGACACGCTTGCGTCCAACTCAGCTGATGCGGACTCAATCAGTCTCTTAAAACGGCCCCAGACGTCTGCTTCCCAGGTCAGGTTGAACCCGAGATTGTAAAGCATGAAACTATCATCCAGCAGGGGGATGAAATTGTTGGCGTTTTCGCTCAGCCTCTGGCCCGCAGCCGAACCGGTGAACTGCTGTTGTTGGGGGTACTGGTTTCCGATGGCGATGGCAAGGTTCTGCTGTGCCTGAAGCACCCGCAGTCCCGCCGAACGCAGGGACAGGTTCTGCTCAAGTGAGGTCTCCACGAGCCGGTCGAGGATGGGATCTTTGAACGCCCCCCTCCACCACTCGGGCGTCACCGCCGTTGTACTGTAGTCAAACGGGACATCCTGCTTGAGCCATTCAGTCTCGACAGGCGCCGTCGGCGCAACGTAGTCAGGACCCACCGTCGTACATCCTGAAGCGATCAGAACAAACAGCACAGAAAGGGCAAAAGCCTTCGATAAACATTTCATCGTGGAGTCCATATTCTTGAACATTTCATTCTATTGTCAGACCTCGGCCGGAACCGGTAAAGTGTTCTGGTATCCCGCCTACTGCAGCAACCGGGGCGCGGGAGGCACAGATCTGCGGTCATCTTCGCGGGCAGTGCCTTTCATCACCAGTACCGAGCAGGTCGTCCCTACCCGCAGTTTGATCTCCTTGGGTACACCGGTGAGATGGATGCGCACCGGTATCCGCTGCGCGAGCCTGATCCACTGGAAGGTGGGGGCGATGTTGGGTAGGAGATCAACGCCCGTACTGCCGTCCTGTTGTGCAATACCCCAGCCGACGCTGTCGACGCGGCCTTCGATGGGTATTTCGGGATAGGTCATCAGGGTCACGACCGCCCGGTCTCCCGCGCTTATACCAGTGATCACGTTCTCCTTAAAAAATCCGTGGATCCAGTAGCTGTTCACGTCCACCAGGGCCAGCGCAGGCTGATTGGCGACGGCCTGGCTGCCCAGCCTGAGGCTCAGGTTGGTGACATAACCGTTCACCGGCGCTCGTACCTGGGCAAACTCCAGGTTGAGCTCCGCCTGCCGGACCGCTGCCTTTGCCGCCCTGCGCTGCGGGTTTGACTCGCCGAGGGAGACAAGTTGGGCTTGCACTTGGGCCAGGCCGGCCTTGGATTGGGCCAGGCCGGCCCATGCCTGCTTGAGCCCGAACTGGGCACTGATCTTCTGCTGCAATGAAACCTCATAGTTGGCCTGGGCCCGTTGCACCATTTTTTGCGAGGTGGCCCTCTTGGGAAGCATCATCTTTTGCCGCTCATATTCGGCCTTGTTTTTGGCGATGGTGGCTTCGAGTTGGGCGATCGCGCTCTTGGCCTGTTCTATGGAGGCCCGGGATGCCTCAACCCCTGCCCTGGCCGCTTCGACCTGACTCTCTATGGCCTCGATGTTGCCGCCGGTTTGGTCGAGTTGGGCGCGCGCCTGCGCCAGGGCAGCCTCGAAGGTTCGGGGGTCGATCTCAAAGAGCAGATCTCCTGTTTCGACGAACTGGTTGTCCCGAATCGGCAGGTCGACGATAGGTCCTGATACCCGTGCCGTAATCTGGATGACCTGGGCGCAGACCTGGCCGTCACGGGTCCACGGGTTTATGACATAGTCCCGATATTTATCAAAGACCATAAATACAGCGACTGTGACAACGGCAGCGGTCAGGAGGAATTTTATAACATTTTTCATAAGTTGCCGCCTCTCAGAACGGGATCAGAAGAGTGTCAAAAAGGACTGTATAAATGATCATCAAAGCCAGGAAAATCGCCGGCGGATAGAAAAAGTACCTCGACAGCCGAACACGATTGAGCAGCCGGCCCGTTACGGCCGCCGCTATCGCGCCGAGTACACTCGCGACGAGCAGGGGTGGCACGTAAACCCCGCCGATAGCAAATTCATGAGGCATGATGGGCTCCTCCTTAAATCTCATGAGAAGTATTCGAAGCTAAATTCCTTTCTAAAATCCCCATTCCGCATTCCGAAATCAGAAATCAGAAATTTTATCAAAATCTCTCTTCTCTCCATTGTTCCCAGTCGATCGGACCGGTGTTTCCAGCATAATTCACCAGCGCTTCCGACACGCCCCGATAGGCACCCAAGAGGCGGTAAAAGTTCTCACCATCCCTGTCACTGAACAGTCCCTCGGAAGGCTGGTCCAGGGCACCCTTGATACGCGCTTCCAGGTGACCCAGAATCCCGTCAAGTTTGGTACGAAACGCCTCCCTATCCCCAGCGGTCGGATCCTCCGACAACCGTTGAAAGGCTTCTTGTACCTTGAGGCGCCAAGACCGCACGTCCGCCTGCAGCTCATGCGCCAGGAATTCCGCCTGAGGATTGCCGCGTTCCTCTAACAACTCCTTTATGCGGTAGGTGAGCCCTTGCAGGCTGGTCACCACTGCCTGAACCTGCTGCGGCGAGGTGCCCGGCAGTGCTTTCGTGTCAATGTGCGGGGCCCAGGCCACGAGTTTTCGGGGCAGCGTTGACACTTCGCGGGCGTGAAAGGCATCTCTCCAGCGGTCAAGTCGCGTCACCGGCCGCCGCGGGCCCCAGTGCATGGTGGACATCATGAAGTCGCAGCTGCGGAAGAAGCGGCCGAGCAGACGCAGAAATACCCGTTCGGGGCGCAGGGGAAAGGGAACGTTTGCAGTGATTGCCATAAGCAGGAACATCAGGGGGAACATCAGCGCGGTGTTGGCGACTTTGAGGAAACTGTAGGTCTGCTCATTGGTAATGGAGGCGATTGTGACAAACATGGCCAGCCCGAATATTCTGCCCAGGGCCTGCTGGGGGGCGGCGAAGAGATAGCAGATGGCGAAGGTCACCCCAAAGATCAGTAGCCCGAGGCCCATAAAACTAGATAGCTGCGGCATCACGAAGATATACACCAGGCCGGCGAAAAGCACACTCACGGCAGCCGGCGCAAACAGCAGCGAGACAGATGCTTGTGGCATGGTCGCAAAACCCATCACAAACGGAACGGCCATGCTCACAAAACCGGCTCCACCAGGCATGCCGTTAACATAGATCAGGGCGAAATAGGCCAGCCACATGCTCAAAATGACCCGGACGGCACCCACCAGGCGATCCGGATCGGGAACAAAACGGACACCCAGCGGACGAGCGGTATCGGCCTCAGGAATCGATTGCCCGAAACCCTTGATGCCGTTGAGGCTGTCAAACAGGGATCGGGTCAGCAATTCGAGGCGTTGCAGCCGGGACCGGGTGACGGCAAGTGCCGCCTTGTGGAAATGGGAGAGGGCCCCTACCTCGGCCGTATCCAGGGCCAGATCCATGGCTGCCGGCTGCCGCTCGGGCGCCTGATTGGCGAGCATGCGACCAATCTGAGCCAACCGCTCGTCGAGTTCTGCGCCAAAGAGCGCCAGGTTGGGCAGCAAACGCGACAGATTCAGGGCTTTCACTTCGGCGAAACTCTCACGCCAGCGCTCCATCGTTTCGCTCAGTTCCGCCACCTGGCTCCGGTAACGCCTCCAGTGCTGCCGCACTTCCCAGACTTCGTAGGTGTCCGCCTCCGCCGCATCCAGGAGTTGGCCAAACCGGGTCTGTTCCTGGGCCTCCTGGGCGCCCAGGGCCTGCGCTTCTGCTGCATTCCCCTCACCGCTCATCACATCCAGGTAGGACCGGTAAAGCTGTCTCTGGGTCGACGACAGTTTGCATGCGGCGGCCTCGAAGTCGGTGCGGCTGGTGATGGGCCAGATAAGGATCGAAACCAGGCTGTAGACCAGGATGCCCAGTCCGGTCTCCTGGGCACGCAGCATCGCGGTCTCGAAGGCCTCTTTTGAATCGGGGCCTGCGGCCATACAGATAACCACACACACGAAGCCACAGACGTGCCAGAAATACTGGTCTTTCGCGCCGCCCATCTTGTAGGTGCAAAAGCCCACATAGAGAGAGAGGAACAACATGAAGAGCCAGCGGTCCTGTGCGAACAGGGCGATGAATATCAACGCGACCACGGTCGTCACCAACGTACCGAGCATGCGCATGGCACCCTTGTTCAGGGACTGCCCGGTCGTCGCCAGGCTGACGACGGCCACGGCGAAACCTGCCCAATAGGCCTTATCCCAGTCCATCCACAGGGAGATGGCATAGGCGATGGTCATCGCCAATGCGGTCTTGATGGCTTCTTTGCTTCGAGTGGACAGGGTCATCATGCCACGCTCCAACTGTAAATCTTAACCACGAAGGCTCAGGGATCGAGGTTTCGGGTTCAGGTTTCAAGGAGTAAAAAGAAAAACAATGTTCCGAGATATCTTCGTCCGGCGCTGCGTTATCCAGACTTCAGTCTACTCGCAATACCTTTGGCCCAGGGGTTCGCCGTCAAGCCGTGGGCTAATACGCACAACGTTACGGTACATGCCACAGTGCGTATGAGCACAGACTCACTGGGCAAAGTCTCGTTGGCAACAGTGATGCAAAATACGATACTCGCCAGACCCCTGGGTCCGAACCAGGCCAGGAACAGTTTGGTTTCCACTTTCTCTCCGAGACCCGCCAGGGCGATTATAGCGGGCAGCATACGAATAAGCGTGAGGCTCAAAAGGGAGTAGATGACCACATCCAGGGTCATACCTGCCAAGTACTGCCCAACCATCCCCCCGAACAGGACCCAGGTCAGCATCGCAAGCAGTTCGGATATGCCTTCGCCGGCCATGACCAGCTTGTGGGTACGTTCCTTCGCAAAATGGCCGAACAGCAAACCGCCAACAAACGCGGCGATGTAGCCGCTGCCGTGCAGACTCTGGGCCGTGGCGAAGCAGGCCAGGGCCAGACTGACTACCGGAATCTGTTTCCATACATCGGTGAACCAGTCGTGTTGTGCGCATATGGAAATCACTTTGACTCCCACCAGCGTCATCACCACCGCCACGCCCATGCCAATACCTATTTCCCTGGCTACCAGCGTCAAAGCCAGCACACTAGTGCTGTTATCGCCACCGGCACCCGTCGCCAGGGTCAGAAATACCAAGAGCACGGGGACGCATATACCATCGTTGAGCCCGCTCTCCACGTTAAGGCCCTCCCGGATCCGCGCCGGGACGGCCTTGTTGGTCACAACACCCTTGCCGAGAGCCGCATCGGTGGGAGCGAGCATAGTGGCGAGAACACATACCTCAAGAAACGCAATATCGGGGAAAACCACCATTCCGACGCCGGCGCCGAGGGCAATACAGAGTGGCAGGCCGATCAGCAGCATGCGCAGTGGAATTCGCGCATGGGACCGCAAGATCGCCAGGTCTGCATTTGCCGCGTCAATGAAAAGCACCAATGCAAGCGTCAGATCAGCAATAACGCGCAGTTCGACCGCTTTAACATCGATATTGAGAAATCCCAAGCCGAAAGGTCCTGCGACTAAACCAAAGGCAAGGAAAATCATTGGGCCGGTAATAATGCTGCGTTCAATCCTGCCGGAAACCACGCTGAATATGAACGCTAAAATTGCCAAGCTTGCCAAATTCTCATACATTTGCTCCTCCCGAGTTAAGCACAAATGGTGAATGCAGGCGAATGTGAATGGTGTTGGGCCAAGCTAACAATTGAAATATTGTGATTAGATTTCCAAAAATAGATGTTTCCAGCCGCAATATCATCATTCTTGGTGTTCACATCGGACATAAAGGACGTAGTAATCGCTACTCAGCTTTGCTTGGTTCCAGTCCCGGCTCTGTTTCCTCTTTGAGCCATAGTATGAAAAGCTTGTAGCCGAGCGTGAGAACGACCGCGCCAACGAAGAGGCCGATAATGCCCGATGTCATGAAGCCACCTATTGCCCCAATGAAGACGACAAGCATGGGAACGTCGACTCCACGACCCATCAAGAGGGGTTTAAGAAAGGCATCAGATATACCGACGAGGATACTCCAAATGGCGAACACAACTGCGATAACCGTACTGCTGGTGGAGAACACGTAGATAATAATAGGGACCAGGACAAAAAGGGGGGGAAGCTGAACCACAGCAAGAATCAGCACCAACAGGGCCCAAAACCCCGCCCCGGGAACGCCGACCGCGAGAAGGCCAATGCTTGCCAGGACCATCTGGATTAGTGCGACGCCCAGAATACCCAAGGCAACACTTCGCACAGTCGCAGCCGAAAGTTCGATGACCTTTGTCCCCCTCTCACCTGTGAGCCGCGTAGCAAGTGCCCGCGCAGCCTGACCGCCACCGGCGGCATTTGCAAGGAGAACACCGGCGATAATGATCGAAATCACGAACTTCAGAATCCCGACCCCGGCACCAGCAGCGGCGGACAAAAGCGGGATAACAAGTTTTTTGAGCTGCGGGTTGATCTTGCTCAATGCAGATTCGAGATTGTTCGAGGCAAGGCTCCAGAACTCGTATAGAGGTTCGCCGATGGCCGGCCAGGATCTGACGCTTTCCGATGGTGGAGGTACGCTTAGCGTCCCTTCGTTTATACGTGCCGAATACTCCTGTGCAACGTCGATGAGAGATCCGGAAAGCATATAGGCCGGCACGAGCAGGACGATTAGTGCAATGAGTGTAAACAGGGTTGCCGCCAGGCGGTCACGTCCACCCAGGGCGGACTTCAGCCGGTTGTAGGCGGGGTGGATCGCAACGGTGATGATGATGCCCCAGACGATAATCTGAATGAACGGCCGACCGATCTGGAAACACCAGTAAAGGAGTAGAACGACGAGGCCGATATAGAGGGTTGCCTCGAGCGCTCTTGCTAAGAATAACGTGTCGTTCGAAGAATGATTAGATGAGTTCATACTGCAGCCTCCTCAGTCATAACATTTTTGTGCCCTTCATCGGGCGTCATGCCTTCACCAGCCTTCCAGCAACGACGCTGGGTAACGGATGAATACGCTGTCCCCTGTCAGCGTCTTCCCCCCAGCGCTGGAAAAGATCGTGACGGATGCCCATGTAATCGAAGATTTTACCGATCGTCTGGTCGATGATGTCCTGGATGCTCTTGGGCCTGTGATAAAATGAAGGTACCGGCGGCAGAATATGTGCGCCCAAATCGGCAGCTCTGGACATCAAGGCCAGGTGTCCCTGGTGCAAAGGGGTTTCCCGGACGACCAGGACCAGTTTGCGTTTTTCCTTGAGTGAAACGTCCGCCGCTCTGACCAGCAGGTTTTCCGTATAGGAGTT
>RCNG010001829.1_pt1 | contig 10653 bp, 12 predicted proteins | sample 2041371 | NCBI WGS metagenome assembly RCNG01 (sample SAMN09708227, study PRJNA481090) | Marine sediment metagenome, whole genome shotgun sequencing project. | biome: marine sediment; feature: ocean; material: sediment; isolation source: Sewage treatment plant 1 marine sediment (STP1) ... | reverse complement strand
GAGGTATCACTGGTCCCTGAGGTATCACTGGTTCCTGAGGTATCACCGGAGCCTGAAAAACCTGCCGACGCCGAGCCGGTTGCAGCCGCCCCGATGACACAGCCCAAGGAAATCGACAACGATAACGCCGTGGACGGCTCGTTGGGCGGCGAGAAGAGAGAAGCGGAAGTCATCCAGATCGGAGGCGATGCTAGTCCCAACACCGAAGAACCCCCACGCAGGGGCTGGTGGCAAAAACTGCTGGATTGATACTAACGCTCCGAAGATGGACGCCGGACCGGGATTGGCCGGCGTCGTCATCTTTACCTTCGCCCCGCAATCACCGCCGCCAGGCGATCAGACGGCGGGCGGCTTCACCGATATCGGCGTGGGGTCCGGCGAAGGAAAAGCGCACGAACCGGTTGCCGCGTTCCGGGTCGAAATCGACCCCCGGCGTCACCGCCACACCTGTTTCGGCGAGAATCTGCCGACACAACGCCTCACTGTCGTCGGTCATGCGAGTAACATCGGCATAGAGGTAGAAGGCCCCTTCAGCCGCGGCGAGTTCACCGAAGCCGGCCTTTGGCAGTTCCTTCAAGAGCAATTCGCGATTGAGCGCATAGCGGGCAACATAGCTGTCCAGTTCATCTCGGCAATCGAAGGCGGCAACGCCGGCGAACTGCGACAACGTCGGCGGCGAAATGAACAGATTTTGCCCCAGGCACTCGGCCGAACGCAGCAAGGACTCCGGTAGAACCATCCAGCCGAGCCGCCACCCGGTCATCGAAAAATACTTGGAGAAGCTATTGATAACGATCGCATCGTCGGTGAACGCCAGGGCCGTCTCCGCTCGTTCGCCGTAGGTGATGCCGTGATAGATCTCATCGGAGATCAGTCGGATGCCGCGGTCGGCGGCGTAAGCCACCAGGGCTTCGAGGTCATTGCGATGGAGCATGGTCCCGGTGGGATTTGACGGGCTGGCAACGATCAATCCGTCGAGCCGACCTCCGGCGCCGTCCAACGCCGCCGGCGCCGGTTGGAAGTTGGTTTCCGGACCCGTTGCCAGGTTGACCACTTCGACGCCGAGTGCGGCGAGAATATTGCGGTACGCCGGATAGCCGGGACTGGCGAGCGCGACCCTGTCGCCGGCATCGAATGCGGCCAGAAAAGAAAGAACAAAAGCCCCCGACGACCCGGTGGTGACCACGACCCGGCGCCAGTCCACCTCCACGCCATAACTTTCGCCATAGTGCTGGGCAATCCGCTTGCGAAGCGGTTCGATGCCAAGGGCGTCGGTGTACCCGAGCCGCTGGGAAACCAGTGCCGCCTTCGCCGCTTCCAGTACGGGCAATGGTGCCGGCGTTCCCGGCTGACCAACCTCCAGGTGAAGCACGTCCTCGCCGTCAGCGGCACGCTGGTTGGCGGCACGCATCACATCCATGACGATGAAGGGTGCGATCGACCCTCGTTTCGCCACCTTCAACGGCATCGCATCCCCCTCCCGCCGGTCGTTCAATTTGCGCTTGCGGCAAGGCCGAAGCCGCGCGGATCGGTCGCCACCGTACAGGTTTCCTGCTGAGCCGGGATACCGCCGGGACAGGAGATGGCGTTGACCTTTCCGAGGGTTGGCGTTTCCGCGATGCGATGCCCCTTTCGACCGAGTGCCTGTGTCACCAATGGGCTGAGACCCCGCTCCGCGAATACGGCGTCGGGATCACCGCTGCCAAACACGCGCTTGGCAGCCAGGGCCTCCTCGAGCGGCTGTTGGCTGAGCAAAACACGGGCCGCCACATCGACCATCGCGGACGGGGCGACAACGCCACCCGAAGCAGCGGCGGCGAAATAAAACTCGTTGACGTTCTCGTTTACGATCAGCATTGGCCCGAGCGACTTGGCTCCACGCCCCCCCTGTCCAGGCAGGGCTGCCAGGACGATACCGGTACCACTGGCCACCCGCCCGGTTCCGAACAGGCTGTTCAGGGTTACTGCACAGGCGGCCGCCGAACCGTTCCGGTCGGCGGCGATGAAGGTTGCGGCGGATGGGTTTTCCGGTCCTCCGACCACCTTCAACCCCAGATCGGCCACGGGAACATGGGTATCGGGGCGATAGTTCGCCATCAGGGCTTCAATATGAAGGTCGTCCACAAGCGTCTGGGCGTCGACAGCGGTTGCTCCACGATCGCCTCCCCATTGTGTTCGGTCGGCATAAGCCCGCAAGGTTGCTTCTGCAATCAGGTGATAGCGCTCTTCGTCCTCCGCATCCTCGAAACGGTCGGAGTCGGCCAACATCGCCCAAATTTCCGCGGCGACGACGCCTCCGGACGGCGGCGGCGGAGTGAAATGGACGACCTCATCGCCCAACGGTAGAGTAATCGTATCCCGCCAAACGGGTTTGTAGTCGCGCAGATCCTCGACATCGAGCGAGCCGCCCGCTTCCTCCGCCGATGTGGCGATCTTGGTGGCCAATGATCCGGTGTAGAATTTTCCGGGGAGTTCGATTCTTATGAGCGAAAGAACGGACGCCAACTCCGGTTGCCGCAGAAAATCCCCCTCGCGCACAAGTCGCGTTCCGTCCGCGACAGCGAAGACCTGCCGCGTCGCGGGCTCCACCATCAACGCCTCCTCGACCTTTACGAGGTCGCGGGCGAATGCCCGAGAGACCCTTACCCCGAACCGGGCGAGACTTTCCGCCGGCCCCAGAACCTGCGACCAGGTCAAACGGCCATATCGGGCATGCAGCGCGTAAAATCCCCGAACGTTACCCGGAACAGCGGTAGGCCGGTCGGCCCCGGGCACGATCTGGCGCGGAGGCCGGGCCAGAAAATCCAGGGCACGGACTTCGCCGCTCGCGGAATCGAAAGTCACGCATGTACCACCGCCGCCGAGACTCGCCGCGGACGGCATCGTCACCGACGCCGCGAAATACATGGCCACCACCGCGTCCACGGCGCTCCCTCCCGCCGACAGCATGTCACGGCCGACAAGCGCCGCCTGAGGCTCGTCGGCGACAACGCCGCCGAAAAACCCCTCAATGTAGCCGATCTTTCCGAAGTTGGACTCGTCTTCCGAGGAGCAGCCAAAGAGAAACAGCCCGACCGCCAGGGCGATTGATTGACGCCGTCGGCGGCCCCCACTACGTTTGCTGTGAACAGACGGATCGTGAGCCTTGCTGAAGAACATTCGTTTACCGGTCGTAGTGGTGTTGGTGTTGGCCCTTGGATTTTCTGTGCTTCGGCCTGTAGATGTCGCCGCGCAGAGGCTTTCGTTCATCCGGGACACGGAAATTGAAAATACCATCCGCGCGTATGCCACGCCAGTGTTCCTGGCGGCCGGCCTCGATCCGACCGCGGTGCGGATCTATCTCGTCGCTGACAAGGCGCTCAACGCGTTCGTTGCCGGCGGCCAGAATTTGTTCCTCAATACCGGCCTGTTGATGCAGGCTGAGCACGCCGGTCAAGTCATCGGCGTGATCGCCCACGAAGCGGGCCACATCGAGGGTGGCCACCTGGCCCGTAGCCATGAAGCCATCAGAAATGCAACGGCGGAAAGCATCCTCGCCATGGTTCTCGGCGCCGTCGCCGCCGTCGCCGCTGGCAGGCCGGACCTCGGCGGCGCGGTGATCGCCGGCGGCCAGGGCTCTGCTATGCGATCCTATCTCAGCTACAGCCGGACCCAGGAAGGTTCGGCAGATAGCGCGGCCATGCGCTATCTGGATGATACCGGGCAGTCGGCCGAGGGCCTACTCGAATTCATGGGTACGTTGCAGGGGCAGGACGCGCTTCCCGCCAGCCGCCAGGATCCCTACATGCGCAGCCACCCGCTTACCCGAGATCGAATCTCGGCGCTGGAAAGCTTCGTCGCCAAGTCACCCAACTCTGGCAACCCGGTCAAGCCGGAGTTCGAAGAGATGCATCAACGGATGGTGGCCAAGCTTTACGGCTTCATGGACAGCCCGGGGGTAACTCTGCGTCGCTACCCACTGTCCGACACCAGCCTGCCGGCCCGATATGCCCAAACCCTGGCCTTTTGGCGCAGGCTGGATATGAAAAAGGCTCTGGCGCACATCGACGCCCTGATCGCTGAGCATCCGTCGGATCCATACTTTCACGAGCTGAAAGGGCAGATGCTTTACGAAACCGGCCATCCTGCCGAAGCGCTTGAACCGTACGAGACGGCAGTGAGGCTGATGCCGGATGCGCCACTGTTGCGCATCAGTCTCGCCGAAGTGCAATTGGCGCTGAACAATTGGGAGTTATTGGAGCCCGCAACCGTCAACCTTCGCGCCGCCTTGCTCCGCGAGCGCCACCGTCCTTACGTTTGGCGCCAGCTCGGCATCGCCTATGGTCGCAAGGGCGACATGGGTCAGAGCTCCTTGGCGCTGGCGGAAGAGTCCTTGCTGATTAACGACATATCGAGAGCGCGCTTTCACGCCGCCAAAGCCGAACGCCTGTTGCCCCACGGTTCCCCCGGCTGGCTCCAGGCGCAGGACATCATGCAGGCTGCCGACATGAGGAAGCACTGACCCGGCTGGCAACGGTGCCCGGATTATGCGCCGGGGTATTCCGCTTTCAACCCAGTGCCGCGTGATCGGCGTCCCGGCTTTTTCCGGGGCTCGAATACCCCGTTTTGCGATCACTCTCGGATTGATCCTGCTTGTCGGCTGTACCAGGCCGGAAGCTCCGGTCGACCCTTCCGGTACTGTCGAGATTCTCGGCCCCGTCCCGGGATTTTCGCCCGATCGTCCACCGGATGACTGGGTCGTGCAGGGTCGCGCCGGCGGACGACTTGGAATTAACAGCCTAGACGGCGTGCCGGCACTGAGAATTGGCGCCGGCGCCGATCCATTGTTACTGGCTCGGCGAACCAGGGCGGTGCTTCTCGTCTCACCTTACCTGAGTTGGACCTGGAACATGGAGGCGCCCACCCTCGGCTTTCACCCGGTGACGCTGATCGTGGGCTTTCGCGGCGGCCGCCGGGAGAGCAGCGGTTGGAACCAGAGCCATCTGATGTCCCTGACCACGACGTTACCGTCCCACGACCGTGCGCTGGTCCTGACATGGGGGGGTTCCGCCTTGCAGAGGGGCAGCATGCAGCCCGAAACACCCCAAGCTTTTGCCGGGATGAGGCCGGCGCCCCGTTACGTGGTCCGAGGCGGACGCGAAAACGCGGATACATGGTGGTTGGACACCGTCGATCTCTCGGCACTCTACGCCAGTACATGGCCGGCGGACGCCATCGGTCGGGTGCGGATCGTTTTCGTGGCAATCGCCACGGCCGCCAATGCCGACGTCGGGGCTCACATCGCCGGGATCAGGCTGTCGCGTTGACCGTTCCGGTCGATCGGTCGATGAATTTCGCGTGAGGCGGGCCGGCGGAGCGCCTACTTTTCTTGCCCGAACGTGGCGCCTCACGCATGATGCCCCTATCTTAGGCGAACAAGCAGTAACATGCAGGAACGAATAATGGCTTTGACGAGACTGTTCTTTGGCGCGGCGGCGGCATTCATCCTGATCGCCGCCGGATTGGCGACCGACGCCCGGGCCGGCGACACGACGAGTGGCTCCGCGGTCCCCGCCGGGATGACCAGCGAGGAGAAACAGCGGTTCGATGCGCTTATACGCCAGTACATTCTCGATCATCCGGAAGTGGTGATCGAATCCATTCAGGCCTTTCAGGCACGACAGCGAGCGGCAGAGCAACTCGAGTCGCACGCGGCGCTGATGACGCTGAAGGATGAAATCGAGAACGATCCGTTCGCACCGGTGGCAGGCAACACCCAAGGAGACGTGACTATCGTCGAGTTTTTTGACTATCGTTGCGGATACTGCAAACGTGTCTTGCCATCCATTCAAAAGCTGATGGAAAGCGACGGGAATATCCGATACGTATTCAAGGAGTTCCCCGTGCTGGGCCCCCAGTCAGTCACGGCGTCAAGGGCGGCGCTGGCGGTATGGAATCTGCAGCCCGAGAAGTATTTCGCATTCCATACTGCGTTGCTGCAGTCCCGCGGCAATCTGACCGAGAAACTGATTTTGCAGATCGCCAAGCAAGTCGGTCTGGACCCGGCGCAGGTGCGTGACGGGATGGACGACCCCAAGGTTGAAGAGGCCCTGCAAAGGAATTTCGCGCTCGGCCGTCAGATCAAGGTCAACGGTACCCCGGCATTCATCATCGGCGGCAAGTTGGTCCCCGGCGCCATCGATCTGGCAACGATGAAGCAAATGGTCGAGGCGGCGCGTCAAAGCTAAGAGTCCGCCGCTGGCGCCTGCAGGCCCGAGCATCGAGATAGCCTGACCCTTTCGATCGACTTGAAGACGGCGAGGCGAGGGCATTTTCTCCGCCTCGGCTGGTCGCGCTCGCGGCCCTTCACTCTTCCGACACCGCCCCGGTAAACCAAAGCACCTTGCCGGAAACGGTACCTATCTCCTCGAATGTGATCCAGTTCACATTGCCGCAAGAGAAGTGCGCGTACCGTCGAATCATCAAAACCGATGCTTGCCGCTGTCATTTTTGCGTGTGCGCCACCACTCTAACTAGCGATATCCGCCGCTACCGCAAATGGGTGATGTTCATAGATTGTTAAACTTTGTTGACTAAATACCTTAAGTAGAATTATTCGGTTCCCACGAAACGCCAACCTTGGGCTTATCATGATCAGCAGCTTTTTCAATCTTCCCTTCGGTGGCTGGGCGTACTGCCAATTTCCGTCGGTTACCAACAGCAATTCCTATCTGGGAAAGATCGAGAATGGTGGCGATACCCTGGTCTGGATCGGCCGTTTCGAGTTCGTCATCGGCCGAACGAAGAGAAAGGGTCGAGGCGCCGCCGCGGTGCCTTGCGGGTTCGACGAGATTGACTCCTCGGGTTGTCCGCCGACGGAGCGGCTCTACAGGATGCTACGAACCTGTTCGGCTCACCGCGCATAGCCCTCAACAGCCTTAACCGCCGCGAGTTGCCTTTTCGGCGATCCCCGATACACCTTCCCTAGCGGCCAGTTCCGTCCACACCTTCGCCGGTTCGAGCCCCGCATCTGCCCACAGCACCAGGAGATGGTAAAGCAGATCAGCGCTTTCGCTCGCCAGCCGCTCGCTGCCTTCGCCCAATGCGGCGACAATCACCTCGACCGCTTCCTCGCCAGTTTTGCAGGCGATCTTGCCACGGCCCTCGGCGAACAGCCGGGCGGTGTAGGAGGATTGCGGATCGGCGCCGCGGCGGCTGTCGATGACCTCGAAAAGCCGTTCCAGAACTCTGCCGTCAGGCACTTCCCCGTCCATCGTCGGTTACTTGCTCCTGTCGATCCGAACCGGCACGCCCGCAGCCTGCATGTGGTCCTTGGCTTCGGCAATGGTATAGGTGCCGAAATGAAAGATCGACGCCGCTAGAACGGCCGTCGCGTGGCCGTCCTTGATGCCTTCGACCAAATGATCGAGGGTGCCGACGCCACCGGAGGCGATGACCGGCACCGTCACTGCATCGGCGATGGTCTGGGTCAACGGAATATCGAAACCGATCTTGGTGCCGTCCCGATCCATCGAGGTGAGCAGGATTTCGCCGGCGCCGTAGGCAACCATCCGTTTCGACCATTCGACCGCGTCGATGCCGGTTTGCTTCCTACCGCCATGGGTGAACACTTCAAACCTGTCCGGGCCCAGAGATTTGGCATCGACGGAAACGACGATGCACTGGCTGCCGAATTTCTCCGCCGCCTGGCGCACGAACTCGGGGTTGTGCACCGCCGCGGTGTTGATCGAAACCTTGTCCGCGCCCGCGAGCAGTAGCCGGCGAACGTCTTCAGTGGTCCTGACGCCGCCGCCGACGGTCACCGGCATGAAGCACTGTTCGGCGGTACGGGAGACCACGTCGTAGATGGTGTCGCGGTCCTCGTGGCTGGCGGTGATATCGAGGAAGCAGAGTTCGTCGGCGCCGGCTTGGTCATAGACGCGGGCCTGCTCCACCGGGTCCCCGGCGTCGACCAGATCGACGAACCGCACACCCTTGACTACCCGGCCGCGGTCGACGTCGAGACATGGAATGATGCGGGCCTTGAGCATGTCCTATTCCTGCCCCAGCAGCCCCTCGCCGGCGAGCAGCGCGATCGCCGCCTCCGGGTCGACTTGCCGGTCATAGATCGCCCGGCCACAAATGACGCCCTCGATGATACCCTCTCCCACCTGCTTCAGCGCCGCCAGATCATCCATCGAGGATACGCCGCCGGAGGCAATCACCGGTGTCGACACCGCCTTGGCGAGCGCCACGGTCGCCTCCACGTTCGGGCCTTCCATGGCACCGTCGCGGCTGATGTCGGTGTAAATGATCGAGCTGGCTCCGGCATCCTCCAGCCGTTTGGCCAGATCGAGCGCGGTCATTTCGGACACCTCGGACCAACCCTCCACGGCGACCAGACCATCGCGGTGGTCGATGCCGACGGCAACCCGCCCCGGAAAGGTACGACAGGCCTCCTCGACCAGTGCCGGATCGCGGACCGCGACGGTCCCGAGGATTACCCGGGTCACACCCAGTTCCAGCCAGCCGGCGATGGTCTTCATGTCGCGAATGCCGCCGCCCAGCTGGACGGGAATGTGGACGGCATCGAGGATCATGTCGACCGCAACGCCGTTGATCGGCCGGCCGGCGAAGGCACCGTTGAGATCGACCACATGGAGCCAGCGGCATCCGGCGGCCTCGAAACTGCGGGCCTGTGCCGCCGGGTCTTCGTTGAACACGGTGGCGCTGTCCATTTCGCCGCGAAGCAGACGCACACACTTGCCATCCTTGAGATCGATGGCCGGGAAGAAAATCATGGCCGCCACCTGAGAAAGTTGGAAATAAGCTCGAGCCCCACCGCCTGACTTTTTTCCGGGTGGAACTGGGTGCCGAGGATGTTGTCCCGACCGATCACCGCGGTCACCGGCCCGGCATAGTCGACGGTGGCCAGGACGTGCCGCGGATCGACACAGGCGAAGCCGTAACTGTGTACGAAGTAGGCATGGGCGCCGGGTGAAAGGCCGGCGAAAAACGGATGATCCGGTGCTTCGGGCCGGAGCTCGTTCCATCCCATGTGCGGAATTTTAAGGGTCTTGTCCGCGGGTTCGAGCAGCGCGACCTCTCCCGGAATCCAATCGAGTCCCCGGTGAATGCCATGCTCCCGACCGACCGTTGCCAGCAACTGCATCCCGACACAGATGCCGAGAAACGGCCGTCCGCCCTCGATCACCGTTCGGCCCAGTGCCTCGACCATGCCAGGCAGGGCATCGAGACCACGGCGGCAATCGCCAAAGGCGCCGACGCCCGGCAGCACGATGTGGGTCGCCGACGCCAAATCAATGGCATCACCGCTAACCTTCACCTCCAGACCGAGGTCGGCCTCGAAGACGGCTCGCTCGAAAGCCTTGGCCGCGGACCGCAGGTTGCCGGAACCGTAATCGATAATGACCACACTCATAATGCGAGGTCCGCGGCCAGTTGAGGGTTGTGGTCGTAGAACCGGCGCTCCGCGGCTTCCATGCCTTCGGCGGTAACCACGGCGACCTCGGCAAAGCCTTGCCGGCGGAGCGTCCAGCGCTTGAGGTCGTTGGCGACAAATCCGATGATGGCGGCGAAACCCAGAGAAATAGCGGCCTCGCTCAAGGGGTCGAGCCCAATTTGAGCCACCGCGCTGGCCAACGCCACCTCGGCGGCGAGAAGCCCCAACGCTACCCACCACAGCCTGCACCACAATGCCCACAGCACCGAAAACAAAAGAGCCGGCCAGCAAAAGCCCTCTTTGACCAGGATGATATCCTGGTCAGGGTCCAGCCCTTGGCGGCGAAGATGGACGGTATAGACACGCATCGTTGTTCTGCCGTCGGCCTGCTCAGTAAGACTTTGGGCGAAGTCTCGAAAGACTTCTCTTCCGGCAAGGGCGGTACGATTTCATAGCGACCCGCCGAGGGTTCCCTTGGTCGACGGAACGGCATCGGCCTTACGCGGGTCGATCTCGAAAGCTTCGCGCAACGCGCGGGCAAGGCCCTTGAAACAGGACTCGCAGATATGATGGTTGTTCTCGCCGTACAGAGTCTCGACGTGAAGGGTGATGCCCGCATTCTGAGCGAACGCCTGAAACCACTCCTTGACCATTTCGGTGTCGAGGTCGCCAAGTTTGGGCCGCTCGAAATGGGTTTTCCAGATCAGATACGGCCGGTTGGAAGCGTCGACCACCACACGGGTCAGGGTCTCGTCCATGGCCGACAACGCCGAGCCATACCGGCGGATCCCGCGGCGCTCACCGAGCGCTTGGAAAACGGCCTGGCCGACGGCAATGCCCGAATCCTCGGTCGTGTGGTGGGAGTCGATGTGCAAGTCGCCCTGGGCCCTGACCGTCACATCAATGAGGCTGTGACGGGAGAGTTGCTCCAACATGTGATCGAGGAAACCGATGCCGGTGGAAACGTCATAGACGCCCGATCCGTCAAGGTTGACGGTCGCCGCAATCGACGTTTCGGTGGTGGTTCGTTCCACAGTGGCCGTACGCATGTCCGCGCTCCTGAGCTGAGTGCCGGGACCTTGTACCAGGATCCCCGGAAAACCGCCATCCGATTGCATTCCCTGCGGCCCACCTTTCAAGGATCGGCCATGATGCGCTCGACCGGAAGGTTGCGGCGGCCTTGACCGGGGCGATTTACCGACCTAAATGCT
>RCNG010001828.1_pt1 | contig 10653 bp, 6 predicted proteins | sample 2041371 | NCBI WGS metagenome assembly RCNG01 (sample SAMN09708227, study PRJNA481090) | Marine sediment metagenome, whole genome shotgun sequencing project. | biome: marine sediment; feature: ocean; material: sediment; isolation source: Sewage treatment plant 1 marine sediment (STP1) ... | reverse complement strand
CGCCGGTGGCGGCGGCCGCCCCCCCCCCCCCCCGCCACTACGACGTTTCGGACTCGGGCGCGGGCACGGGCACGGGCACGGGTTCTATTGTGCCCAGGCTCCGGAGCAGCCGACCGTTACAACGACATCTGATCGAGAAACCGGTAGAGGGTGGCGCGCGAGACCCCGAGGCGTTTTGCGGCCTCGGTTTTGTTGCCGTCAGTCTCGTCCAACGCCGCCGAGACGGTATCGACCGTCAGCCCCCTGCGCCGGCGGATCTTGGACCCGGCGTGCCCTCCGGTCAGGCGCAGGCTCGGCGGCAGGTGCTCGATCAGGATCGTGTCGCCCTTGCACTTGATCCAAGCGAACTGGAGCACGTTTTGTAGCTCACGAACGTTGCCCGGCCAGCTCGAGGACCTGAAGACCTCCATCACCTCGTCCGAGATCGAAAGCTTGCGGCCGCCGGAGGTCGCCGACGATCGCAGCAGGGAGTGCTCCGCCAGCAGCGGAATGTCATCGACCCTCTCCCGCAGGGACGGCACGCGGAGCGGTACGACGCACAGGCGGTAGAACAGGTCGTCTCGCAACCGTCCGGCCCGAACCTCTTCCTCGAGGTCCTTGTTGGTGGCGCTCAAAACCCGCACGTCCACGGTTCGGGTCCGGTCGCTGCCGACGGGCTCGAAGGTCCCTTCCTGCAGGACCCGCAAGAGCTTGACCTGGGTCGAGGACGTGAGGTCGGCCACCTCGTCGAGAAAGATCGTTCCTCCGTCGGCGAGCTCGAACCTCCCTTTGCGATCCTTGACGGAACCGGTGAAGGCGCCTTTGACGTGGCCGAAGAGCTCGCTCTCGAGGAGGCTCTCGGGCAACGCACCACAGTTCACGGTCACGAAGTTCTTCTTCGACCGCGGACCGCGGTCATGAATCGCCCTCGCCACCAGCTCCTTGCCGACACCGCTTTCGCCGAGGATCGCGACCGGTGCGTCGACCGTCGCCACCTCGCGGATGCTCTCGAACACGTGGTTCATCGCCGGAGTGCTGCCGATGATGCCGGCAAACTCGTTCTCAGTCCGCAGAGCCTGCCGCAGCCCGCTGAGCTCGGTGATGTCCTCGAGAATCACGATCGAGAGCCGCTCTCCCTTGTGATCGAGCGGTTTGATTGAGACCAGCAGGCTCAGCTCGCGGGTCTCATCGTCAACCTGGTAGACGAACTGGCAGCGGCGGCGATCGATCGTGGAACCCGCCAACCCCTCGGCGATGGTCGGTCGCAGCTGGCATTTCACACACTCGTCGAGGGTGCCGCACGCCCCCGGTTGGTTGACCGCCTGCGGGCAGGACAGCGCATCTCCCGGACACACATCGACGGTTGTCCCCCTGGCGATGGAGAAGTCCCGCTCCAGAGCCTGGTTCACCATGCGGATCTTCTGATTCTCGTCGACCACCATCACCGACGCAGGAATGGTCTCGAAGAGCGCGTCCAGGAATTCTGTCTCCTCGGCCAGCTCTCGATTGGCCTGGCTGACCTTCCGATCGAGCTCGTGCTTGCACGCGCCGATCTCGATGGCGATCCGCAGGTCCGCCTCGTCAAATGGCTTGAGGATGTAACCGTATGGACCGACGATCTTGGCCCGAGACAACGTCTGATCGTCCGCGAACGCGGTCAGGAAGACCACCGGGATGTCAAAGCGCTCTCGGATGTGCTCGGCGGCGGTGATGCCGTCGACCTCGCCGCCCAGGCGGATATCCATCAGCACGAGGTCGGGGTCGTGCTCCTCCGCAAGCGAGATCGCCTCCTCGGCGGTCGTCGCCCAACCGGCCACCTCGTGGCCGATTCTGCCGATCGAATTCTGGATGTCGCGGGCGACGACGCTCTCGTCCTCGACCACGAGGATGCTCTGCGGTGTCATTGGCTCTGATCCTTCACACCGGACTCGGGAAACTCGATGGTAAACACCGTCCCGTCATTTCTCTCAAGCTCGATATTACCACCAAGCTGAGTGGTCAGCAGGCACACGAGCTGCAGGCCGAGCGTCTCGGTTTCCCGATAGTCGAGGTTTTCTGGAAAACCGACGCCGTCGTCGGCCACCACGAGCTCGAGGCGCGAGTTCGAATTGGGCACCAGAACGACAGCAATCTCGCCCTCCCGCCCGTCCGGGAAGGCGTGCTGAAGACTGTTGGAGACAAGCTCGTTCAGGATCAGGGCCAACGGGATCACGGCATCCAGATCGAGGGAGACGTCCGCCAGGTCGAGCCGAAGAGCGACCGACGGCGAGGCCTCGGTGAGCGACTTGAAAAGTGATGAGGTGAGGTCCCGGATGTAGTCCTTGACGGCAATCTGGGAGACGTCGCCCGAGCTGTAGAGCTTTTCGTGCACCAGGGCGAGGGTTCGGATGCGATTCTGACTGTCGCGGAGAGCGAGGCGGGAGTAGTCATCGGAGATGCACCCGGTCTGGAGGTTGAGCATGCTGGCAATGATCTGCAGGTTGTTCTTGACCCGGTGGTGGATCTCCTTGATAAGCACCTCTTTTTCTCGCAGCGACGCCCGCAGGCGCTCCTCTCCCTCCCTGGACTCGGTCAGGTCGCGCGCCACCATGACCGCGCCGATCACAGAGTTGTCGGCGATCAATGGCGAGCACGAGACCATCATCGGTCGACGACTTCCGTCGCTCACCGCCACGGAGATCTCCTCGTTCATGACGTGTTCGCCACGCAACGCCCGGCCCCCCGGGGTTTCCTCGGCGGGAATCGGGGAACCGTCGGGCCGACGCGCATCGAGCCGGCTGAGAAGCTCCTCGCGGCCCATCGACAGCGGCTCCACCCCGAGGAACTCCCGCGCCGCCGAGTTGGCCTGGACGACAGTCCCGGCAGCGTCATAGACGAAGACGCCCTCGACCATCGCCTCGAGCACGGCATCGAGCTCTTCGGCACGTTGCACCGCCATCCGACCAAGCTCGCGTTGCCGCGATGCGGTGATGTCGGTGAACGACATCAGGACTCCGTTCGGTGTTTCCGCGCCCTCCCGGGTCAGCGGGACGCTGTTGACCGAAATCCAGATCATCGAACCATCGGGCCGGGGCACCCCCATGACCTCGCCGGTCTGCGGTCCCCGACCTTCGAGGACCTTGGCCCAGGGTTGGTCGCGGGAAGACAGTAGCCCACCGTCCTCCTTGACGGCTCGGCCCAAGATCTCAGACACGGAAGTCCCGATAATCTCCTCAGCGCTGCAGTCGAGAACCCGTTCGGCGCTCCGGTTGCACTCGAGGGTCACGCCGTCGTTGTCGAGGACCACCACGGCCTCCAACAGGTTCGAGAGCACCGTGTCGCAATCAAAGTCGGCCCCCCCAACGGTTTTCTGGACCGCGCGCAGGAGGGCCGGCGCCGCGTCGAGCATAGCCCTCCCCTCCGGCGTCTCATTGCCCGACGCGAGGGCCTCGAACGCCGCCGCCAACGACCGCAGCTGACGACCGAGCTCAACCGGGTCGCCGTCGACCGGGCTCATCTGGGGCCGTTCGCTCATTGCCACCGGAACCGACTCCAGTGGCCCGCGCCATCACGGTCCCGACGCCGCACGCACCCGGGACTCACCGCACAACGCATGCGAGTGAACCAAACACCAAATTGGCACAGGGAAGATCAACGTTGCTACGCCGCATCAATTGAGCATATCGTAAAAGGTGCATCGCCATCAAGTTATTGCCCGGAGGGTGACAGGTACGACCCATCCGTTGTACCTTCTGTGCGCATGAAATCAGCCGGAAACCCAGCCCGTTTCGTACCCGCGAGTCTGAGATGACGGATACGATCCTCATATTCGAGGACGAGGGCATCACCGCCCTTCACCTGCGCACCCTGCTCACGGGTTGGGGGTACTCGGTTGCGGCCGTGACGGACACGGCGGAATTGGCCGAGGATCTGGTCGAGTCGACCTCGCCCGACCTGGTGTTGATGGACATTCGTCTCAAGGGCGAGATGGACGGCATTGAGGCCGCCGACCTCATTCAGCAGAGGTTCGGCATCCCGGTGGTCTTCTTGTCGGCACACAACGATGAGTCGACCCGGCGACGAATCGAGGCAAGCCACGCCTACGGTCTCGTGGTCAAACCGTTTGAAGAGAGGGACGTGTACATGGCGGTGAGGTCGGCCCTCCATCGGCGACGAATCGAGGGGGCGCTTGCACCGGAGGCCGACGGGCCGGTGCCGACGCTGCCGCAGTTGGGCGACGCGGTGGTGGCAACGGATGCCGAGGGTCGAATTGTCTATATGAACGAGCCGGCCGAGAGTCTGACGGGTTGGAAGGATTTCGACGCATTCGAGCACGAGGCGACCGATGTCATCCACCTCAACGAGGATGAGGACGGCACGCTGATCGGGCACCCAGTGTCCAGCGTTCTTCAAGACGCCAACGAGGACGACAGCTCACGGAACTCGATCTTGACGTCCCGATCGGGCTCACAGCAGCGGATCAGCCACAGGGTGACTCCGGTGCGGGACAGGTCTGGAGATCTCCTCGGCGCCGTGGTCACCATCAGCCGGCGCCGACAGCTCCCGCAGGACGACCCGCCGGTCCTCGAAGACACCCAGATCGACGCCTTGACCGGGCTTGTAACCCCCGCCGTCCTCACGGACTACCTGGGCGACTCCATCGCTCGAGCGGGAAATCGTCAGACAATGGTGGCTGTGTTCCACATCGACATCGACCGCTTTGGCGCGGTCACCGAGTCCCTGGGCCCCGGGATGGGCAACTTGCTGCTCGCCGGCATCGCGGCCCGGCTGCAGAAGTCCGTTCGGGTCTCCGACTCCGTGGCCCGGATTCGTGAAAACACATTCGCGGTCATCCAGCCCGACCTCGAACACGCCGGTGGGGCGGTCATCCTGGGTGAGAAGCTGGTCCGCCTCTTTCGGGATCCCTTCGTCATCGGCAACGATGAGATCGCCGTCACCGCCAGCATCGGGATCGCCGTCTATCCCATCGATGCCGAAGACCCGACCCGTTTGCTCTGGCAGGCCGACGAAGCGACCGGGCGGGCCAAGGCCGCCGGCCGAAATCAATTCTGCTTCTACAGTGACAACGTCGAATCGGCGATCACCGAAGAGCGAAACCTGGGTGAGGATCTGGATGGCGCTATCACGGGAAACCAGCTCGAAATCCTCTTTCAGCCGGTGTTCGACCTCTCATCGCGGGTGATCGTGGGTGCAGAGGCGCGCCTGCAATGGCGCCACCCCGGGCGAGGGGTGATCCCCGCCTCGGTCTTCCTGCCGGTGGCCGAGCACCACGGGAAGTTGACCTCGATCACGGACTGGACGATCCGCGAAGCGCTCGAGCGGGGCGTCGCCTGGCAGGCTGTCGCGCCGGGCATACGGGTCGCGGTCCCGCTCGCCGGCTCGGAGGTCCGGAGGAGGAGCCTGGTGACGCACCTCCTCAAAATCCTCGAGGACACCGGTTTCGAAGCCCGCCACCTCGAGCTCGAGCTGAGCGAAGACGTGCTGGCGACGCAGCAGCCGATGACCGCCCACCTCAACCTGCAGCGGTTGCGCCAGCTGGGGGTGTGCCTCACCCTCGACAACTTCGGATTCGCGTACGCGTCGATGATGACGCTCAAGAAAACGCCGGTGCACAGAATCAAGATCGACGGATCGGTGATCGCCGTCGTCACCTACGAAAAGGAAGCACAGGCCATCGTCACGGCCACCATCGATCTCGCCAGGAGCTTTGGGCTGGAGGTCGCCGCCGACGGCATAGAAAACGAGTCCCAGTGGAGATGGCTGCAGCGTCACGGGTGCGAGCTCGGCCAGGGAGCGTTCCTTGAAGGTTTCCTGCCGGGACCGCAGCTCTTCGAGAGGCTCGTAGACCAGCAGCACTGAGTCAAGCGGAGTTCACTCAGGTTGCGCCTTCCGGGTTCCGAATCATTGTGGTGGCGGGCCCTAAAGGACCCGCCTACAAAGGCTGCCAGGAGACCTGTAGGCGGGTCCTTTAGGGCCCGCCACCACCTGGTAACAAAAGCGCCCGGTTTTTCGGCCAACCGAGAATTAGAGGGTACGCAGGATCGCCTATCAGGCGCTCGCGGGTTTTGGGGGGATGGTGATCGTGAAGCATGTTCCCTGGGTGCGATCCAGCTCGAGCCGTCCGCCGAGCTGCTTCTCTACCAATCCCACCACGAGGCCCATGCCCATGGTGCCGGTGGTTCGTATGTCCAACTCGGCAGGCAGTCCGACGCCGTCGTCGGCCACAACCAGCTTGACCCCACCTTCCGGCGTCGAGGTCACCCGAAGGTTGATCTCCCCCTCCCGGCCGTCCGGGAATGCATACTTCAGCGAGTTGGAAATGAGCTCGCTGATGGCGAGGCCGCAGGGCACCATGTCATCAATTCCGAGGGTGATGTCGTCGGACTCGACGTTGAGCCGCACCCGGTCTGCGTCCGCCCCGTACATCCGCGTCAAGCTGGCCGCGAGTCTCGACACGTACGTGGTGAGATCGATGCTGGACAGGTCGTCGGAGTCGTAGAGAATTTCGTGAATCAGAGCCATGGCCCGAACCCTGCTCTGACTCTCCTGAAACAGCTGGTGCAGCTGTTCATCTTCGATGTTCGCCGCCTGCAAGCTCAGGAGACTCGAGATGACCTGCATGTTGTTCTTGACTCGATGGTGGATCTCCCGAAGAAGCACTTCCTTCTCGCCGAGCGATTTCTTGACGGCGGACTCCGCCTGTCTGCGCTGCGAAATATCTTCGAAGACCGCAATGAAGTACCTGGGATTCCTCGAATCGTCGCGGACGAGGGAGACCGTCAGATGACCCCAGACGATCGAGGCGTCCTTTTTGAGATAGCGCTTCTCAACCGAGTAGCTGTCGACGTCCCCGGCAAGCACCTGACCGACGAGCTCGAGGCCGGTCGCGAGGTCGTCGGGGTGGGTGATGTCCTGGAATGTGAGCTGCAGCATCTCCTCCGGCGTGTAGTTGAGGATCTCGCAGAACCGACGATTGACACGGACGAAGCGCCCCTCGAGCGACACGTGGGTGATGCCGACCGCCGCAAGCTCGAAGATCGATCGGTACCTCTCCTCACTCTTCTCCAGTTCGGTGAACATCTCTTCCAGGCTGCTGGATCGCTTCTGGAGCTCGGTGAGAATCGGGTTGCTGACACGAACCAAAAGAGCGGCGCCGCCAATCACCACGAACAACGAAAAACCGGCTGCGAGCAAACCCGCCTTCCAAAACGGCGCCTGCACCTCCTCGAGGTCGATCTTGGCGACGATACCCAGACCGAGAACAGCAACAGGCTCATACGCCGCAAGAACGGTCGCCCCCCGGTAGTCGAGGCCCACAACCGTGCCCGACTGCCCCAAGAGGGCCCTTCTCATGGGCTCGGCGAGCGCCGAGTCGAAGGGCACGGGCTCCGGACGTTCAACCTGCGCGTGGCGGTGCTCGAGCACGAAAACGATGAAATCTCCCTCCTTCCTCGCAAGGGTGAACTCGCCGGTCTCCCCAAAACCCTCGTACTGCCGATGTGCGTCCTCAATCTGCTGCAGCGTGGCTGCACCGCTCCCCCCCGGATAATCAATGCTGTGGACAGCGTCGTACCGCGCCATCGCCTCCATCAGCCGCGCCTGACTCTCGGCGGTCTCGACGAGGCGTGCCTTTTCCTCATCAAAGGCCGCTTTGTAGAGGATGCCAATGGTAATGCCGGTGACGAGGAGAAGGCCCATGGTCAGGATCAAGATGAGCACGAGCACCCGTGTCCGCTCGGTCATGGCGCGCATACATGACCTCCGCGCCCGGATTCCGAATCGGTCATCAGTGGATTCATCACATCATGCACGTAGAATCTCCGGCTCGCTTCCGCCCACGGTTCCGGGTCCTGAGTGTTCCCCTCAAATACAGACCGAGATGTGAGCCGTCGCGAAATTCTACCACCGCGAGACGGGCCGCATGAGCAGCGGGAGATGTACTGCCAGGCGGACAAAATGGGATGGGTGGCACCACAAAGGCCACTGTCAGCCTTGTGGTGGGGTGGAGCCACATGGGCTCCGGTCAGCCTTGTGGTGCAGCCGTCCCGGCTGCATGTGATGGGGCTGGAACGTTCAAACTTCAGCCGGCAAGAGTCCCCCGGCTCGGAGGATCTCCTCGACTTGGTTGCGGGTCTCGGTCTTCGGACCCTCGGTGGAGATCTCGTGGAAGAGTTCCGTGTGGTTCGGGTTCTCAGGCTCGAAGTCTTCCCGCTGCTGCTCCATGAGCTCGACACGACCATCTGAGCGGGTATCGTGCTGCGCGCGCCTCGTCAGGCGGAGCCGCTGCTCGTCGGCATCGCACACCGTCTGCAGGAAGACCAATCGGGCGCCGGTGCGGCGCGCGGCGTCGATCACCGGGGCGCGCTCCGACTGTCGCTTGAACGCGCCGTCCACCACCACGTCGAAGCCGGCGTGGAGCAGGTTTTCGACCCGGGTGCAGATCTCGTCGTAGGTCTTCTGGTTCATCTCCGGCGAGTACAGGCCCTCGTTGTAGGGAACGTAGACGCGGGTGTTCTCACCGACCCCTGAGATCTGCTTGCGCACCGCGTCGGTGGACAGCAGGTGCCATCCGTGGTGCTCGCGGAGGTAGCGCGCGACGTTGGTCTTGCCCGAGCCCATCAGACCGTAGAGTACGACCAGCGAGGGCCGCTCGGTGCCGCCCGCATAGCGGTAGGCGAGCCCGAAGTAGTGTCGGGCGAGGTTGCGCTGGGTGCGCTTCGCAGGGGCGTCGAGGGCCGGGTCCGCGGACGTGAAACAGGCGATCTTTGCGCGCACGTATGCGCGGTAGCACTTGTAGAAGTCCAACAACTCGACGAGCTCGGTGTCTCCGGAGGCCTCAACGTAGCGGTCGATGAAGCGCTGGCCCAGATCGGGCCGGGCGTTGAAGTCCAGATCCATGGCCATGAAAGCGAGGTCGACGGCGACGTCGCCACAGCGGAAGCGCTCGTTGAACTCGATGCAGTCGAAGATGATCGGCGGGTCCTCGAGGAAGACGTTGCCGAGGTGGAGATCGCCGTGGCTGTCGCGAATCCGGCCGTCGGCGATGCGGCGTGCGAAGAGATCCGCATTCTCTTCATAGAAGGCATTGGTCCAGCGCCGGATGTGCTTGAACCGCTCGGCGGACACGAGCTTGCCGACGTAGGCCTTGGTCTGGCTGAAGTTCTCGTCGGTGTTGAACTTCACCGCCTCGATCTCGCCGTAACGGTCGATGCCCTCACCGGTGGCGGCGTCGCGGTAGAAGGGCACCAGAACCTTCACGAGCGCGTCCATGTGGGCATCGGCGAGCTCGCCGCGCGCCAGAACCTGGGTGCCGAGCGATGCCTCGTCGAGCTCGCCCATCACAACCACCCAGTCGACTACCTCGCCCGATCCATCGATGGCCAGGCGATCGCCGTCGAGGGTGATCGGCGCCGCCTTGATATAGACCGATGGAGCGAGCCGGCGGTTGAGCTCCACCTCCGCGCGGCAGTACTGCTCGCGCAGCTCGACGGTCGAGAAGTCGAGGAACCCGAAGTTGACGGGCTTCTTGAGCTTGTAAACGAAATCCCCGGTGAGGAAGACCGAGGAGATGTGGGTTTGCAGGAATCGAACCTCATCGACCGGGTGGTCGTAAAAGGCGGGGTCGGAGAGAGCCTCGACAAGCTGGGCGTGATCCACCGGGACCTCCTGAACGCTCACGGGGCGAAAGGTGTCACATCGACGGAAAGAGGTCAATGAGAATTCGGAATTAGGAATTAGGAATTAGGAATGACGGCGCGGGGCGAGGCGATCCCGGTCTTGGGGTTGGTTGGCCGCGGATAGGCCTGATGGCGGTGCGGGCGGGGCGCCCGCACCACAATGTTCAGTGGGCGCGGTTCTGGGTTCTTGTTTCCAGCTCGATCACGGTAGGAGCCATTATCTCTTCGACATCATCCACATCTTCGGCGGCCTCTTCCTCGACCACCATGGGGACGCCCCTCAGATAGCAGTCGATGCTGTGCGCCGCGAGCTTGCCGGCGCCCATGGCGAGGATCACGGTGGCTGCGCCGGTGACGATGTCACCGCCTGCGAAGACGCCCGGAATCGAGGTCATTTGGGTGATCTCCTCGGTAATGATGCGGCCGCGCGTGTCCACGTCGAGCCCCTCGGTCGCCTGGGTCAGGAGCGGGTTGGCGCCCTGGCCGATACCGACGATGATCGAATCGAGCTCTATATCGTACTCGCTGCCGTCGATCGGGACCGGTCGCGGGCGGCCCGACAGATCGGGCTCTCCAAGCTCCATCTTCTGCACTCGAACACCGGTGACGATGCCGTCCTCATTGCCGAGCACCTCAACGGGTGCGGCGAGCCAGCGGAAGTCAACCCCTTCTTCCTCGGCGTGCTCCAGTTCCTCGATGCGAGCGGGCGCCTCCGACCGCGTGCGGCGGTAGAGGCAGATGACCTTCTCGCAGCCGCCGCACATCCCGGTGCCGACTCCCCCATTTCCATGGTGGTCTTGCCGACCTCCTGCACCACCAGCGTTATCGTGCCGCGATCGGCGTCGGAGTCGGCTATGGTCAGGGGGATCCGCTCCGCGTGGTCGTGGATGAGAACCATCACGAACTGTCCCGCGCGGTGCCTGCGGGCGATCACCGGCTCGTGGATCAAATATCGCTTGAACGCCGGCGCGATCTCGTCGATCTCGAGGATGCGGGC
>RCNG010007011.1_pt1 | contig 10658 bp, 9 predicted proteins | sample 2041371 | NCBI WGS metagenome assembly RCNG01 (sample SAMN09708227, study PRJNA481090) | Marine sediment metagenome, whole genome shotgun sequencing project. | biome: marine sediment; feature: ocean; material: sediment; isolation source: Sewage treatment plant 1 marine sediment (STP1) ... | reverse complement strand
TATCGGTTGCGATCAATTGCTGCTGGTTGAGCCTCCGCATAACAGCCATGACCAGTCGATTGATTTCAGATACCGCATTTATAATGCTGATGGTAGCGAAGTTGAGCAATGCGGCAATGGTGCCCGATGTTTTGCCCGTTTTGTGCGGGAAAAAAATCTCACCCAAAAACACACGATCGTGGTCGAGACTTTCGGTGGTATCATCACCCTGATGGTCAATGAGCAGGATCTGGTGACAGTGAATATGGGAAGACCGATTTTTACACCTGAACAACTACCATTTGTGCCTGCGGTGGATGATTCTCCGGCAGATAATCGCTATACTCTTACTTATAGTCATACTAACAACAGGACAACTGAAGAGGAAATGCTGGAATTTTCAGCAGTTTCCATGGGCAACCCCCATATTACTCTTAAAGTTAACGATCTGGATAGTTATCCTGTGCAGCAAATTGGTAAAATGCTGGAGTCCCATCCCAGTTTTCCCAACCGGGTGAATGTGGGATTTATGCAGGTCATCAATGAACATCAGATCCGTCTTCGGGTCTATGAACGCGGTTCGGGTGAAACCCTGGCATGCGGTACCGGAGCCTGTGCAGCAGTGGCAAATGGCATTAGTCACGGCTGGCTGGAAGAACAGGTTGAAGTCAGGCTTGCAGCCGGAAGTTTACACATACAATGGCAACAGGGTGAGCATGCCCTGATGATGACTGGCCCCGCCAGTTTTGTTTATGAAGGTCAAATAACACTATGAATTCATACAATGAATTAGAAAAAGAAAATTTAAAAACGGCTGAGCCGGAAAAACCTCAGCACCTTAAGCAGCAGGAACCTGTTGATAAAGAACAAATTACCCTTAATTATTTACAGACTAATCATGACTTTTTTAATCGCCACCCATCACTGTTAGCAACTATAGAAATACCTCATGACAGTGGCGCTGCGGTGTCACTGGTTGAACGTCAGGTGGCTATTCTGCGAGAACAGAATACCCAGCAAAAAGTGCATCTTGCGGAACTGGTTGAAATTGCCAAAGACAATGAGCAGTCCAATCAAGGTATTCATAAACTGACACTGTCTCTGCTGGATTGTACTGGAATAGATGCCTGTGAGGTGGTTCTGGACGAGATCTTATGTGATGACTTTTCTGTCGATGCGGTTGCCATGAGGTTGTTTGTTGAGCCGATACCTGAACAGCCTGAACATCTTTTTATCTACTCTGGTTCCAGCCCGGATTCCAGGTTAGCCAGCGAACTGGAAAAACTGTTAAATACGCGCAAGCCAATGTGCGGGTTTTTCAAAAATCTGCCTCTTGAAGAACTGTTTGGGGAAAAGTCAGCAACAATTTCATCATTAGCTGTTGTGCCGCTTTATGTTGAAAAAAACCATTGCTTTGGTGCTTTAATCATAGGCAGTGATAATGTTCGGCGTTTCAATGCAGATATGGGAACTTTGTTTTTAGAGCGTCTGGGTGAGACTTTGAGTCATGTTCTTCGCCCCTTCCTTAAACAGAAAAGTTAACTTTAATGTAAACATTCTTAAAGCCCTCAGATATTATGCTAAAAACAGCAGCGGCGTTTATACATTACCTCAAAGTTGAACGTCAACTGTCTCCGAATACCCTGTCAAGCTACCAGCGTGATTTAACTCAGGCTGCGGAATACTTTTCCCAACAGGGTATTGAGACCTGGCAAAAAATCAATAGTCATCAATACCGGGCCTATGTGGCCCGACAGCATCGCAAAAATCTATCAGGAAAAACCATTCAACGGCAATTATCATCATTACGCCGTTTATATGAATATCTGATTAAAGAACAGCAGGCCGACAATAATCCTCTGAAGGGCATTGCGGCACCTAAGAGCGGGCGTAAACTGCCTAAGCTTGCAGATATTGAACAACTTGATCAGTTGCTTCAGGACTGTGACAATGACTTATTGCACGTCAGGGATCGGGCCATGTTTGAACTCATCTATTCTTCCGGGTTACGCCTGTCTGAACTCACCGGAGTTGACTGTGTTGATGTGAAACTTCAGCAACGCCAGCTCAGAGTGCTGGGCAAAGGCAGTAAGGAGAGGGAATTACCTATTGGAGAAAAGGCCAGGCTGGCCCTTGAGAAATGGTTGGCAGTAAGAGGGACTCTGGCTAAAACAAATGAACAGGCCCTGTTTGTCTCACGTTTTGGCACCCGGATCTCTCAGCGTGGTGTGCAGCAGCGCCTGGAGCAAATGGCTATTAATCAGGGGCTGCCCATACACTTACATCCCCATATGCTGCGTCATGCCTTTGCCAGTCATTTGCTGGAATCCAGCGGCGACCTGCGAGCGGTACAGGAATTGCTGGGTCATACGGATATTTCAACGACCCAAATTTATACCCATCTTGACTTCCAGCACCTGGCTGATGTCTATGACAGTGCACATCCAAGGGCCAGGAAAAAGAAATAAACTGTGCCGCATGTGTCAGTCACTTAACGAATATCTACAAGGGATTAGCATCTAATTCATTTGATCTCTTGATAGAGAAGCTTCGCGTTCTCAGACTCTATATAAGGTTTTTTGGCTGCTACTATGAGGCTTAGAATATCGAGAGCCTTATCTCTCTGCCCGTTTTTCTCATAGGCAAGTGCCAGATGATACTGGATATCATTATCCTCAGGGATATCACTAGCTGCCTGTTGCAACAAATCCAGGCCTTGCTGGTGCTGCCCATCACGTACCAGAAAATAACCATAGGTGTCCGCAATTGCCGCAGATCCAGGAGCCTGTTCATGTGCTCTTCTGGCCAGCTCGACAGCCTGGTTAATATTACCATCTAAATAAATCCAGGCCAGGTTGTTGAGGCTAAGCGTGTGATTTGGCTGTATTTGTAATAATTGCTCATAATACTCTTTGGCCTTTTCAAATTGCCGGCTTTCCTGATGCAGTGAGGCTAACTTGAACAGACTATCCACATCTTGCGGATCCCTGTCAATTGCCTGGCTCAACATGGCCAATGCCTTATCACGTTGCTTCAATAGCAGTAATATATCTACACTGACAGCCAGTACTTTCTTATCGGGCTGTTGCTGATAGACTTGCTGATAAATGGCCAGAGCATTTTCATATTGTTTTTGGGCGCGGTAAATGTCCGCCTGCAATAATTTGCCCGTTACTGAGTCGGGGAATTTTTCCTGAACGTCTTTGGCAATGCCAATGGCCTCTTCATAACGTGTCTGTTTGATTAATAATACTATTTGCAGTGTGTAAGGTGCCAGATTATCCGGTGCAATGGCTTGCGCATCTTGCAGCAGACTCAGCGCTTCATCCATACGTTCTGGAGACTGGCTGATAAGTTGGGCTAGTAAAATACGGTGCTTTATGTCATTTTTATCAAAAGTAATAATACTCTTAAGGGTTCTTTCTGAGCGTTGCGGCTGTTGATTGAGCAATTGTGCACTGGCTAAAAATGAACGTACCCTGTTGTCATTCGGATGTTGCTTGTCCAGTGTTTCAGCCAGGGACAGTATTTTCTCCGGCTGTTGCTTTGCCTGATACCAGCGACTCAATAGGGCGGCAATGCTTAGCTGGGAAGAGATATTCGTTTTACTTTGCTCTATAGCATCCTGAAAATACTGCTCGGCAATTTGCGGTTTATCTTGCTGTTCAGCAATGGCCGCCAGACCCAGGTAGGCTTTTAGTGCATTGGGGTTTATCTGGATAAGCTGCTTAAAATGCTTCTCAGCCTCCTGCCAGTTTTCTTTAATGACAGCAATGCGTGCCAGACCCATATAAGCGGGAATATTCGCAGGGTCCTGTTTGATAATGGCCTGGTATAGTGCAATGGCTTTTTCAGTATTACCCTTTAGCTGTTCTATTAGTGCATTGAGGTTTTGCAGTTTGCTATCATCTGGTGTTTGAGTCAGCAGTTGACTGATCTTCTCTTCAGCCTTTTTAAATTGTTTTTGTTTGATATAGGAGATGATTAACAGATAATTTGTCTGGTTCTGAGCCTGGTCAGATGTCGAAAGCTGTTCCAGCTCAACAATGGCATCATCCAGTTCGCCTGATTGAAATTGAGCTGCAATCAGGCGCTTTTTGATATCCAGGTTATCGGGCGCAAGGGTATGTGCACGGCTTAATAATTCAATACCTTTTTTTGTATTACCTGTGACTATGTAGGTGCTACCCAAAGTCATCAGTGTCATCAGATCGGCGTCACGCTGTTCTTGTGGAATACCTTCCAGAATCAGCAATGCCTGTCTGGTTTTACGTTGTGCCAGATAGACATTGGCCAGCAGGTTCTGCGCCCTTATATCAGATGAGTAGGCTGCAAGATAGATCGTCAGGTATTCCTCTGCCTGATTATAATTCTTCAATCCAAAATTGGCAGCTCCCAAAATTAATGCCGCTGGCATGTTTTGTGGTACGGCGTTGACTACTTGTTGAGCTGCTGCCTGAGCACCGGCAAAATCACGCTCGCGCAGAAGAATTTGCGCCTGAATAAAATTGGCCTGCGGATGGTTTTTGACTTTGTCCAGAACGACTTTAATATCTGCTTTTGCCTGCTCATCTTTGTTTAGAACACTCAGGGTTGCTGCCCGCTCAAGGTATAGAGAAAGGTTATTACTGTTGTGCTCAATTAGCTGATTGTACAGTGTCAAAGCCTGTTCATGCTGTTTGTTCAGATTAGCCAGTTTGGCCTTTAGCTGTATAGCCGACTGATTGCCCGGGTCAATAGCCAGTGATTTTTCCAGTAATTGCTCTGCCAGTGCACGATCCTGTTCAATCACAGCCAGACTTGCCAGGCCGGTGAATGCCCGGGCACTTTCCTGGTGCTGGTTAGCTTCAACAAACGCCTGTTTTGCATCAGCCAGTTGTTTTAGCCTCAGATGAGCGTAGCCCAGAAAGCTTAGGCGCTGACTTTCCTGTTGTTTATCCACCAGCGGTTTATCCAGAACTTTGATGATTTTTTTGTATTTTCCAGCGGCTTGCAATACTTCGGCATAACGGAACAATATCTCGGTGTTACCTGGTGCATACTCATGAGCCCGCCCCAGCTCTTTGATGCCCGAATCCAGTTTACCAGTACGCAAATAAACATCACCTAATAAAAACCTGAGTATTTTTTGGAGTCTGTTTGAGTTGGTTCTTGAGGTGAATAATTGCCGTAGAATATTCTTCATTAGCGATTGCCTGCCGGGCATCATGCATTGAGTCTTCGGCGGCTGTTGAATACATGCTAATGCTCAATCCTGCCAGCAGGAAAATAAGTGAAGCTGAGGTTTTAATTGGCATAATATTCTCTGTTAAAAAATTGTTTTTTAATTAGGGCGTCTTAAAAAATAATCAAGTATCCTTTAGCCAGAAAAGGCGGCTTATTTCTGCTTTTCTCTTAATGTGGTGAGTTTGTCTATGACCTTTTCAGCACGCAGAATATTTTCTTTAGCCAGGACATTTTCCGGGTCGTACAACAGGACTTTTTCCCATAACTCTATGGCTTTTTGAAACTGACCATCAGTGTAGAGTTTGTTGGCATCTGAAAAAAAACGCTGAATGGCGTAATTGATGGTACGATCCAATTGTCGTTCGAGCTGTATTAATTCCGGGTTTTGCCGCTCTTTTTCATCCAGTTCCAGAATTAGTTGCTTTGTGACAATCAGATCTCCAGAGCTAAAGCTTTTTTCGATATCCAGCAAAATAGTGTTTTGCTGTTCCATGTGTGTACGTTTCTGGTTCTGTTGCTGCAGGTTATTAGATATTATTTCCCTGTCTTTGAGAATGGATAAAATTGTTTTTCGATCCTTATTGGGAGCCAGAACAATAGCCTGATCAATTCGTTTGCGGGCTGTTTTAAAGTGTGCCCGTTCAATGGCCTGTTTTGACAACCGGGTTAATTCCTTTGCCAGTGATTCAGATTCTTTGTTCAACTCATCAAGATGCGTTTTTAACTTGTTGTTTCTGGGATCAGTATTGAGTTTATTCTGATAAAATGGCCTGGCTTTTATCATCCATTGGCTTCTTTCAAGCATGATTTGTTTATCTATGGCTGACAATAGCTTTTTCTGTTCAATCAGAAGGTGTTGCCGGGTTTTTTTCAGACCCTTGCCCTGCGGGTATTTTGCTTTGGCCTGATCAATTAAATCCAGTGCATCAGCCCATTGTTTTGCTTCGATGAGCTGCCGTATTTTTTTGTCAACTCTGAGCTGATACTCTTGCGCCTTAATTCGCAGGTTTTTTTTTCTTGCCAGCAGTTGTGGGTATTGAGGGTGAGAGGGTTTGACATAACCCAGGGTTTTAAGTGCTTTACCGTATTCCTCTTCAGCAGACCAGGTATCTATCTGGGTGAGCAGATCGCCCTGTTTTGATGCAATATAAGTACTGCAACCAGATAAAACTGGCAGCACAGATAACACCAGCAGGACAGAAAAAAAGGTCGTTATAAGGGAGTGAATTCCAGGCTGTAATGAGTTAGTGCTCATTAAAATCATGATTGATCAGTTTTTCCAGGTTTTTAGTGAAGCTTTTTTGATTGTCTTTGCTGCAATCAATGACCCGATAAAGTATTACCGGTTCGTCATGACCACGCACATTGATGCGGCCTCTGTTCGCAACAATAAACTGATCCTTGATTCCGGGGCGTTCCAGCATGGTATCAGGGATAATGACTTCATTATGTTGTGCATGGCTGGCAATGCGAGAAGCCAGATTGACTGCGTCGCCGATCACCGTATATTCCATGCGTTGTTGAGAACCCATATTTCCTGCTAGCATTAAACCACTATTTGCCGCTATATGGAAGTCTATAATCGCTTGTTTATTGGCTTCGCGCTGCTCATTGAGGCTGGTCACAATCCTCTGGATCAGCAAGGCACATGAAACCGCCTGATAGGAATGATGTTCATCCTGTTCCGGAACACCAAACACCAGCATCACACAATCACCAATGAATTTGTCGACATGGCCGCCATAGATTAGTGCAGCCTGAGCAAAATAGGAAAAGTAATCATTTAGCAGGTGATTCAATTCTACAGGTTTCATGGTCTGGGACAGTTCTGTATAACCAATTATATCAACAAACAAAACACTGGCATCCAGTTGCTGGCCGCCCAGGTTAATACTTTCCAGATTTCCCAGGATCTCCTTGGCAACATTGGGCGATACATAGCGGGAAAAAGCTTTTTCTACCGTTTCCTTATGCAGTAAACCTTCAGCCATGATATTCATGGAATGCATCAGAATACCAAATTCATCATTGCGCCGATTATCAAAACGTACGTTATAATTTCCCCTGGAAATAGCCTTGCTGAGATCAACCAGCTCTTCTATGGGGCGGGATAAACGTTTGCCGAGTATAATGGCGGATAAAATGGTCAGAAGGATCAGCACGACGGTGGTCAGGGCAATGGTGTAAATGGTTTTAAAGCGCGCCTCGGTGAGTAAAGACAGATCAAAAGTTAACAGCACATAACCAATAGTGACATCTTTATAGGTGACGCCTCCGATATAAGACAAATAGGTTTGCTTGCTGTTGAATAACCGTGTTTCTGTTGACAGATTAACCGTTTTAGCCCTGGAAAAATCATGACTCCATTGCTGAGTCGAAATTCCATTATCAGATTTTGGAAAAATGAGCGCAGCAGGGATCCAACCTTTACTGCTTAATGGCCGTTTTTCATCGGAATAAAAAGCAATGCCGAGAATCTCGGAATGGTGGGTAAGGGTGTTCACTAAGACATCCAGATCCAGTGTATCTGATGTTAAAAAAGATTCAGTCGCAGAAGCTGACAGTTGATGAATTAAAATTTTAGCATAGGAATGCATCTGCTTTTCCAGCAATTTGTGCTGATCCTGAATGATTAGACCACCCAAAAGCAGCATTCCGGATACAATAAGCAGCACCATGGATAAAGCCAGTTTATGGGCAAATGGGAAATTAACTTTTGGCATAAAATTTTTTGCTAAATTTGCATCATATATTTCAATAGCTGATTTAGGGTAAGCTTGAAAATCAAAAATCCTGAAACTAAAAAATTATCCTTATCAGTAGTAAGTATATACCTAGTTTAGCAGATAGGTGATTTAACGGCTAATTGTTCAAATAAACCTTGATTTTATTATAAATAAGCCCAATTTCAAAGGGTTCATAGAAAAATCAGGATCATTGCATTGGAACAATACAGAGGAACAACAATTCTTTCAGTTCGCAGAGGTAATCAAGTGGTTATCGGCGGTGATGGTCAGGTTTCCCTGGGAAATACCATTATGAAAGGCAATGCCCGCAAGGTACGTCGTTTGTTTCATGATAAGGTGATTGCCGGTTTTGCGGGTGGAACGGCCGATGCGTTTACTTTGTTTGAACGCTTTGAAGCTAAACTGGAAAAGCACCGCGGACAACTGGTTCGAGCCGCAGTAGAACTGGCAAAAGATTGGCGTACAGAGCAATCTCTAAGGAAGCTGGAAGCTTTATTAGCGGTAGCTGATCAAACGGCTTCTTTGATTATTACCGGTAATGGTGATGTGATTGAACCGGAAGAAGGTTTGATAGCCATTGGTTCTGGCGGTCCTTATGCTCAATCTGCAGCAAGGGCGCTTTTGGATAATACACAATTAAGCGCGCAGGAAATTGTTGAAAAAGGGCTGGCCATTGCGGGTGATATCTGTATTTATACCAATCATAACCGCACCATTGAAGTACTGGATTTAGATTAGTCCAGCCGATAAACCGGATAAATACATTAACAAAAATACGGCAAAACTAAGTACAGCAAGTGAAGTGCTGCAACAGGAGCTATAGAGAATCAATGTCGCAAATGACACCCAGAGAAATTGTCCAGGAACTGGATAAACATATTATTGGCCAGTCAGATGCCAAGCGGGCTGTAGCCATTGCCTTGCGTAATCGCTGGCGCAGAAGCCAGGTTGAAGAACCTTTATGCAGTGAAATCACGCCAAAAAACATTCTCATGATTGGTCCGACGGGAGTTGGCAAAACTGAAATTGCCCGGCGTCTGGCGCGTCTGGCCAATGCCCCTTTTATAAAAATAGAAGCAACCAAATTTACTGAGGTTGGTTATGTTGGTCGCGATGTGGAGTCAATTATCCGCGATCTTCTTGATGTATCTATAAAAATGACTCGCGAGCAGGAAGTGGAAAAGGTGCAACACCGTGCCTTAGACGCTGCAGAAGAACGGATATTGGATATATTATTGCCTCCCGCGCGAGGCAATGATGAATGGGAAGAGGATTCATTACAGCCGGAAAATTCCACCCGTCAGAAGTTTCGTAAAATGTTGCGCGAAGGCAAGCTGGATAACAAAGAAATCGAAATCGATGTCAAAGCGCCGAGTGTCGGTGTGGAAATTATGGCACCTCCCGGTATGGAAGAAATGACCAACCAGCTTCAGGGTATGTTCCAGAATCTTGGTGGCGGCGGTAAAACTAAACGACGCAAAATGGCTGCAAAAGATGCCATGAAAATCCTCACTGAAGAAGAAGCAGCAAAATTGGTCAATGAAGAGGAAATCAAGCAGCGGGCTGTTAGCAATGCCGAGCAGAATGGTATCGTTTTCCTGGATGAAATCGATAAAATTGCCACTCGCAGTGAAGGCCGTGGACCCGAGGTCTCTCGTGAAGGCGTACAGCGTGATCTTTTGCCGCTGGTAGAGGGCAGCACTGTATCAACCAAGTACGGTATGATTAAAACCGATCATATTTTATTTATTTGTTCCGGGGCCTTCCATCTGTGTAAACCTTCGGATTTGATCCCTGAATTACAGGGGCGTCTGCCGATTCGCGTGGAACTCAATGCTCTGGACGTCAAGGACTTCAGCCGCATCCTGGTGGAACCGTATGCTTCATTGACGGAACAATATGCGGCACTGATGAAAACTGAAAATCTGTCGCTCGAATTTGAAAACAGTGCCATTGAACGGATTGCAGAAGTAGCCTTTACCGTTAATGAATCGACTGAAAATATCGGCGCCAGACGTTTGCACACCATTATGGAACGCCTGCTGGAATCTATTTCCTATGAGGCTTCAGACAAAGATGGTGAGAGCCTGACAATAGATGGCCGGTATGTAGATGAACAATTGGGCGAGTTGGCTATTAATGAAGATCTGTCTCGCTATATTTTGTAGTACGTTAATTATTGAGTGCCAAAAAACCCTAAAGGGCTGCACGCTAAACAGAAAAGATTAAGGTCAAAGGTAAAAAACGATGTCTGAACAAGTAAAAACACCAACCCCAACTGAAATTAATTTTCATCAAAAGTCGCGTGAGCTGGAAATTGCCTTTGAAGACGGGTCTCGTTTTCACTTCAGCAGTGAATTTTTACGTGTGCACTCTCCTTCTGCGGAAGTAAGAGGGCATGCTCCGGGTGAAGAAACGCTGCAGATTGGTAAGGAAAACGTCAATATTGAATCACTGGAGCCAGTGGGTAACTATGCCATCAAGATCAACTTTAGCGATGGTCATGACAGCGGAATTTTCTCCTGGGATCTGTTCTATGATTATGGTCAGCATCAGGAAAAAATGTGGCAGGATTATCTGCAAAAGCTCAAGGATGCCGGGCATGAACGCAAATTAAATTAATAGGCTGATGCTCCCTGAATTCTGAAATCTGCAGGTGGATATCCGTTCCATCTGCGTACACGCCATTCTGTTTCCCACCCCCCT
>RCNG010001826.1_pt1 | contig 10662 bp, 8 predicted proteins | sample 2041371 | NCBI WGS metagenome assembly RCNG01 (sample SAMN09708227, study PRJNA481090) | Marine sediment metagenome, whole genome shotgun sequencing project. | biome: marine sediment; feature: ocean; material: sediment; isolation source: Sewage treatment plant 1 marine sediment (STP1) ... | reverse complement strand
ACAGGACTTGATGCGCAACAAACGCGCATGGCGGTTGTCTCCAATAACCTGGCAAACGTCAACACCACGGGCTTCAAACAGGGTCGCGCCGTGTTCGAAGACCTTCTCTACCAGAACGTCCGTCAGTCGGGTGGCCAGACGTCACAGGATACGGAGCTGCCTTCCGGCATGCACCTTGGCACCGGCGTACGCATTGTCGCGACCGAGAAACTGTTTACGCAGGGGAGTGTATTGCAGACCGATAACGCGCTGGATGTCGCAGTCAACGGGCGTGGTTTCTTCCAGGTGGACCAACCCGACGGCACGCTTGCCTACAGCCGCGATGGAGCGTTCCAACTCAACGATCAGGGTGAACTGGTGACGGCGAGTGGCTATCGAATTCAACCCGGCATCACGATACCGGACGCTGCACAGTCAATTACGATCGGCAGGGATGGCACCGTCTCGGTGAGGCTGGCGGGACAGACGTCAACGACGCAGGTCGGTAGTCTGCAGACCGTCGATTTCATCAATCCTGTGGGCCTGCAGCCGGTCGGCGAGAACCTTTACATCGAGACCGCATCCAGCGGCACTGCCCAGGCCGGGACGCCAGGTGAGAATGGACTGGGCTCGCTTAACCAGGGTGCTCTCGAAGGCTCTAACGTCAACGTGGTCTCTGAGCTGGTGAACATGATCGAGACGCAGCGGGCGTATGAAATGAACTCCAAGGCGATCTCCACCAACGACCAGATGATGCAGTACATCAACAATAACCTCTAAGGAACGTTCATGATTCGTCACTGCCATAGATTGATACTTATTACCGGCTTGGCCATCGTCGGGTCCGGTTGCGCTTCCGTTGATATGTTCGAGGAGAGTTATGATCCACCGTATCCGGCGGAGCCGGCATACGAGCCCCCGACCAGTGGGGCGATCTACAACAACGGCACCGATGTGCGGTTGTTCGAGGACCGCAAGGCAAGCCGTGTCGGCGACATCCTGACGGTACGTCTCAAGGAACAGACCAACGCCAGCAAAAATTCCCAGACGTCGACAGCAAAGACCACCGAAGCAACGCTTGCCAATCCCACGGTGTTCGGGCGCGCCCTGAGCAAGGACGGAACGCCGCTGTTTGAGGGGTCGCTGAGCGGGGAATCGTCGTTCGATGGCACCGGTTCCAGCAGGCAAAGCAACAGCCTGCTCGGCGATATCACGGTGACCGTGGTGCAGCGCTTGCCGAACGGCAATCTTCGAATTCGCGGCGAAAAATGGGTGACGCTCAACCAGGGCCGGGAGTTCATTCAGCTGTCCGGCATAATCCGTCCGGAGGACATCGAGACAGATAATTCACTGCAGTCGTATCGCATTGCCGATGCGCAGATTACTTACAGCAGCAAAGGCGTGCTTGCGGCCGCCAACCGTATGGGCCTCATCTCACGATTCTTTAACTCCGTATTCCACCCGTACTAGCCTGAGGAAACCTCGATGCAATTAACTTACAAGACTCGTACGACCGTTAGGCACCTGATGCTCGTTGCCCTTGTCCTGGTCGCTTTTCTGGCCGAACAGGCGATGGCAGACCGGGTCAAGGATCTTGCCAGTGTTGCGGGGGTGCGTAATAACCAGTTGACCGGTTACGGCCTGGTCGTTGGCCTGAGCGGCACGGGTGATCAGACGACGCAAACACCATTCACCGTGCAGAGTATCGTTAACATGCTCACGCAATTCGGTGTCACGATTCCGCCCGGTGTCAGTCTGCAACTCAAGAACGTCGCAGCCGTAACAGTGCATGCGGATCTGCCGCCGTTCGCGAAGCCAGGCCAGACGATCGATGTGACCGTATCGTCAATAGGCAATGCCAAGAGCCTGCGTGGTGGCGCGCTGATAATGGCGCCGATGCGCGGTGCCGACGGCAACGTATATGCCGTGGCGCAGGGCAATCTCGTGGTCGGCGGCTTCGGTGCCTCTGGTGACGACGGTTCCCGCATCATCGTGAACATCCCGAGTGCCGGCAGGATCCCGAATGGCGCGACAGTCGAGCGAGAGGTTCCCAGCGACTTCCTGACCAGCGAGGCCATCGTCTTGAACCTGCATGTACCCGACTTCACTACCTCCAAACGGCTTGCTGATCAGATCAACCAGACCATGGGCCCCGGAACGGCGGAATCGCTGGACGCGGTATCCGTGCGGATTCGTGCACCGGCGAGTGCCTCGCAGCGCACCGCGTTTGTATCCGCATTGCAGAGCCTCGAGGTGACGCCCGGCGAGGTACAGGCCCGCGTGATTATCAATTCGCGCACCGGCACGGTCGTGATCGGTGACAATGTTCGCGTTACGCCGGCTGCCGTCGCACATGGCTCGCTGGTCGTGACAATCGGCGAGTCGCCATTCGTCAGTCAGCCTATTGCCCCGTTTGGCCAGTCCGGTGAGACCGTCGCATTGTCCGATTCGGATATCAGCATCGTGCAGGAAGAGGCAAGCATGTTCCTGTTCGAACCGGGAACCAGCCTCGACGAAATCGTACGAGCGGTAAATCGGGTCGGTGCGGCGCCGGGTGATCTGGTGGCGATACTTGAAGCGCTGAAACAGGCGGGCGCGCTGCGCGCTGAGCTAATAGTGATCTAGCTCCGTCCGGGACGTCATCCATGACCGCAGCGATTACTGATTTTAACCAGTTTGCCGGCCTCCGTGCCGCTGCCGACAAGAATGATCCGGCTGCGTTGCGTGAGGTAGCGGGTCAGTTCGAGGCGCTGTTCCTGCAGTCGATGCTGAAGAGCATGCGCGAAGCGTCACTCGGTGATCCGATCTTTGGTGAGAGTGACCAGATGGACATGTACCAGGGCATGATGGATCAGCAGCTGTCCCTGGAGATGGCCAGCGGAAAAGGCGTCGGCCTCGCGGACATGCTGGTACGCCAGCTCGGCGGCGCTGATACCAAAATTCCCACACGACCGGACGGAAGTTTCTCCCTGGCCGACATCTCTCGCACACGCACGACCAGGCCTGCTCAGCCTTACAGCAGCCCGAAGATTTCAGCATCGCCGCAGGTCCGTCCGGAAACGCCATTGCAATCTATCGCGCCTCAGAAAGCCAAGCCGGTATGGTCCGACCCTGAGACGTTCGCTCGCGACATCTGGCCACACGCCGAGCGTGCTGGCCGCCGGCTTGACGTTGCGCCGGAAGCGATCGTTGCCCAGGCCGCGCTCGAGACAGGCTGGGGCGCGCATGTCATGCCGGACCAGCGCGGTGAGAGCAGCCTTAACCTGTTCGGCATCAAGGCCAGTGGCGGCTGGCAGGGCGAGCAGGTGTCGCGTCGTACGCTGGAATTCGAGAATGGCGTGCCGCGGCCGCAACATGCACAGTTCCGCTCGTATACCGACGTATCCGCGACGTTTGCCGACTATGCCGATTTCCTGACCGACAACCCGCGCTATAGCGAAGTCAGCGGTCACGGCAACGATGTTGCCGGGTTCGCTAACGCGCTGCAGTCAGCGGGCTACGCGACAGATCCGCAGTACGCCGACAAGATAACCCGCGTGCTCAACAGCCCGACGATGCAGTCCGTGATGCGAGACCTCAAGAATTCCGAGGCTCGGCCGATAGCCAATCAACTGTCGCTGCAAGAAGAGTAGATGCAAGCGATGGATGACAGGGGAATACGATGCCAGACCCATTAAATATCAGCCTTACCGGTATGCAGGCGTTCCAGCGTGCGCTGCAGGTAACAAGTCACAACATCGCGAACGCCAACACGCCCGGATACAGTCGGCAGGTCGCCGATTTTTCGGCACGAGCCGGCGGTGGTCAGGGTAATACGTACCTGGGTGGCGGAACGCAGGTGTCTACGATTCGGCGCATTTACGACAGCATGCAGGTCGATCAGTTGCGCTCGTCGATGACCGGATTTGCACGTTTCGACACACTGAATTCACTGTCGAGCCGCATCGACACGCTGCTCGCCGATGCCGACACGGGCCTGAATACCGGGCTGCAGTCCTTTTTTAATTCGGTGCAGGATGTCGCCACCGATCCGTCGTCGATCTCGGCGCGACAGGCATTGATAGGCGAGGCCGGTGGTATCGTCGGCCGCTTCCAGTCAATGGACATGCGTCTCGACGAGCTGGACAAGGAAGTTAACGCTCGCGTTGACCTTGCGGTAGACGATATCAATCGAATCGCGACGTCGATCGCAAACCTGAACGGGCAGATTGCGCTGGCGAACAATGCCACGACACCGCCGAATGATTTACTGGACGCACGCGATGCCCTGGTCCTGGAGCTTTCCGGGCAGGTCAACGTGAGTACGAACATCCAGGCAGACGGCAACATGAGCGTCTTCATTGGCTCCGGCCAACCGTTGGTCACGGCAGGCAATGCGCGCCTGCTCGTTGCCGGCGGGTCGGAATTCGACCTGACTCGCACGACGGTTTCTTATCAAGGTGCTGCCGGCAATACGCCGCTGGACACAGCATCTACTGGCGGCACGCTCGGCGGTCTGCTCGAGTTTCGTGACCGCATCCTGGATCCTGCGCGACAATCGCTGGGCCAGACTGCGATTGCATTCACGACCAGCTTGAACCGACAAAATAGCGCCGGTATGGATTTGCGCGGCAACCTCGGCGGGGACCTGTTCAGCGTGGCCCCGCCCAAGGTTCTGTACTCCGGTGACAACACTGGCACCGGTACCGCCAGCGTTACGGTCACCAATCTTGGTGAGTTGACAGGCGCCGACTACGTTCTGGATTACGACGGCTCGGCCTACAGCCTGTCCCGCGCCGATACCGGGGAAGCGATTACCCTGGAAGGCAGCGGCTCGGCGGGTGATCCGTTCCGTGCCGCCGGAGTCAGCTTCAGTGTCGGCGGCCTGCCCGCGGCCGGCGATCGCCTGCTTCTTCGCACGGGCCTGGATGCGGCGGGTACGATAGAGAGCGTTGTCACTGACCCGCAAGCCATCGCCATGTCGGTACCGACTCGCACATCAATCTCACAGGGCAACATTGGCAATGGCACGATCAGCCTTCCGGCCGTCCTCGATCCCGAAGACTCGGACCTGCTGACGGGCACGGTGATCGAATTCACGAGCCCTACCACCTACAGTATCAACGGCGCCGGCAACTTCACCTATTCAGAAGGCAGCCTGATCGTCCTCAATGGCAACGGCGTGACCATCAGCGGCACACCGGCAACCGGCGACAAGTTTTCTCTCGACCCCAACTACGGCGCCTCCGGTGACAACAGCAACGGGCTATTGATGGCGGAGATACAGTCTGTCGGATTGCTCGACGGTGGCACCATCAGTATTAATGAGAGCTACGGGCGGCTTGTCGCAGACGTTGGCGGGATGACGCACCAGATAAAGGGCAGTCTGGATGCCCAGGGCGTCGTACTGACGAACGCTGAGGCTGCAGTTTCCTCGACATCGGGCGTTAACCTCGATGAAGAGGCAGCCAATCTCATCAAATATCAGCAGGCCTACCAGGCCGTCGCACAGGTCATTGCGGTCGTCAGCACGATGTTTGAGAGTTTGCTGGCTGCGACGAGGAGATAACGATGCGAGTTTCAACAATGGGCAGCTATGCGAATGGCCTCTCCGCGATGCAGCGGCTGCAGGCGGCGCTTAATCAGACGCAGCGTCAGATATCCTCGGGTCGTCGCATACTGACACCGTCCGATGATCCCCTGGCGTCTGCGAGATCGGTGGAAATACGCGAATCGATTGGTCGTCTTGAGCAGTTCGATCGCAACGCCAATATGGCAACCAACCGCCTCGCGCAGGAAGAATCGTCGCTGGGATCCGTAAACAACGTCCTGCAGCGCGTACGCGAATTGGCATTGCAGGCAAACAACGCCACGCAAAACAACGAAACTCGTCAGCTCATCGCGATCGAGATGCGACAAAGCCTCGATCAGCTGGTACAGCTAGCGAACCAGAAAGACGGCAGTGGCAATTACATGTTCTCGGGTAATCTCGAATCCACAACGCCGGTGACGCGCATGGGTGGTTCATTCACCTACAACGGCGACCAGGGCCAGCGCTTCATACAAATAGGCGAGGGAAGGCAGGTCGCTGACGGAGATTCCGGCGCGGCCATCTTCTTCAAGATTCGCGGCGGCAATGGTTCATTCGTTACCAGCCCTGCCGCGACGAATAGTGGCAGCGGCATTCTCGGGCCTGGAAGTGTCGTCGATCCGAGTGCCTGGGATCAGGATCAATACACCATTCGCTTTATCGATCCGGCTAACTACGAAGTGCTGGACTCGGGTGGCGGTGTCATTTCAACAGCTACCTTCCAGGACGGTGATACGCTCGCGTTCCGCGGCATCGAGTTCTCCCTTAACGGTCAGCCCGAGGCTGGCGACGAGTTCACGGTTGCACCCAGTCCTTACCAGGATGTCTTCTCAATGGTCGACCAGCTGGCCACTGCCCTGGAAACAGGCTCATCTGATACGGCTTCCATGGCTGCACTGCATAATGAAGTTAACGCCGGCCTGCAGAATATCGACCAGGCGATCGGCAATGTTCTCGATGTTCGTGTTGCGGTCGGTTCCCGGCTTGGTGCAATCGAGAGCCAGGTCGACAGCAATGGCGCATTTAAACTGAATTTTCGCGATACGCTTGCCAGCATTGAAGATCTTGACTATGCCGAGGCGATTTCGCGCCTGAGTCTTGAAGCAACAACACTCGAGGCCGCGCAGCAATCGTTCATACGAACGCAGGGACTGTCACTCTTTAACTACCTCTAAAGAAACGCGGAATAGACTGACTCGAAAATTTTCCAACCTGCGTCACATTTTTCGAAATTCCCCCTAAAGTTCTGCCTGCACCGGTCGGTGCCCCGATCGCCATCTTTGGCGAATCTGCAAATAAACGCTAAAGGTCTGCGTACCGCGACCGATAACCCCTCTGTACGGTGGTCTTGAATGGATTTCGCGGCCGTCAAGTCACTTCCGGCGGCATTAGCAGACCGGACTTTTGAAAACTAGGAGTTAAGACAATGGCACAGACGATTAATACGAACGTTGCTTCGCTAAATGCGCAACGGAACTTGAATCGTTCGCAAGGTTTGCTAAACCAGTCTCTGGAACGGCTGTCTACAGGCCTGCGAATCAACAGCGCAAAGGATGATGCGGCAGGTCTCGCAATTTCCGAGCGCTTCACTACACAGATCCGCGGTCTCAACCAGGCGGTTCGAAATGCTTCAGATGGCATCTCTCTGGCCCAGACGGCAGAAAGTGCACTCAGTGAGCTGACGAACAACCTGCAGCGAATTCGCGAACTGGCCGTGCAGTCGGCGAACGCAACGAACTCCGGTTCTGATCGTTCTGCACTGAACGCTGAGGTACAGCAACGCATCGCAGAAGTAGAGCGTATCGCCAGCCAGACCTCGTTCAACGGCCGCAAGGTTCTGGACGGTAATTTCGGTACTGCCCAGTTCCAGGTTGGCGCGAACGTCGGTGAGACGATCGCAGTAAACCTGACAACCGGCATGCGGTCGAGCCAGATCGGTCAGATCGCTTCTGCAACGGGCACCGCTGTAACGGCGAATGCGCTTCTCGACAACGGTCTGACGATCGCTGTTGGCACTGGCGCAGCAGTCAGCGTTGGCGGCTCGGTGGCTGGTTCACTGAACGGTCAGGAAGCGGATAGCGCTTACGCGAAGGTACGCGTAATCAACAATGCTGGTGTTGCAGGACTGTCAGCAACCGCGGCAAACAGCTCGACAGGGGTGTTTGACACGGTCGTTGGCGGCACGGCGACTTCGACATACGCACTGACCATTAACGGTACGGCAATCTACAGCGGCGCTGACAATCTTGCGATTGGTCAGTCGTTGACCGCTGCAGACGTGGCAGCGCAGGTCAACCTTTACTCGTCCCAGACGGGCGTATCGGCATCTGTTAGCGGCACAAGCCTGACGTACGCCTCGGTCGATGGTCGCAACACCAACGTTGTTGAGGCCATTACGCTTGGCGCAGGTGCAAGCGGTACGGGTATTGCCTTAGCGCAAGAGGGAATTGTCCGCGGCACGATCACGATGTCCGCTGCTGACAACATCGTCATGACAGGCGAATTCGCTGAGATAGGACAGACGGCAACGATCGCGAAGGACGCCGGCACGCTTGACAGTGTTGACGTACTGAGCGTCGTAAATTCCGAAACGGCAATGAACCGAATCGACTCTGCCCTCACCGTTGTGAGCGATCTTCGCTCCAGCTTCGGTGCTATCCAGAACCGCTTCGAGTCAACCATTGCCAACCTGCAGGCGGTCTCAGAGAATCTGTCGGCATCACGCAGCCGGATTCAGGATGCTGACTTTGCTGCTGAAACGGCTGCCCTTACCAAGGCGCAGATCCTGCAGCAGGCTGGTGTAGCAGTACTGTCACAGGCCAATGCTCAACCGCAGCTCGCATTGAGCTTGCTGCAGTAAAGGTACGGCAAGTAATCCCCCTTGGTCAGGCGGCACGGATGCCGCCTGACACAAGGTTTTAAGGGGAGAACGAAAATGTCAAACCAGGACGTACAAGCGCTAGCAAGTTCCACCGGAACTTTTCAGGCGCTAAAGCTGAAAGCGGAGCAGCTGCCTTCGGGCGGCAAGGTTCAGCCAGAAGCCGGCAAGGAGCCGCCGGTTCCAGCCAGGGAAAAGCCTGATCTTGAGGCGCTGGCAGCCCGGTTGAACGTCGCGAGCCAATCGATCGGCCGTGATTTGCGCTTCAAGGTGGATATGAACAGCGGGCATTCGGTCATCCAGGTGCTCGACAGCGATACGGGTGAAATCATACGAGAGATTCCTCCCGAAAAGGCGCGTATCAGCCTGTCTGGCAACGGCGATCTGCAGCTGAGTTTGTATGACGCACTGGCGTAAGCGGTGCAATGGAAAAATCAGAAAATTTTGGCACGTTTCTTGTAGTTGTTTCTTGTAGTTACTGACTTAGGATTGAATGGAAATTTGAAATGCCTAGCATTGTATCGACAGGAATAGGGTCCGGACTGGATATCTCAGGGATTGTGCAGAGTTTGGTTGCCGCGGAGGGCCAGCCAGTGGAGCTTAGGATCGGACAGAAGGAGGCGAGAGCGCAATCCAAGCTTTCCGCTTTCGGCAGTCTGAAATCAGCGCTCTCGGATTTCCGCGACAAACTGGATGCGATGAAGACAGCGGACAAGTTCCTGACGCGTCAGGCGCTTTCGGGAAATGAAGACGTCTTTACCGCCAGCACCAGTTCCAATGCCACACCGGCAAAATACGACATCGAAGTCGTGCAACTTGCGCAGACTCAAAAATTGACATCAGGTGCTTTCGCCAGCGCCGATGCCGTCGTCGGCACCGGCACGTTGCTTGTCAGTCTGGGTGCCGCGACCACGTCTATTGAAATAACCGACCAGAACAATACGTTGGCCGGCATACGCGATGCGATCAACGAGAAGCTCGATAATCCCGGCGTTGCGGCGACAATAGTAAACGCGACGACTGGCAGTTATCTGATTCTCTCTTCCGATACGACCGGTACGGCGAGTCCGATCACGGTTAATCAAAGTGGCGGCGACGGAGGACTTAGCGTCCTTGAGTACGATCCGCTTAATGGTCTCACATCGCTCACCGAATCGATTGCCGCCCAGGACGCTCTGATACGGATCGACGGTCTGGATGTTGTCAGCAGTACGAACTCCATTGAAGGCGCCATTGAAGGCGTTACTCTGGAGCTGATTGCATCCACCATGGGCGCGGCCGAACAATTGCTTGTCGAGAATGACGCATCGGCGGCACGCGGCCTGGTGGAAGATTTTGTGGCCAGTTACAATGCATTGGTCTCCACATTCGACAGCCTGACCGACTACGATGCCGACGCGCTGACGTCCGGTCCGCTACTGGGTGACGCAACCATCCGCGGTATCCGCGACCAGGTTCGCCGCGAGCTCAGCAATACGGTTGAGGATGTCAATTCACCATTTTCGGCACTCAGCGACATCGGTATCGAGACGCAGCTGGATGGAACGCTTTCGCTGAACGACACCGTATTGACCGATGCGCTCAGTAACGAGTTTGTCAAGTTCGGCAATCTTTTCTCGAGCACCGATGGTTTTGCCGTTCGACTGTACGATCTCGCCGACAACTTCCTCCGAAGTGGCGGCATTATCGAAACGCGCAGCCAGGGACTCGAGACTCAGATCGAAGGATTTGGCGATCAACGCGAATCGCTCAACGAAAAACTCGCGTCACTGGAGACACGACTATTACGGCAGTTCAATGCGTTGGATTCCCTGTTGGCCGAACTGGGTTCCACCAGTAGTTTCCTCGCGCAGCAGCTGGGTAATTTGCCCGGCCCCGGCAACTCCAACAACTAATTACAGTAAAGGACGCACGAATGTACTCACCCGCACCGCACCCGGCCGCCAAGGCTTATCAGCAGCTCGACACACAGAGCCGGATTGAAGATGCATCGCCGCATCGGCTGATTCAGCTGATGATGGAACGTGCGTTGGCCAAGATCGGCCTCGCTGCAACACAGATGAAAGAAGGCAGGGTTGCAGAAAAGGGCAATAATATTTCCGACGCCATCAGCATCATCAACGGTCTGCAGGCGAGCCTGAACCACAAAGAGGACCAGCGCATGTCCGAGAATTTTGACGCGCTGTACGCCTACATGATGCGACGCCTGCTCGAGGCCAACCTGAAGAACGATGAA
>RCNG010001824.1_pt1 | contig 10664 bp, 8 predicted proteins | sample 2041371 | NCBI WGS metagenome assembly RCNG01 (sample SAMN09708227, study PRJNA481090) | Marine sediment metagenome, whole genome shotgun sequencing project. | biome: marine sediment; feature: ocean; material: sediment; isolation source: Sewage treatment plant 1 marine sediment (STP1) ... | reverse complement strand
GCTGGTATTTGCTGGGCACCAATGACGGCGGCGTGGCCCGCACAGCCAGCGAAGTGAGTGATTTCAGCATGCCGACCGACGGGATGGTTACCACCCAGTTCTACGGCGTGGACAAGCGTCCCGGTCGCAGCGTCTACATCGGCGGCACCCAGGACAACGGCACCTGGCTGTCGCCCGAAAACCCCGACGCCCTGACCAGCTGGAACCATGTCATCGGCGGGGACGGCTACGAAACCTCGTGGCACTTCGACGATCCGTTGAAAATCATGGGCGGCTTCCAGTTCAACGGGCTGCAACGTTCACTGGACGGCGGCATCAACTGGGAATCGGCCACCAACGGCCTGAACGACACCGGCGGCGGCTCCGCCCCCTTCATCACCAAGATCGGCAAGAGCTGGATGCGGCCCGACCACGTGTTCGCCGTGGGTGAATCCGGCGTATGGCGCTCGACCAACTTCGGCGCCTCCTGGAGTCTGGCCTCGATCGACGTCAATGACTGGGGACCCCTGAGCTCGTTCATGGACGTGCGGGTGTCCAAGGCCGATCCCGACATCGTCTGGGCCGGTGCGCGTATGAACGATGACGGCAAGATCTGCATCTCGACCGACGGAGGCGCTTCCTTCGTCGGGACCTCGGTTTACCCCGACGCCACCATGGGGCTGATTTCCGGCATGGCCACCCATCCCACCGAACCCAACACGGCCTACGTGCTGTTCGGCTTCGCCGGGCGTCCCAAGGTTCTCAAGACCGTCAACCAGGGCGCCACCTGGACCGACATCAGTGGCTTCGGCGCCGGCTCGGTCAGCACCAACGGTTTCCCGGACGTGGCCGTCTACGACCTGGTGGTCTGGCCCAACGACCCGAACCACATCTGGGTGGGATCCGAAATCGGCTTGATCGAATCGCTGGACGGGGGCGCCACCTGGGCCCTGGCCAACAACGGTTTCCCCTCGGTGGGCATCTGGTTCATGAACGCGATCGAGGATGAGATCGTAGTCGGCACGCACGGCCGCGGCATCTGGTCGGTCACCATTCCCGAACTGGATGACGGCCTGACCTTCAATCCCCTGTTCGATTCCATGGCCCAGGTTCCTGCGGGCGATCTGGAAATGACCTTCACTCTGCGCTCGGACTACGATATGACGGAGATCTGGCTTGACGGGATCGTGTTTACCACCATTCCCGCCAACACCGGCAAACATGTCGAAACCATCAGCCTGCCTGTTACGGTCGCGGGAACGCGTACGGCCTTTGCACGTTCGTACAAGGACGGCGGCACCTTCGATTCTCTCACCCGCCAGGTGGACGTAACGGTGGTTGCTCCGGCGGTGTTGACCTACACCAATTCCTTCAGCACCGGAACCGACGCCGATGATTTCAACAAGAACGACATGATGTGGTCCCAGCCGTCCGGCTTCAGCGACGGGGCGCTCCATACCTTTCACGACTATCTCGACTATTCCACACCCACAGCGACGCTGACCCAGCCCATTTTTGTTACGCCCAACACCGAGCTGAGCTTTGATGAAATCGCCATCGTCGAACCGGGTGATCCGGGTTCGGTTTATGGCGACAGCAATTTCTGGGATTACGTGACGGTCGAAGGATCAAACGACGGACTTGTCTGGATCCCCTTGGACGGCGCTTGGGACGCCCGGGAAGACTCGGCCTGGATGGACGCCTTCAACAGTGCGAGCGACGGCAATCCTTCCATGTACCGCAACCGGACCATCGACCTGAGCCAGTATTTCCATGTCGGCGAGGTGATCGTGTTGCGGTTCCGGATGTTTGCCGACGGGGCAATCACGGCCTGGGGTTGGGCGATCGACAACATCATCATAACCACGGACGTAACCGCCGTAGGTGATCTGCCGGCCGCAACGAGCCTGGCCCAGAACTATCCCAATCCCTTCAACCCCACCACGACCATCGCCTTTTCACTGGACCGCTCCGGTCCGGTGAAGCTGCAGGTGTTCGACGTTTCGGGAAGGCTGGTGCGCACCCTGGTGAACGAGACCAGGGCCGCCGGGCCGTACCGGATCGACTGGGACGGCAAGGACAACGCCGGGCGCGCCGCCGCCGCCGGGATCTACATGTACCGGCTGGCTGCTGGGGATCATGTCCAGCAGAAAAAGATGACGCTCATCAAATAGGCGTCCTATCGGAGTATCGGGCCGAGTGCCCTCAGTTCCCCCGGCCCGTTTTTTTTCTTTTCGGGTATTGCGCCCAGGGCATTCCGACTCTATATTCCGCCAGCCAAAAACCCGAACGATCATCTGGAGGATTTGACTATGGGTGTGGATCTGCCCGCGAACTATAATCCGAATCGAAAAGAAAAATTCATGAACGATCGCCAGCGGGAGTACTTCCGCAGGAAATTGCTGGCCTGGCGGTCGGAACTTCTGGATGATTACAAGGAAACGCGCGAGCACCTGGGAAGAGGCGACCGCGCGGGATCCGATTTCGCGGACATGGCATCGGCCGAAACCGACAACGCCCTGGAACTGCGCACACGTGACCGTGAGCGAAAACTGGTTGTCAAGATCGACGAAGCTCTGGATCGAATCGAGAATGGCACCTACGGTTTCTGTGCCGAAAACGGCAAACCCATCGGCTTGAAAAGGCTCGAGGCCCGTCCGATCGCCGCCTTGTCCATCGAAGCCCAGGAACGCTACGAACAGGAAGAAAACCGGGCGCCTGGGGATAACCGGATTTAAGCCTTCGGGGATTCCCCTTCGGCTAGCTTGCTCTCTTCATAGATGTGAACATCCCGCTGCGGGAAGGGTATCGAGATACCCTCCTCGTCGAACCGCATCTTTACCGCGCGGGTCACTTCCCAGTATAAATCCCAGTAGTTGTCCGTCTTGACCCAGGGTCGCACCACAAAATCGACCGAGGAATCATTCAAGGTATGGAGCCGCACCATGGGTTCGGGATCGGGCAGCACCAGATCACTCTTGGCCAAAATGTCGTTCAGCACCTGTTCGGCGTGGGGAATGTCGTCGGTGTAGGCGATGCCGAATGTCATATCCACCCGGCGCACCCGCTGGTCGGTGACATTCTTGATGACGTCACCCCAGATCTTGCTGTTGGGCACCACCAGCTTCTGGTTGTCCACGGTCAACACGTTGGTCGAAACCATGCTCATGTGCTCGACCTTGCCGAACACCCCGCTGATCTCCACCATGTCCCCCACGTCATAGGGCCGGTTGATGAGAATCATCATGCCCGCCGCCAGGTTGGAAAGACTGTCCTGCATGGCAAAACCCAGAATAAAACCGACGACCCCGAAGCCGGCCAGCAGGGGGCCAAGGCTGAGGCCGAGCTGCGCCAGGCCGAACACCAGGGCCAGCACGATGATCGCGTTTTTGGAGAAGGTGACGATCATGCGTTTCAACAAATGAGAGATGTTGAGCTTGGCTCTCTGCAGACTTTTTTCCACCGCCTTGCTGACCAGCTTGGCCAGGAAACGTCCGACAACGAGGATGAGCAAAAACAGCAGAATCTTGACCAGGAAGTTGGGCCCGTTGTAGACCAGCCAGTTCCGAATCCCGTCCCAGCTCCGATGCATCAACCGGCCGGCCACCTTGGAGTCCAGAAGACCGGCCGCCAGATCCTGGGTCATGGTCACCAATTGGGCACGGTACCGGTCGGTGGGCAAATTCACCTCGTCCATGATGTCCAGAACCACATTTTGGCTCTTGATGTTGAAATCCAGGTTTTTGCGGGCGGCGATCAGTGAAACCGTCAGGTCGGCATCGCCGGGTTGGTCCTTCAACCGGGAATCCAATTCGTTGGTGCGTATCGAGGCCAGATCCAGCCGGCCTGACAACTCATCCGACCTTGCGACCAGCAGGGCGCGCAACGTGTCACGCGCCGCGCCGCTTTCCTGCTCGAAGGATTCCATTTTCTGGATGTGGGTCCAACCGTAGGAAAAAAACCGGTCCAGGCGATTCGTCAGAAGGACCAGGTCGTCTTCCAGACTGGGCAGGTTCGCCGGCTCGGTTGCCGGCCTGTGGGCACGGATGTCGTCGATTTCCCCTCTCATTTCCCGAATCAATTCCCAGATCTGGGGCGTCACGGCCTCGAAGACCAATTCTCCCCTTCTTCTCAGTTCCCGTTGAGCCGAGTCATCCCGGGCGACGGAGAGGACATCGCTCAGTTCACCCAGCGCGTCCATGAAACGGTCCCGGATTCTGGCCCGTTGAAGCCTGATTACCAGGCTGTCCTCGGCGCTGGCGGTAACCAGCATTTCCCGGTAGCGAATTCCATCGGCCAGGATTCTATCCAGCCGGCCCAGGATTTCCGCGCCGCGCTCGCCCACGTCTCCAGCGGTGGCAGTAGCCAAGGCTTCCCTGGCCTCCTGGGCTTCAGGATCCTGCTCCTGCGCCTCAAGAGAGAGGGGCATCAGCATCAGGAAAAGAGGAACCAAGCCCACCCACAAGGTCGCGCCCCGGAAAGGCATCCTCGTCATTTTCCAACCTCCAGAATCGGGACAATCGCCTTATCGTTCCCGCCCACACTACACCATGGACCAACGGTTGACAAAACCCAGGACATTAATTCAGATTAAATCTATCTTGTTGGTCATCGTTAGGAGGATCAACCCATCATTTTGATTCCGGGGTGAATTCATGACGCGTTACCGAAACCACCTTCCTCAGCTTGCCGGCGACCTGTACCTGACCGACGGCGGACTCGAAACCACTCTTTATTTCCTTCACGGCATCGACCTGCCCGAATTCGCGGCCTTCGTGGTCTTCGACCGGGAAGACGGACCCGACCTGCTGCGGGATTATTACCGCTCCTATGCGACCATCGCCAAGCAGCACGGGGCGGGCTTCATTCTGGAAAGCCCCACCTGGCGGGCGAGTCGGGACTGGGGCCGCAAAATCGGGATCGACCCGGCAAGGACGTTGGACTACAACCGGCAGGGCATCGCCTTGATGCAGGAACTGCGGACGGAATTCGAAAACGATCTGGGTCATGTCGTCATCAGTGGCTGCATGGGTTCCCGGGGGGACGGCTATGCGCCGGAAGAGACCATGACCACGGAGGAGGCCGAAGCCTACCACCGGGAGCAGATCTCGGTGTTCAGCGAAACCGAGGCGGACATGGTCACCGCCTACACCATTCCCTACGCGGACGAAGCGATCGGCATTACGCGGGCTGCGGCCGGGTGTGGAATACCCGTGGCCATCGGATTCACCGTGGAGACGGACGGCCGGTTGCCGTCGGGAGAAACCTTGCGTCAAGCCATTGCCAAGGTTGATGGGATCCCTGACACCAAACCGGTTTATTACATGATCAACTGCGCGCACCCATCTCATTTTCTGGGAGCCCTGGATGGCGGCGAGTGGACCCGGCGCATCCAGGCCATCCGCGCCAACGCGTCGGCCAAGAGTCATGAAGAGCTTGAAGCTTCGACTGAGCTGGATGCCGGTGATGCGGCGGAGCTGGCCCGTCTCTACAGGGAATTGAGGAAAAAACTGGGGCGTTTCAACATCGTCGGCGGATGCTGCGGGACCGACCACACGCACCTGGCTCGGGTCTGCGAAATGTCCTGGAAGGAAACCTAGATTTTGGTGGGCTTACAGAGCCATTTCTTTTCCCTGGCGGCTCGCCCGCAATCCTTGCAGATGAACCGGGGTTCCGCAACGATTTCGCGGAGTAACGCCAGGTCTTTTACGTAACGACCTTTGTCCCATTTACATAGAGCTTTGGTCTTGTCGCCCATTTTCCCACCCTGTTACAAATAATTAACATTCGCGGACGGTCAGGCTTTCCCCGCAAGCCGCGGCCGTTCTCGATTTCAGGCGGGATCCGAAGGAGAAACCGCGTGATGCCTGACCCACGGCCGTCCGTACTCCAGGGCCGCCACGGCCAGGGCCACGGCCACGGCCAAATCGACGCCACCAAGACAACCCAGCCCGAGTCCGTTGTCGGCAAATACGCGCCGCAGAACGGACATGAGGATCACCATCGTCAGGATGAAAGCCAACAGCTGGGGCGGGTAGATCTGCCAGGGCCACATCTTTTCGGTGGTCGTGGAAAGCCGGTCGATATTGGCACGCATGCGGCGGCGCATCACTAAGCGCGCTTTGAAAGCGCCGGCCAGGATGGCCACCGGGATGATCCAGTACAGATGCGAAACGGACATTCCTGCATCGAGGGCGCGGCGGAACAGGCGTACACTGGCATAGACCAGGCTCAAAGAGCCCAGAACCAGCCAGGTCTGTGCCATGATCAACAGGAAGCGGCCGTTTATCATTATCATCCAATCAAAGGGAAGGGGATCTCACAGAAGCCTAAAAGATAGGGGATCCGTTTTCAGACGCAATTTATCCCCTATTTGAACGCCGAAAAAAAGGCCCCCCGGGGGGCCATATTATGTTAACCGGTTCAGGCCAGCCAGCCGAACGCCTTGAAATCGATGCTCCCATTGGGACTAAAGACGACTCCCTCATCCTCCAGCAACACCTTTTGCTCTGCCACGGCGTGAAGTCGGGGGCGTTGGCTGATCTTCCCCTTAGCATTGACCACCCGGTGCCAGGGCACGCCGCTGTCCTCGGGCAGACTTCTGAGCGCCGCTCCCACCAGGCGGGCCCGGCGAGGCAGGCCGGCCTGGTCGGCCACCTGGCCGTAGGTGGCCACGCGTCCACGGGGAATGGACATCACCGCGGCGTAGATCTGGTCGAGGTAGATCAGGTTCTTGGGCATGGGCAACCTTGCAGCTTGGTTATCACCTTGGCGGTTACAAAAAAGGGCACCGAGGCCGTTGCCGCCAATCCGGAATTCCAATCGAGGTCGCCTTGGCACCGCTGTCCTCGCAGGCAATATCCATCTTCACTACAGAAAAGGGCCCCCGGGGGCCCTTTCCGCAACCAATGAAACAGGACCGGGATCAACCCGGCCCTGTTTTCCAACCACTGCTTTTCCAGGTCAGTCGTCGTGGTATCGACCCACTTCGCTGTAGCGGCCGTACTGCTGTCGTTCGAGGAAACGCCTCCAGGTGGATTGTTTCTTCGCCGCTCGAACCACCTTGCGGGGCACACCCAACCAGCGTCCGATTTCCTTCCAGGAATAACCCTGCTTACGCAACTGGATCAACTCGCGCTTGGGCGCCCCGGTGTAGCGGCCCAGGCGGCGGGCAATCTTCCGGTCCTTTTTGGATACTCGGATACGTTCGAAATGCCGGACGGGAAGGACCTGGCGATAACCCCGAGTGTGATGATAAGGACCGGTGTCCACTCTGACGACTCCGTGGGGAGTTCTCAAAGTGCCTTTGACCCGGATCCGGGCCTGGGCCTCGTCCGCAGCGCCCACAGTTAACAGTAGGGCCAAGACGGGCAGGCTTATAAAGGTCATTTTCAACGTTTTCATGATCGGCCTCCTTGTTAGGCAACCCTTACCAGGGGTCTTGGGCCATATATGCATCGAATATGCCCATTGTGTGTAAAACACTGCAACTTCATTGGTTGTTTTTGATTAAGTTATTAATTCAAAAAAGCCTCACTCGTCCTGGTCTCCGATTTTGTCCACATTAAAGGACGGTTTGGCCGCTTAATTAATGGGATGCACATTACGGCCGCCGATGCTGTAGGATGGTCCCAGGCTCTGATGCCCCACCTCGAAAAGGCTCTATCCGGAAGTTGATACCCGTCATGACGCCGACCGTCTATCTCATCGACACCATGGCCTATGTTTTCCGGAGCTTCTTCGGCATGCGCAGCATGTCCGCTCCCGATGGGACCCCCATCAACGCCGTTTTCGGGCTGGGGATGACTCTGCAAAAGTTACTCAGTGAATACAAACCCCAGATGGCGGTGTGCTGTTTCGACGCGGGCGCCAAAACTTTTCGCAACGATCTGTATCCCGACTACAAGGCCAACCGGGGGGCACCGCCCGAGGAACTCATCCCTCAATTCGACCTGTGCCGCGAGCTGACTGCCAGGATGGGTTTCCCGGTTGCCATGACTCCCGGATTCGAGGCCGATGATCTGATCGCCTCGCTCACCACCCAACTGCGTGGCCAGGGACACGAGGTGGTCATCGTTTCGGGGGACAAGGATCTGGCCCAGCTCCTGGAGCCCGGAGTCCGGATCTACAATCTGGCCAAAGACGATTGGTGGGACGCCGCCGGCGTTCCCAACCGAATGGGCGTCAAGGCCAGCCAGGTCATCGACTATCTGGCCCTCAAGGGCGATGCGGTGGACAACATCCCCGGCGTCAAGGGGGTCGGACCGAAGGCTGCGGCGGCCCTGCTGGCGGAATTCGAGGATCTGGCCGCCATCTACGACGATCTGGATCGCGTGGAAACGCTGCCCGTGCGCGGAGCCAAGAGTCTTCGTAAAAAACTGGAGATCGACCGCGAAAACGCCCTGCTCAGTCGGAAACTGGTGGACCTGGACCGTAGCGCCCCCTGCGGTCTGGAGATCGACGATCTGAGCTATCGTGGCGCGGATTCGGACCAGCTGGAGGCCTTTTCCCTCAAGTGGGGGCTCGAACGCGTGGCGGATCGTACCCCAAGGCGTTGATATGGAAGGCGCTTTCGTCTTTTGTTTGTGAACAATTCCATTTTGGCCAAAAATTTTGGTGCAACTATGTTATGATCCTTGGTCTGACATCAATTTACAAAGGCACGGAAACTTCCTAGGACGCGTTGGAAAAATGGCTCTGAATTTCCTACTTGCTCCCGTCTCGGCGGTTCGTTATTCCCTTTTCCTAGGGGTCTTGAGCGCCCTGCTGATACCTGTTTTGGGCCTCGCCCAACCCTCGGCCATACCCGTCGATGTTGGCCCAACCCCCGAGGTATGGCCCCAAGCTTGCCTGATCGAAGGCAAGAATGGAGATCCACGGACCCCGCCAACCGACATGCCCCGGCCCGATCTCCTGCAGGGGAAATTCGACGTTATTCACTACAACCTGATGGTGCAGGTCGACCCCGTTTACGGCTGGCTCGCCGGCAAGGTCTACGTCTTTTTCCAGACCCTGGACGAACCCGTGGACCGGATCGTACTGGATTTTGTCGACCAGATGAATTGTGCATGGGTCAATGTCACCCATCCTTACGTGGACTTTGCGGAATTTACCCACCAGAACAACCGGGTTACCGCGCATCTCCCCACCCCCATCGGACCCCGGCAGCTGGGCCGAATCGAAGTGCAATTCTGGGGTCAGCCCCAACCTGATGGTCTATTCGGTTACCAGGTAGACCTGACCGACGCCGGCAAGGCCGTGGTGGCCACGGTGAGCGAACCCTGGAGCGCCCGTAGCTGGTGGCCCTGCAAGGACGATCTCAACGACAGGGCCGCAGTCACGACCAACATTACCGTTCCGGCAGGTATGACAGCGGTTTCGAACGGCGTTTTGATGTATCAGCGGGGGCAAACCTTCACCTGGGTGGAACCCCTTCCCATCCCCACCTATCTGGTCAGTCTGGCCGTTTCCGAATACGTCGAGTTGAATGACACCTACCAGGGCAGCGCGGGCAACATCGAACTGAATCATTTTGTTTTCCCGCATCTTGTGGACCAGGCCCGGGCCGATTTCGCCGTTCTCCCCGATTTGCTGGATTTTTGCGGCGATCTTTTTGGACCATATCCCTTCACCAATCAACCATACGGCATGACGCTTTGTCAGTGGGACCAGGCCATGGAGCATCCCACCGCCGTCACCTATGGCCACGTTCTCATCACCGGAGATGGGCAATTCGAAACCATCCTGATGCATGAGCTATCCCACATGTGGTTCGGCAACCTCATCACTCCCGTTGATTGGACCCACGTCTGGCTGAATGAAGGGTTCGCAACTTATGTCGAGGCCCTCTGGGCCGAGCACAAGTGGGGCCCATCCGGCCTGATCAGTTTCATGAGACAGCACGACTGGGGTCACGAATACGGGAACGATACCTTGATCCGGAACCCGAACTCCTCGGATCCCCCCTACTTTTTTGAGCCTATCGCCTACCACAAGGGTGCCTGGGTCCTGCATATGCTCCGGCGCTATCTGGGGGACGACGATTTTTTCGCCAGCATTTCCCACTACCTGAACAATCCCGAGCTGCGGTATGGCAACGCCCATTCCGACGATTTCCGGAAAGCCTGTGAAGACATATCCCGCCAGGATCTGGAGTGGTTTTTCAACCAGTGGCTCTACCGGTCCACCTTTCCGGTCTACGAATTGGCCTGGAACAACGACTGGGTCGCCGGACAGAACCAGTTCAAGATCCACCTGACCCAGGTGCAAATCCCTGACCCGTTCGGCGGATCGGATCCCTTTCAGGTACCCGTCGAGTTCATGCTGAGGGTTGGAGGCGTCGATACCGTCGTCACCGTATTTAACCATAAATTGGACCAGGAATTCGTGATCCCTCTTTCGGCCGACGTGACCACAGTTATCTTGGACCCACATTCCTGGCTGCTTCACCGGATGGCTGATGTCTACAAGGCTCCGACGATGGAAAACGATATTTTCAGGGCGCCCGTCCAGTTGTACCCGGCCTATCCCAATCCTTTCAATCCGCGCTGTCTATTCCGCTGGGAAGCGCAAACCTCCACCAGGGATCTGGTCGAAATCTTCGATGTGCAGGGCCGCCGAGTATTAGCCGAACAACGGGAAACCGCCGGACCCGGCCCCAGGGAATATCTGTGGACCGGATTCGA
>RCNG010001823.1_pt1 | contig 10664 bp, 11 predicted proteins | sample 2041371 | NCBI WGS metagenome assembly RCNG01 (sample SAMN09708227, study PRJNA481090) | Marine sediment metagenome, whole genome shotgun sequencing project. | biome: marine sediment; feature: ocean; material: sediment; isolation source: Sewage treatment plant 1 marine sediment (STP1) ... | reverse complement strand
ACCGATATTACGGACGCGACGGTGGTGTAGTCGATGATCGCTACCGGTGTGTCGTAGGAGGGGTAGGTCGGCTCGGTATTCTTGCTCGTTGAAAAGGTGAAGAACTGGCCGCCGTTGTCGTCAGTGGCCGTATTGCCGGCGGGGTCGGTGGAGGCGACCTCGAAGTTGTACTGGGTGCACTCTTCGAGGCCCGTGAGGGTCAGGTCGTGAAACGTGACGAAGGCGTCGTCCGAGTAGGTATTCGCGGTGGGCGGGACGGCGTTTTCGTAGATCACCACGCTGTCGGCCGGCTCGTCGGTGAACCAGTTGATGTCGGCTGAGTAACCGGTGACATTGCTGCTCTCGACGGTCGAAATCAAAGGCGCGGCGCAATCGACCGCAGCCTGGGTCTCGACATCCTGCAAAGGTCCGCAGTAGGACTTGTCTCGGTAGAGCACGGTCACGGTGTCACCATCGACGACGCCAACGGCAAGGTCTCCCGGCGTTGTGGTTGCCGTCGTGACGACAGCCCCCAGAAAGATCCCCGAAGAGGGCGGCGTCTCGATGAGAGTCAGTATTTCCGGTGTGGGCTCCGAGTCTGACCATACCTCGACGTCGTAGTCACCCTGGCCGATGAGGTCGCTGTCGACGAGCGAGAGAGAGACGACATCACCGCAGTTGACAACCGCCCGGTCGAGCTTGACCGAGCCCGCGCATGGCTGAGGAGTGACGACAGCGCAGACGCTCAACTGACTGATGCAGGAGTCTGAGGCGGTGACCGCCTGGAAGCGGTAGTAGTACTCGATGCCGTTGACCACAGTCGTATCCGTGTAGGTCGTCGTCGGTGCATCGACGGTGGCGACCCTCGTAAATCCCGCATCGCACCCGATCTCATTTCGGAAAATGTGGTAGCGGGTTGCGTTCGCGACCGCATCCCAACTCAAGGTTGCGGCGTCGCTGCCGGCACTGGCGGTCAGGATCCCGACCGTCAGCGGTGGACAGGATGTCTGGTTCTGGTTCTTGGCATCGCCGGCTTCGCCGCAGGCGATGTTGTGACGATCGAGAGCGGCGAAGATGGCCGCGGCGTGCGGGGTTCCGTTCTCGGTTCCGTCGCCGTCGTCGTCGATGGCCATCATCGTGTTGTACAGGCTCGAACCATTGCATCCTGTGGAAGTCGGTGCGGTGCACGTGTACATGCTGCCGAGAGTTGCCATCGAGGTGTAGAAAAGCCGGTCTGCGAGCCCCCATGCGGTGGGCAAATCCATCCCGGTCGGCGGCCCGGTGAGGTCGCTGGTGACGAAGTCCCAAAGGGCCTGGGTCGAGATGCCGGACTCGCAGTGGTCGCCCCAGCCGCAGGGGCCGTAGTAGCTGCCCCCGGAGCAGGACCAAAACGTTCCGTGGTTGGCGGCGGTCCACGGCGTAGCGGCAGTGTGCAGCGTCCAGTTGCCGTCGCGGATTCCGTTGCAGTCGAGGCAGGCGTCGCCGTAGCCCGTGCAATCTCCGGTGAGGTAGAAGCCGCGGCCGATGCAGGAGTCGTGCGTTTGCAGGGTCGCCGTCCAGTCGGCGCGGGTCTCGACGGGCTCGCTGTCGCCTCCCGAACCGTCAAAATCGTCCATGCTGTGGCCCCACTCATGCAGGGACACTCCGGGCAACTCGCCGAGGTTCCAGCAATCACCGGGTTCAGGCAGGTAGAAGTTGAGGGTGCCGCTGCCCGAGGTGGCGTTACACCATGGCGACTGGTTCGTATTGACGTTCATGTGGTCGTTATTGAGCCAGGTGTTGTCCGGCATGTAGCTGCGGGCCTTGATATTGACATTGGTCAGGTGCCAGTACTGGGTGCGCGCCGAGTGGGTATTGCCGGCGCCGCCGTTGTTGGGGTCCGGGACGTCGCAGTTGGCGCCGTTGTCGAGGCTGAAGTCGACGTCGCCGTCGGTCGTCGTATTGTTGATGGTTCCGCAGTAGTCGGTGATCCAGGTGAAACGCCCTTTGAGGGTCGTGGTGGCGTTGTCCCCTGGAAAGAGTCCACCGGCATCGGCGTACTGGTTCGGGGCGGGCATGCCGGTGTCGGCGTATGGAAAGGGCCGGTCGGCCTCGCCGACGTGGTCATCCTTCGGGTAGGCCCCACCGTGCACGCGGCCGTAGCGGTTGGCATCGACAAAACGCACGATTTCGCCGGTGTGGGCATCGACGAGCCCCTCCCATGTTCCGACAACCCCAGGCCGGTGGAAGGTGAATCGGTAAGCGAGTCGATAGGCGATGCCGGTTCCGATCTCACCCTCGAAGACCTCAGCGTCCTGATGCCGCGGGGTGACGGGGATGATTCGCAGTGAGCCCTGATCCTTGAAGACATCGGCCTTTGAGGCGTTGCTGCCGAGGTAGAGTTCGAGGGTCTCACGCGCCGCGGCGACGGACAGGGTCGGATTGGTGTCGAGGTCGATCGGGCCGATCTTCTCGGTCGCGACCTGGATCAGATTGCCCCCGTTGATTCGGAAATAGACGGAAGCCCCTTCGATCGGAATTCCTTCGCGACGCCACTGAAAGCGAAGGAGGTACATCGATGCACCGAAAGCGCCGGTGCCGTTTGAGTCGAGAAGGAGGTCGTTCTGCTGCAGGCCGAAGATGTCGGCGTTGTCCTGCAGAAATTGCCGGGCCAGAGTCTCGGTATGTTCGGATGGAACGCAGGCAAGGGCATGGCAGCCCGGCGCAACATCATCCCAGCTCAGGTTGCTCGTTTTTCCAGGCAGAAAAGGTAGAGCGCCGCCACCGACAAGACTTGGCACTCCGCGGCGCAGATCTACCGTGAAATGCCACGCAGTGCCGTGGTTCGTTCGGAAGCGGTCGATGCCCGCCATGATCGGCAGCGTGCCGCGCACGGTCTCAGCGTCGGTGAGGGTTTCGACCAGGCGCAGCTGGGGATCGGTAAGGACCAGGAGATCGAGGTTGTCGAGGTGCTCCTTCGGGGAGAAGGCAAGAACCGGTGTGACCGCTGTTGTCAGAAATACAACGGTGCAGACCAGAGTGGTCAGGATCGAACGGACGGTAGAAAACATGGCTCCTCCTGGCGTCTCAATAAAAGACAGAGACTCAAGACATTTCTTCATCACGATGTGGAAAGCTGCTCACACTGCCAGCGTGGCAACCTGTTCCCGCCAACTGTCGATGAACTCGGGCTTGTCGGCATTCCACAAGGTGCCGACAACGATCTTACGGTTGGCGCCGCGCTCTTCTGGGCTCATCTTCGAGAGGTCGAGTCGGGTGATGGTGTTGTCCCGGTACCAGTCCCATCCCTCTTTCGCTCCCGGCTGATTGTTCATCTTGCCGTAGCCAGTCGGGCAGGGAGCGAGGATCTCGACGAAAGCAAAGCCCCGTTTCTTGATGGCGCCCTCCAGGGCGGCGATTGTCTCGTATGGGAAGCCCATCGGCCATCGGGCGACGTAGGGCGCGCCGGCGCCGATCGCCAGGCGGCAAAGGTCAAAAGGCTGTTCGATGTTGCCATAAGGGGAGGTTGTCGCCACTCCACCTGTTGGTGTGGTGGGGGAGACCTGGCCTCCGGTCATTCCGTAGTTGTTGTTGTTGATGCAGATGACGGTCATGTCCATGTTGCGACGGGCGGCGTGGATGAAGTGGTTGCCGCCGATGCCGGCCATGTCGCCGTCGCCAGTGAAAACGATGACGTTGAGGTCCGGTGAGCCGAGCTTGACCCCCGTGGCAAAGGCGATCGCCCTGCCGTGGGTCGTATGCAACCCGTCGGCCTCGATGTAGCCGGGAAGCCGTGAGGAGCAGCCGATGCCGGAGCAGAAGACGGTTTTGTCGATGTCGAGGCCGACGCTGTCGACTGCGCGCAGGGTGTAGTTGAGCACGTTGCCGATGCCGCAACCGGTGCAGAAGATCGACGGCCACATCTCCTTGCGCAGGTATTTTTCTTTGATCTCCTTGGCTTTGTTGAACATCAGACCGGCCTCCCGCCGTTTACGGCTGCATCGGCGATCTCATCCGGACGGAGGATTTCGCCGCCGATCTTCGATACCCGCTCGACCTGGGTCTTGTCGCCCGCGACCTCGCGCACCGGGTGGCAGATCTGGCCGAGGTTGAGCTCGGGCACGATCACCCGATCGAGGCCTTCGGTGAACTGCTTTACAGCATCGTCGGGAAATGGGAACACTCCGATCAGACGGAGGTGGGAGACTTTCATGCCCTGTTGGCGCAACAGCCGGACAGCGCCTGCGGCCGACCTGGCCGAGATGCCGTAAGAAACGATTCCGACCCGGGCGCCGGCCTCGAGGTCCTCATCGATCCTGGTCAGATTCGCGGCGTCGTCGGTGATCTTGGAGCACAGGCGGTCTACGAGCCGGGCATGGATTTCGGCGTCGTCGGTGGCCGGGAGACCGCCCTCGTTGTGGGTCAGACCGGTGACGTAGGTGTGGTAACCGGTTCCGAAAGACGCCATCTCCGGTACCTGGCCGGCACCGGCCCGGAAGGGCACGTACTCGCTTTTTTCCGCTGAGGGCGGTAAACGGTCGACGTGGGTGATCTCGTCTAAAGACGGAAGCACGATCTGCTCGCGCATATGGCCAATCTCACCGTCGGTCATGACGATGACAGGGTTGCGGTACTGCTCGGCGAGGTTGAAGGCGAGGATCGTGAGGTCGACGCATTCTTGTACCGTTGCCGGCGCGAGGGCGATGATCTCGTGGTCTCCGTGGGTGCCCCAGCGTGCCTGCATCATGTCGCCCTGCGCGGGCTCGGTCGGTTGCCCCGTCGAGGGACCCGAGCGTTGCACATTGACGATGACGCACGGGGTTTCGGTCATGCAGGCGTAGCCGATGCCCTCCTGCATGAGAGAAAAGCCGGGGCCGGAGGTGGCGGTCATCGCCCTGCGTCCGGTCCACGCCGCACCGATTACGGCCGCGAGCGATGCGATCTCGTCCTCCATTTGGATGACGGGGTGTCCGAGGCGGGGCAGGAGGCGAGCCGACGCCTCTGCGACCTCGGTTGCTGGTGTGATGGGGTAGCCCGCGAAAAAATCGCAGCCACCGAGCAACGCGCCATAGGCACAGGCGACGTCCCCCTGGGCAAACTTCTCTCGCGGACCAAGAACTTTAGACACGGCGGCGACGTCCCACCCGGGCGCCGCGTTCAACTGGCACCTCCGGTGAGGAGATTGCGGCCGGCCGCCAGGGCCGTTCGGTTCAACTCCTCCGTGCCCTTCGGGATGTTGTCGAGAACGGTTGCTTCGAGCACGTCGTCGGGCAGGAAGTCGAGCTGAGCGCCGAGGTAACCGAGCATGATGATGTTGGCGACGATCTTTCTGCCGATGCCTTCGGCCGTCGTATTGAACGGAACCGAAACAACCTGGCCGTCGGTGGTGACGAGGTCTCGGTCGACGATGACCAGGCCGTCGGCGGCTGTCTCGCCGTGGAAGCGGTCGTAGCCGGGCTGGGACAAAGCGATCAGAAGATCGGCTGTCAGTACGCGAGGATAGGCGATGGGATCAGAAGAAATGACAACTTCGGCTCGCGCCGCGCCCCCTCGTGACTCGGGTCCGTAGCTCTGGGTCTGCACGGCGTTGAGGCCGGCTCGACTGCAGGCTTCACCGAGGACTACGCCGGCGAGGATGATCCCCTGGCCGCCAAAGCCGCAGATGCGGATCTCCTTCTTCATGACTGCAACCCCAGTTTCATGCCCTCCTCGAGGGCAGTGATGTTGATGTCCTCTGTGCCCCGTGGCACGCTTTCGGTGATGGTCCGCCGCAGCGCATCTGTCGTCACGAGACCCGCGACTTGATTCACGAAGCCCATCATCACCATGTTGGCGATGATTTTGCGGCCGAAACGTTTGTAGGCGATCTCGGTGGCCTGAAGGCCGTGAGCCGTGTTGATGTCGTCGCCCGATACCTTGACGAGGTCAGACTCGAAAACGAGCAGGCCCTCGGGCACGAGGATCGGTCGAAACGCGTCGAAAGACTGCTGCGACATGGCGACGAGCACGTCGACCTCATCCGAGTGCAGGTCGTAGATCTCGCCGTCTGAGATGCCGACGTCGCTGCGCGTCAGACCGCCGCGAGACGCGCTGCCGTAGCTCTGGGTGTGCATCGAGTTCTTGCCGTCCAACATCGCCGCTTTGCCGAAGACGTAGCCGCAAAGGACAACGCCCTGGCCGCCGAACCCGGCGAAGCGCACAATCATCGCCCGGTCTCCATCGATGCGGTATCGGTCACGAGGCGGTCATCCTCAAGCCGCTTGCGGATAGCGACCTCGCGGTCCCGGTTCACTCGCTGCAGCCCCTCGCAGAACTCGGTCCGGGACCTGGAGGCGAGCCGGCCGACGACGATCTTTCCTTCGAGCTGTTCTTCGCTCATGCCGGCGGCGTCTTCGACCGTGACCGACGTGTCGCGAAATTGGCGGAGTTGGGTGACAGCCTCGGGCATGCCGGTCAGCTTGCCGAAGCTCACCGGGCACTGGCTCATGATCTCGACAAAGGAGAAGCCCGGGCGTGAGATTGCCGTCTGCATTGACTCCATGAGCTGGAAGGGGTGATAGGTCGTCCAGCGTGCCACGTAGGCCGCTCCTGCGGCGGCAACAATCTCGGCGATCTTGAACGGGTGCTCTACGTTTTCGTAGGGCGTGGTGGTCGTGCGGGCGCCGAACGGGGTGGTCGGCGAGACCTGACCTCCCGTCATGCCGTAGATGAAGTTGTTGACCAGGAAGACCGTCAGGTCGATGTTCCGTCGTGCTGCGTGGATCAGGTGGTTGCCGCCGATGCCGGCGAGGTCGCCGTCACCTGCGATGACGATCACATGCATGTCCGGCTTCATGACCTTGACCCCAGAGGCGAAGGCGATCGCCCGGCCGTGGGTCGTATGCAAGGTGTCACACAGGAAGTACGGGCTCGGGATCCACGACGAACAGCCGATGCCGGTCACGCAGACGATGGAGCGTGGGTCGATCGCCATTTCGTCGATGGAGTGGGCGAAAGAGTTGAGTACCGTGCCGCCGCCGCAGCCGACGCAGAAGGTCGTCGGTAGAATTTCGCGTCGCAAGTAGCGTAGCAGCCGGTGTTGTTGATGATGCTTCGGAGTTTCGTCGTCTTCGGTGGTGAGACCGGCCAGAGGGTCCGTGACCCCGTAGCTCGAGAAAGGCGGGAGGTCCCCGTCGATTGGTTCGCCGTCGTGAAGCTGCTCGAAATATTCGGGGTCGATGAGCTCACGCATCAATAAAAGCCCCCCTGATCGCGGTCAGTACCTCGCGGCTGGAGTGCACGACGCCGCCGATTTTTGACAGCGGAATGACCTCACACTCGAGATGGCGTTCGATCTCACGTGACAGTTGACCGAGATTCATCTCGGGCACGATGAGGCGGTCGATGCCGCGGCAGGCCTGCTGAACCTGCTTGATGGGGAAGGGCCAGATCGTGACCGGTCGACAGAACGCCACTTTCAGGCCCTCCTCGCGAGCACGCAGGACGGCGCCTTTGGCGGGCCGGGCAGTGGCGCCGTAGGCGAGCACAGCAACCGTGGCGCCCGGGTCGGGGTCGCTGTCGACGATTGCAATATCGTCGCGTGCATCGACGATTTTCGCGACCTGACGGCGTACCAGCCGGTCGTGCACATCCTGGGTCTGCACATCCCTGAGACCGTTTTCGAGGTGGGTCGAGCCGGTGACGTGAATGAACTGTCCGTCGCCGAACTCCGCCATCGGCGGTACAGGGGCCCCGCCGAATACTGCCTCTCCTTCGCCGGCCTTTCGCCGGTGCACTATCTTGACCGTATCGGGGTGGGGGAGGATGACCCGTTCGCGGAGGTGGCCGATCTCGCCGTCCATCAAAAAGATGACGGGTGTTCGGTACTCCTCCGCCAGGTTGAAGCAACGAATCATGAGGTCGGCGCACTCCTGGGCTGAGGAGGGCGCCAGGGCGATGATCTCGTGGTCGCCGTGGGTGCCCCATCGTGCCTGCATGACGTCGGCCTGGGCGGGTAGCGTGGCCTGGCCGGTCGAAGGACCGGAACGTTGCACGTCGACGATGACGCAGGGCGTCTCGGTCATGCAGGCATAGCCGATATTCTCCTGCATCAGGGAAAAGCCAGGCCCGCTGGTGGCGGTCATTGAACGGGCGCCCGCCCAGGCGGCGCCGATCACTGCCGAGATCGACGCAAGCTCGTCTTCGAACTGCACATAGTAGCCACCGATGTTCGGCAGCTCGCGGGCCATGACCTCGGCGATTTCCGATGCCGGTGTGATGGGATAACCGCCGAAGAAAGTGCAGCCTGCGTAAATGGCGCCGAGGGCTGCCGCCTCGTCTCCCTGGATGAAATGCTCGCGCCCGGCGAGATACGCCAGGTAGGAGCGCGCCAACTCACCACCGTCAGGAGGCAATCTCGTCCTCGACTTCGTTGACGATGAAGATTGCAAACTCGGGACATAGGAGTTCGCACAGCCGGCAGCCGTGGCACTCGCCCTCTTGCTCAACGGTGGGGGGGTAATAGCCCTTGGCGTTGAGCTTCTCCGACAGCCCGAGCACCCCGGTCGGACAGAACTCCGAGCAGATTTTGCAGCCTTTGCAAAACTCCTCGTCGATGACAATCATTGAGACTCCATTCGGGTCGAAACCGATGAACTGAGACTGTTGTAGCAAAGCTGGAGGTGGGGGTCAATCGAACTTGTGCTGGTAAGTTTCGAGAGACTCTCAAATCTCGCATCATTGTTGATTAGGATGAGTTATACTTTTCCGGGGAGTATGACATGGTGACGAGGGTAGGAACAAAAGGTCAGGTGGTGATCGAGAAGGCCATCCGCGATCAGCTCGGCGTGGAACCGGGGTGCCTGGCGCTCCAGCGGGTGGTGGGGAACCGGGTGGTTATCCATTTCGTACCGGCGGAACACGAGGGCTCGCTGCGCGGGCGTCTGGCTGGCCGCGGTCGCGGGGCTGTCGATCCTGACTCCTGGCCGGACGCCGTTGCCGACGCCTGGCGACTGTCGTTGGCTGAACCCGAGGACGACGAATATGGCGGGTGAGGAGAACTCGATTCATCTCGATACGAGCGTCGTTGTTCGATACCTGACCGATGATCCACCTGAGATGGCGGCACGCGCGGCGGTGTTGATTGACAGCCCTACGGAGCTGGCGATCTCGGCCCTTGTTCTGGTCGAATCGGCGTACGTTCTCACCACGGTCTACGGTATCGATCGGCGAGAGGTGGCGGAGGCGTTGGCTGCCCTGGTTCTTCGCCGAAACATCGACTGCCCGCACATTCTCAAGGCCCTTGTTGTGAGGGCCCTTCAACTCGCTGGGGTGTCTGGACGGGTGTCGTTCGCTGACGCGATGATCTGGGCGGAGGCCCGGGCGGCGGGGGCGCCTGTCGCAACCTTCGACCGCCGATTTCCCGAGGAGGGCCTGGATCTCATCGAGCCGCGATGATCGGGTAAAGACGCAGTCTTTTCGTGTTAATGACGGAGATAGTCGCGCAATCTAAAGCATGCGCCTACAACTGTTTACGATATATCAATGTATGCGCGGGCTTCAGCCCGTCGCCCCAAGAAATCAAAAAGGTCCCACGTCCGATGGGGTCTGACCCGAGTCTGGCCCTCCTGCTACACTCGAGCCGAGGCTTTCGAGAAAAGCGGGGGGTATGGACGATGGCGCTCAAGGTTGGATTTGTTGCCGCGCTGATTCTGTTCGGTGTGCCGCTCGTGGTGCAGGCGCAAGTGCCGGTTGTCATCGATTTCGACGACCTCGTGGCGCCGTGTGACCTCGGTTTGGCGCAACCACTACGTGACGAGTACGCGGCGTTGGGTGTTGAGTTCGTGAGTTATACAGACGACGGAGGAGCCGCGCTCGATGAGTGCAGCGGTCTTGGGGTGGCGGGCTACAGCTCACCGAACTTCGTGGTGATTGATCCCGAGGGCCTGCTGGCCAACGGCGGCGTGCCGGACATACTCAGTTTCGGGTTCACCGGCGACGCGCCGAATCATGTCAGCCTGAAAGCGGGCGGAACGCCAGGGACAACCGCATATCTGGTGTGCACGATCTGCCCGTGGTCGGTTCCGTGGTGCGACGTGGGGCAGGAGTTCGTTCTCGACAGTGTGATGCAAACCGTCGTTGTGTCCTCTGAGAGCCGATTCCGGATGGGTTGCTCGGTGAGGATTGGGGGACCGGTTGGCACGATGATCGTGGACGATCTCGAACTCCGGTTCGAGGTGGCTGGGGCATCGATTCCATCGCTCTCGAGAACAGGTGCTGCCATCCTCATGGTGCTGCTCGCCGCCCTGGGCGCCATGGCGGTTCGGAGGGTTTCGGGGATCAGCTGATACCTTCGTGAGGCATCGCCGAAGAGCCGCGAGAATATGACCGCGGTATACTGGCGTTCTGATGTTCAACTTAGCTGTCATGATGCTCGCCGCTTCGACATTTTTGCTGAACCCGCCGACCGGGGTCTCCTGGGCCAAGGCGGAGCTTCATCCGGTCGGGGACCCCGAGATTCAAATGAAAGCCTGCAGTGTTTCGGATGTGGCGGTCTTCTCGGCACGGGCGTCGCAGATCGCCACCGACAGCCTTTCGGACGAGCAGCGGGATGCGTACGACGATTTTTTTGGTATTGAGGGACTTTCTCTTCCCGATCCCGACTGGAGCTACGAGCGGTTGAGGAAGGAGATTCTGTAGGTTTCGATCGGTGAGTTGTCCCCGAGCCC
>RCNG010002125.1_pt1 | contig 10665 bp, 8 predicted proteins | sample 2041371 | NCBI WGS metagenome assembly RCNG01 (sample SAMN09708227, study PRJNA481090) | Marine sediment metagenome, whole genome shotgun sequencing project. | biome: marine sediment; feature: ocean; material: sediment; isolation source: Sewage treatment plant 1 marine sediment (STP1) ... | reverse complement strand
GACCGCATCGCGGTCATGTATAGGGGGAAAATTGTGGATACACTGCCCGGAGGCAAGGCCACCAAGGAGCAAATCGGATTGCTCATGGCGGGTATTGCGCAGGATCAAGAAGCAGCTCCCAAGAAATAATCGGCTCAGAAACCTAGATCGCAGCGAGGTCCACACTTGAGCGAGAAACAAGAACCCAAGAAAAAAGGCGCGGGCGAGATCCTGTTAGAGGAGATCAACAGCAAACCCTCTGGGGGGTCATCTTGGCGTAAACTTGGGCAACCCCTGGCTATACCAGTGCTGGCTATCTTCAGCGGTCTGGTGCTGGGGGCGGTAATCATCGCATTGACCTCCGAAAGCTTCTACACAGCCTGGGCGCAATCGCCGCTTGCGGCTTTTGGAGCCGCATGGGAGGAAGTCCGGTTAGCCTACACTGCGCTCTTCTCAGGATCGATTGGATCTCCTGCTCGGATAATAGCTGCTTTCCAGAGCGGGGATAGTCTTGAAATCCGACGGGCGTTCAACCCCTTCCTAGAGAGTCTCGTCGCTAGCACCCCATATATCTTTGGAAGCCTGGCGGTTGCACTTGGCTTCCGCTCTGGTTTGTTCAATATCGGAGTAGAGGGACAGCTCTTTATTGGCGCGATATTTGCGGCCTTCGTGGGGTATTCGATCACAGGATTGCCCCCGATCATCCACATCCCTCTGGCAATACTCGCGGGAGCATTAGGCGGAGCTATCTGGGGTTTTATCCCCGGCTGGCTTAAGGTGAAGACTGGCGGGCATGAAGTGATTAATACGATCATGCTGAATTTCATCGCTTTCCGCATAAGTGACTGGCTGTTGAGCGGTCCGATGAGGCGCCCTGATTCGTTCAACCCCGTCAGTCCGACGATTCAGGAAAGCGCCATGCTCCCTCGTTTCTTCGAATCACCGATCCGGTTTCATTTAGGTTTCTTCTTAGCGCTTATTGCGGCATGGCTAGTGTATTGGCTCCTTTTTAAGACAAAATGGGGCTTTGATCTACGCTCGGTGGGTGCCAATCCGAAGGCTGCCCGCTATGCGGGTATGAGCATCATGGGAACCACAGTTCTGGCCATGTCCCTTTCTGGAGCATTGGCAGGATTGGCCGGCACGAACGAGGTCCTGGGGCTCAACCACAATTTAGCGATGGCCTTCTCCGCGGGCTATGGTTTCGACAGCATCGCTCTTGCCCTGCTCGGAAAGAGCCACCCTCTGGGTGTAGTCCTTGCGTCTTTATTGTTTGGAACGCTGCGTAACGGCGCAACGAGAATGCAAGTCGTCGCTCAGGTCCCGATCGACATTATCACCGTATTGCAAGCCTTGATTCTGGTCTTTATCGCCGCGCCGGCGATCATCCGTACAATCTACCGTTTGCGAGAGCCGGAAGCTGAGGAAGAAGGCGTAACAATTCGCGGCTGGGGAGGCGACTGAGAATGGCATCAACAGCTGTGCAGCGTGAAGCAAAGCTTGTGAAACCGACTCGGCAGCGGGTGATGGGCGTAATATTTCTGGGGCTCGCGGCGGCGATCTGGCTGATCTTCAGTCGGTCTACCGAGGCGGGTTTAATCACCACCTTCAAACTCGTTCCCGGAGGTGTTGAGTCGAATCTTCCCGATTGGCAAATGCCGACGCTGATGACCCTCAACCTTCTGGCAATCGTCTGCGCGTTTCTAGGTGGAGTACAGCTTGTTCGTGGCTTTGGGAGACGCACAAATTTGGTGCTTTCGATCGTCTCCGCCTTGTTCATATTTGGCTTTCTGGTTTGGGCGGCAGCCGACAAATCGATGAACTTGACGGGTTTGCTCAACACGGCGCTAAGCATGTCGGTGCCAATTACGCTTGGAGCGATGTCTGGTGTTCTGTGTGAGCGAGCAGGCGTAGTCAACATCGCCATTGAGGGCATGATGCTTGCGGCGGCGATGGTCGGAGCGCTTGTAGGAAGTATCTCGGGGAGTTTGTGGGTGGGTTTGTTCGCCGCCATACTTACGGGAGCTGTGCTCGGTCTTGTTCATGCCGTTCTCTCGATTAAGTATCTCACCGATCAGATTATCTCCGGCACTGTAATCAACATCTTCGCCGGAGGCATGACCGCCTTCATCTCGTCAAAATTCATGCAGGTCAATCAGTCCTTAAATGATCCAGGGATCTTCAAACCTATAGAAATCCCGCTGCTTTCGAAGATTCCGATCTTTGGACCCATCCTATTTGACAACAACATTTTCATTTACGCCATGTTCATTTTTATGGTCGTGCTCCATATTGGGCTTTTTTACACCCGTTGGGGGCTGCGACTACGTTCGGTAGGTGAGCATCCAAAGGCGGCGGACACGCTCGGGATCAACGTCTTCCGCACGCGCTATATGGCGGTCATCCTGGGTGGGATGATGGCGGGATTCGCGGGTGCCTACTTCACATTAGGTTCGGTTGGACGTTTTGATGAGTTTATGACTGCCGGGCGTGGTTTCATCGGTCTGGCGGCGATGATCTTCGGCAACTGGACCCCCTTCGGTTCCTTCGGCGCCGGTTTGTTATTTGGGTTTTCCGACTCGCTGGCCTCCAAAGTGGCGATCCTCGGAGTCCAAATTCCCTCTCAACTCTTAGGGATGGCGCCCTATGTGGTGACGATGATCGTCCTCGCGGGCGTGGTCGGACGAGGCCAAATGCCGGCGGCGGATGGGCAGCCTTACGTGAAGGAGTAAAAGACCTAATCTGCGGGGGCGTGAGGTCTGCTACGAATAAGCGAAACTTCCTGAAACTTCTAGCGCCGAGTGTGATCTGATGGTGTGTTCATCAGGCCCCCCCGGCGCTTTCCAATTTTCCAAGCACAACATCCCACATAAATAAATCCGGGGCATTTCAAAAAGCCTTACAAGGATCACTTTATTAGTAGATCGTAGGGGCTGACCCGCGTGCCGGCCCATCACCGTCAAGCAATTAGCTTTACCCCAACCTCCCGCAGGTTCTAAACCTGCGGGAGGTATTAAGGTCCAGATCTCAAGACACAGGGGTAGCCCGCGATTGGAAGCAGAGCTTACTGATTTCTCAGTAACGGGAGGAGAACCTATTTATTGAGGTTCGAAGATAGATAGAACGGACGCCGGTGTTCGTCGTCAAGGATGAGAAACAGACGTTGAAGAGTATATCCTGTGTTGCTGTGGAGATCAGGCTGCAGGGGCATCTTCGGTGCGGTGCAGGAATTGGATTAAAGCCAGAGGCAAAGTGCGAATCTCTTTTATACCGAGTAGATAAGCCGTTCCAAAATAAACAACCGCCCCGAGCAATCCGCCGCCTAGGAGCAGAAGCAAGGGTCCCGGGTGAAGAAAGTGATCGAGAAGTAAGACGGTGGCGCCCATCGCCAGCGCTGCGATGGTAGCTTTTCCCGCATCGATAAGGATGCGGCGGGAATCTACAATGCGCCAGCGGCGATGAAGAATCGTTAACCCGATCAGCGCTTCGATGCCGACGGCGATGCCGTTCGCAAGCGCCAGACCGCCATGTTCGAGTCCGCCCTGTGTAAGCGGCCGCGAGAGGATGATCGCCAAGCCGATATTAAGTGCGGTCGTGAAGAATGAGATCAGAAGCGGCGTGAGCGTATCCTTCTGGGCGGCAAAAGCACGGACGACGACTTCGAGCATGGATTGGCTGATGAGTGCCAGCGCGTAGAACTGCAGAGCGAAGAAAACCAGGTTGGTGCTTTCGGCTGTGAATTCACCCCCTTCGAATAGAACCTGAATAACCGGACGACCAAGGACGATCAGGGCGACAGCTGCCGGAATGGCGAGTGTGAGAATGGCGCGTAACGCTCCGCTGATAGCTGCTCGCTGAGCCTTGAATTCCCCTTTCGCAGCGAGAATGGCGAGCGTGGGGAAGACGGCTATGCCGATCGCCGTACCGATGAGAGTCCATGGTGTGTTCATCAACTGAAAGGCGTAGCGCAGGGAGGAAACCCGTCCTTCGCCAAGACCTGACCCCAGGTTGGAATTGATCCAATCAATGCTGGCACGGGCCATGAGCAAGTCAATCACGCGCGGCGCCATGAGAATGGCAACGCGCTGCAGTGCTGGGTTGTTCCATCCTAGCATCAACCGCGGGTGTATTCGATTGCGGACCAGACCAGGAACTTGGACGAGCAGGTGGAGTGTGGCGCCGATCACTGCTCCCCACGCCAGACCGAAGATTCCCAGACTAGGTTCCAGGACCAGCGCTCCGAAGATGATGCCCAGGCTGTACATCGACGGTGCTAGCGCGGGCAGCAAGAAGTGTTGATGGGCGTGCAGCGCCCCGGTGAGGATGCTGCTGACCGCGAAGATGAGTGTAGAAACGAGTAGGATGCGCATGATCTGCGCGGTTAGAAGCTGGACCTCGGCGGGAAAGTGGGGTCCGATCCCCCAGGGGGCGGATACGAGGGTCTGTGCAAAGAACGCAAGCAGAAGTGCTGCTATCCCTGTCAGGAGGAGGATCGTAGTGATAACCTGACCTACCAGGTTATTCGCCTCATCAGACCGCTCTTTGCCGAGCAGTTCAGTGTAAATAGGGATGAAGGCGAAGGCGAGCGCCCCACCGGCGAGCATGGTGAAGAGCAGTTCTGGAATGCCATTCGCGGCCGAATATGCATCGAGGGCCGCGGAAGTGCCAAATTTACCGGCGACAATACGCTGGCGGATAAGTCCAATCACGATCGAGGCTGACAGCCCAGCCATCACAACCAGGGTAGAACGGGCTATGCGCGTCGAGCGTGAGTTCGCTTCAGGTGCAGCTGTTTGGGTCATCATAGGGTATTGTTTTAGGAGATTACACCGAGACGCCTGAGCTGTGCAAGCGCCGGCTCCCAATCAGGATGCCATTTCAAAGCTCTCTCGAAATCTTCGATCGCACCGGCAACATCCCCAAGAGCCTCTCGCGCCAGACCCCGCCAATAGAAGCTCTCTTCGACCGATGGCTCGCTCATGTTGTAAATGGTGAAGTCCGCCAGGCTGACTACATCATAGTAGCGACCGCTGTAATAGTATGCAAAGTATGGACCGGTCTGGTACCAAAGCATTCGCCACGCTCGGTGTTCTGGGTCGCTGACGGCTAATTCAGCATCGATTTGGAAGGCTTCATCATAGGCAGCGGCGGCTCCCGCATAGTCCTGCAGGGCTTTTAGATTTGTGCCCCGGTTGAACCAGGCGAAAAATAGTGGGCGCCCGCTGAGCTGGAAAATCTCGTCGGAGGCAAGTTGGGCAGCGTGCTGGAAATTGTAAGTCTCATCCACGTGCGGTCCGAGTAATGCAAAAACCTCTGCCTCTCGGTCGGAGGGGTAAATGACGATGTAGGTGTAATTGAAGTGTCGCCAATAGAGTTCGAGTTTGTCGTAGTCGACGGGAAGATCGGACATGATGTAGGAATCTTGGGCAGTAAAAAGCCGGGTTTCATCATCGTAGCCAGTGAGGACCTCATAATGCCCCATCCAGCCATCAAAGCCAGGTCCTTCAAACCCTTTCTCGACAAGCACAGGAAAGCCGGCGGCGATGAATTTCTTCAGCAGTTCGATATCTCCGCCAACCCGGGTGATCACCTTTAACCCCGTCCCATCCTCGACGAAGTTCGCCAACTCATAAGGCATGACGTTCTTGTCGCGCGGATTGGGTTTGACAAATTCTGCAATGGGTCGTTGATCGCCATCCCAGCCCCAGAAGGAAAGCGCCATAGAGAGGTTGGCCGGGCCGCAATTATTCCACTTCTGGTATTCGTGGCGAACACCGGTGAGCCGCACGCTTCCGGGGATTGGGGTTGGAACGGGGCTCGGCGTTGGAGTGGGCGTCACTGTCGCCGTCGGGGCAGCGTTTGGCGTGACCGTCACGGTCGGCGTGAAGGACTCGAGTGTGCTCTGAACCATGGCGACTACGGTGGGGTTTGGGGTGAAGACCGCTTCCTCTGGCGGCGAGATCGCATATTTAATGCTCGCCTGCAGCGCCGAGATACGCCAGGCGACTTTCTCCTGGACGACTGGCAGCTGGTAAGCGATTACGCCCAGGGTGATGAAGGAAACCAAGGGTAAAAGCACCCACAAGAAGAGTCTACGCCGGTTTCTAAGCATGGCGAGGATTATAACCGAAGGTGGAATTTATATAGGGTAAGCTCGAACGAGGGTCTTCGAAGACGGACAATTCTAAGCTTCGCTGCATTGAAACTTGAAGAATTCAGGAAAAACGAGGACGGACCGACATTCCAGCGCCCCTATAGATCTAGCTGCGATCATCGTATGCGTCCGAATGAAAACGTACCAAGGGTTATTGCCTGTTTCTACTCAGACAGCGATCTGTCGATGATCTGATCGCGCTCGGGGCCAACCGAGATGAGGCGAACACTTAACCCGGTGAGGGTTTCAACTCGCTCGATGTATGACCGCGCAGGAGAGGGAAGATCATTCCATGATCTGATCTGAGTGAGGTCCGTTTCCCAACCGGGGAGGGGGTCAAAAACCGGCTTGAATGGGGAGAGATCCGCTGGTCCCTGAGGGAGGTCCTTGAATTGTTGATCCCCTCTTTGGTAGGACACACAGATATTTAGTGGGTCAATGTTGGAGAGTATGTCGAGTTTGGTGAGCGCGATTTCCGTGAAGCCGTTGATACGAGCGGTATAGCGGAGCAGCACAGTATCCAGCCATCCACAGCGCCGGGGGCGTCCCGTCGTCGTTCCAAATTCATCCCATGGATGTTCACCCGTGCCCCGCAATCGTGCAGCCGTATCACCTGACGCCTCTGTCGGAAATGGTCCTTCGCCAACGCGGGTCTGAAATGATTTAGTGATGCCGATGATCCGACGGATATGTTGCGGACCGATTCCGAGGCCGAGCAGCGCACCAGGGGCGGTAGGGTGAGAACTGGTCACAAAAGGATACGTCCCGTGATCCAGGTCGAGCAGGGTGCCCTGGGCTCCCTCCGCGAGAACGGTTCCGTGGCGATTAAGTTTGTCATGCACAAGCGCACCCACATTGGCAATGTAGGGCCGCAATCGATCGGCATAGGCAAGGAATCCATTCTGAATCGGCTCCTTGTCGAGAGGCTGCTTGTTATACACATGCTCTAGCAATCTATTGGCATGGTCCAGAATTCTATCGAGTTTCTGATGCAGCAAATCTTCGTTGAGTAGATCTTCGGCACGTAAACCGATCCGCGTAGCCTTGTCTGCATACGTTGGCCCGATGCCGCGGCGGGTTGTGCCCAGCAGCCCCTGCCCCTTCTCACTTTCCTCGGCGCCGTCGAGAGCTGTATGCGCAGGTGTGATCAGGTGGGCTGCATAAGAGAGTTTTAAACGCTGGGGAGAGGCATCGATGCCGAGTTGGGTGAGATGATCAACCTCTTCGAGAAGAATCTGAGGGTTCACAACCATTCCTGCTCCCATTACACAAATTGTATTGGGTTGGATGATTCCCGAGGGGATCAGGTGGAGTTTAAAGAGTTGATCGGCAACTGTAACGGAATGTCCGGCGTTGTCCCCGCCATTAAAGCGGGCGACGATATCCGCATCCCCGGCGAGCAAGTCGATAATCCGACCCTTGCCCTCATCCCCCCATTGCGATCCGATAACGATATCTAGCGGCATTCCCCACCTCGGAGGCAGTATAGCATGGCGTCGAAAGCGACGCAGAGCTTGCAGTCGTTACCTTCCGAGTATCGGATTGTAAATCTCGATCGCTATTGTTCGTTGAACCCCGAAGGGGCTATAATCGATGCACAGGGTCTATAAAGTGATAACACGACGGTTAAAACACACCCTTCTTTTTGCGAGTATCTTGGCGGGCTTCCTTTGGATGGCTTATCCAATGGCAGCGGTTCGCGCCGAGGTCAGTCCCAAACCTGTTCTCCAACCCACACCTTTTCTCACCCCCACGCCGCGCCAGGATGGCAAGATCATTTATATTGTCCAGGTGGGAGACTCGCTCTGGCGCATTGCCGCTATTGCCAGCATCACACTTGAGGAACTCATGGCGATGAATGGCATACAACCGGGAGATTACATAACTGAAGGGATGGAACTCGAATTGGGTGTAGGAGGACCGGCGCTTGCGACTCCTGCGCCCGGCGACGCCCAGGCGACGCCAACACAGGAACTCTTGACGCCGACGCCGGTCGTTGGAACCGCCGAAATTTGCATACTGCTCTTCATGGATGAGAACGGCAATGGGCGCCTCGAAGAGGGGGAATTGCCTCTCGCGGGTGGACAGATTAGCATTGTTGATGTCAATGGTATCGTAGCCGGCGAAGTCACAACGGAGGATTTAAGCGAAGAAGATCCAGTCGGCCATTGTTTCCCGGAATTAACTAACGGTGATTACAACGTCAGCGCAGCGGTTCCTCCAGAGTACAACCCTACGACGGGTTTAAACGTGCCTGTAACTGTAAAACCAGGAGATATCAAGTATCTACAATTTGGTGCGCAACCGAGCTCATCAATTAGCGGCTCGCTCAATACAGATGACGGGGGTCGATCGACAGTTTTGGGTATTCTTGGTGTGGTTTTGCTCCTCTCCGCAGGAGCGTTGGGATATTACGCCTCACGCATGTCCCGCCGAACGCCGCGGTCCTTGCGATAAAGAACCTAGAAACAAAATCCAAAGCCATAAGTGAAAACGAATGTCCTGTTGCTTTTAAGTAATTTGAATATATCGTGGGCTCATCTGAATTTTTCAACTCGGCAAATGGTGATTAAATAGGGCATAATTATCCTTGGAATGGTTGTCTGACGTGCGAATAGCGTTTTAGGCTTGGCAGGCAGCGGTGAGCATATCTGGCGAGGCAGTTAATGTTCGAGAAGCGAAATAGGCGATCACTCAAACAAGCTCTTGATCGAGCGAGTGACTCCGATCTACGTGGCCTTGAAGCAGATGTAGCCGAGAGGCAGGAGAGGATTGCTCAACTTCAGTTCGAACTCTCCGACATGCAAGCGGATTTAGAGCGTTTCGAACGTGTGTATGAGGCCCAGGTTGGATCATTCCAACTGCGGTTGATTTCTTTGGAAGCGGAAGTAGATCAAGCTCGCCTGCGCGCCGCACATCGGGCGCAGTGGGGAGATCGTGAGGATTCCCCCGATTTTAACGTCGATGTCGTTGAGCAATTTCGCCGGACCTGGGCGCCGCGCGAGAAGCCGTCCGAACCCCAACCGCCAGAGCCAGTGTCCGAGGAAACGAAGGCGGAACTCAAGCAGCTGTTCCGCACCCTTGCCAAACGCTTTCATCCGGATTTGGTCACCGACCCCGAAGAAAAACGCCGGCGGGAGAAGGTGATGGCACAGGTCAATGAAGCATACGCTGCGCAAAACCTATCGGCAATGAAAAAGCTGGCACAGAAACCAGATCGCCCTGAGGTACCCGCGGACAAAACGCGCGAGCAAATAATGGTGGATCTAAAGGCGGAGATCGTACGTCTCGATCGCGTAATCTTGGCTCTAGATAGACAACTGCAGGAATTAATCAACTCTCATACTGTTCGATTGATGCTCGAGGTTAGCATCGCCGAGAGCAATGGGAGAAATCTGTTAGCTGAAATGGCAGCGGATATACAGACAGATATCGCAAGGCTTGAGGTTGAGCTTGCGTCGCTCGTGTAAAAATTGAAAGCAAACCATCGAAAAAGTAAATCGTCCGGCTAAAATTGAGGAGGGCTGTCCCAAAAGTTACATCTGGGCAGCCCCTTGTCGTGTCCACTAATTTTCAGTTTTGCGTCAGTGCAACAACCGGTTCAAACCGCTGTAGATATCATGATCTGAGATTCATTTAAGCCCAAGTTCTTTATAGGCGATATCGGCATTTTCAGCGATCAAGTTTATGAAGGTCTCCATTTTCTCTGGTTGTCCAAGACGAGTCTTTCCTAAGGCCCCCTCAATGATCTGGATTGTCTCCATGGTGTTTTCTCTAACCAACAGGATGGGAACACCGAGACTCTCTGCCTGTTGGATGATCAGCGGGCTGGGCCGTAGATTGCCGGTAAGAATGAGGACGACGGTTGATGTTTCAAGCGCAGCGAGTTGAATATCCGTCCGGTCTCCGCCGGTGATGACGGCTTTGTTCTTGTAGCGGCGGAAGCGGGAGAGCGCAGCATCGGCCGTCATCGCGCCGACAGTTATCGTCTCCGCAAGTGCATCCGGATCCAGCCCTTCTGTAAGCACTTCAGCGGAGAGCAATTCTACGAGTTCTCCAACACTGAGTGCCGAGAGTCGGGGTACGATCGGCAGGACTCCAACAACGAAGATGCCCTTCGCCTGGAGATAGGGGAGAGCATAGTCATCGACAAATGAGCGGTTACTCTCAGGGACCCGGTTTATCAGCACGCCCAGAAGCTGCTCGTCCAGGCGAAACCGTGCGGCGAGGACATCGTCTATGAGGCACATATCACCCCTAAAGGGAACGATCACCAACGCCGGAGCGCCGAGCTCTTCCGCTACGGATAAGTTTGAAAGTCCCATGGCATAGCCCTCGCGTAGACTGGCGCCGCCCTCGAGAAGCAAGACATCTTTCCCTTTCCCCGCAGTTTTTACAGCTTCGTGGATCTCGCCCACGAGATCATGCTCGCCGAGATCTTTGAGGCGCTCTCGCAGCGTCGATGCAGTGATGATAATGGTCGAAGCCTTTAAAGGATCGCCATCTAATCCCAATGAGCTGTGAACGAAAAC